>ERZ802830.2595-NODE-2595-length-16118-cov-10.3544_pt1 | contig 16118 bp, 12 predicted proteins | sample MGYA00345654_ERZ802830 | MGnify/ENA primary metagenome ERZ802830 (study PRJEB30503, sample SAMEA104212375) | marine metagenome | biome: Westerlies Biome; feature: [SRF] surface water layer (ENVO:00010504) within the epipelagic zone...; material: water...
GAAAAGCTGCTGGTGACCGGTTTGCGATAGCGGTATTCGGACGCGATCTCGCAGGTCACCGGCACCCGGGCCAGCCCCTCAATCCAGTAGCGCGCAACAAGTGACGCATAATGGCTGGTACCCGCCGCCAGCATCACAATGCCGGTGATATCGCGCAGCTGATCACGCGACATCGGGGCCGCAATCCGGCCGTCAGCCCCGGTCATTGCCGCCAACGAATGAGCGATGGCATCGGGCTGTTCATGGATTTCCTTTTCCATGAAATGCCGATAGCCTCCCTTGTCGACAAGCCCCTGGCTGGCCGCGACAATGACCTCCTCGCGGTTGACCGGTTTTCCCATTGCATCAAACACGGCCGCCCCCTCAGCCGTGACAAAGGCGAAATCATTGTCTTTGAGATAGACAACACGCCGTGTCAGGTGGGCCAGCGCGATGGCATCCGAGCCGATGAAGCTGGCATCATCGCCAAGGCCAATGGCCAGCGGCGAAGCATTGCGCGCGACAATGAGCATATCGCTATGGTCACGGACAAGTGCGGCGAAAGCATATGCACCCTCAATGGCAGCAAGAACGGACTTTGTGGCTTCGGTTGGCGAGAGACCGGCATCAAAAGCCTCTACAAAAAGATGCGCCAAAACCTCGCTGTCGGTATCGCTGCTGAACAGGTGACCTTCCTGTTCGAGACGGGCGCGCAGCTGGCGATGGTTTTCAATGATGCCGTTATGAACGATCACCACACGCTCGGCTGCGATGTGGGGATGGGCATTCGCCTCCGACACACCACCATGTGTGGCCCAGCGCGTATGGCCGATGCCAATATCACCACCAAGCGGATTCTTGCGAATCAACCTGTCAAGACTTGCCAGCTTGCCAACCGACCGGGTGATTTCAAAACCAGCGCCATTATGGGTGACAATGCCAGCACTGTCATAGCCGCGATATTCGAGGCGCCGTAACGCGTCAAGGAGCGTGTCACCACAATTGGTAAGGCCGACAGCCCCGACGATTCCACACATAAAAAATCCCCTTCGAAAACATGACCGCAGCCCGATCGATTCAGTTTCGCGTTTCATTAATAGAGATATTCATACCGACAAGAAAGCCGGAACTGTGTCATCACCCTTTCATCACACACACGAACAAAGATGAAGCCATCAGTCCTGACAATTCAACGGAAAATATCCAGCGTGCAATAGGATATATCCTATTTTGTGCCAAATGTCAAGCAGAAAATGCACGCCCTATCTCTTTTTTCATGAAAGGCCACCAGATTCGCCGTCAGCTGTGATTTCGCCAGAACCGCCGCACAAACAGGCAAATGGTTGGTTTTTGCAGTAAGTTCGGCTTATAAAGAAGGCATGAAAACAGCAGCGATCATTCTGGCGGCGGGTCAGGGAACGCGGATGAAATCCGCCCTGCCGAAACCACTGCATCATGTGGGCGGGCGGCCGATGCTGGCATGGGCCATTGATGCCGCAAAGGCCAGCGGTGCCGAGCGCATCGTCACCGTGCTTTCACAGGATTCCACCAATACCCAGAACTGGCTCGGGGATCAGGAATATGCCATTCAGCATCCGCCGCTTGGCACGGGTCATGCGGTACTGGCAGCACGCGAGACACTGGCGGGATTTGACGGTGTTGGCTTGGTGATGTTTGCCGATACGCCCCTGGTCAGCAGTCAGACTCTGGCAGCCCTCGCCGCACAGATTGCCGCCGGTCACGACATCGCCATTCTGGGATTCGAGACGCCGCACCCAAAAGGATATGGCCGGATTATCCGTGATGCGGATGGCGGCGCTCAGAAAATTGTCGAAGACCGGGACACAAATGCCGAAGAAGCGGCGATCACCCTGGTCAATGGCGGCATCATGGCAGCGCGCATGCCGTTGCTGTTTGATCTTCTGGACAAGGTTGACGCCGGTAATGCGCAGGGCGAGATCTATCTGACCGACATCGTTGGCGTGGGCCGCAGCCAGGATTGTTCCATCGCCTGTGAGGTGACGGATGAAGATGAGATGATGGGCGTGAACAGCCGCGCCGATCTGGCACGCGCCGAGGCGTTGTTGCAGGTGCAGCTGCGCGTGGCAGCCATGGCGTCCGGGGTGACGTTGCAGGCACCCGAAACGGTGTTTTTGAGCGCCGACAGCGTGATAGAACGCGATGTGATCATTGAACCCCATGTGGTGATCGGCGCGGGCTGCCATATCGGCGAGGGCAGCGTGATCAAGGCGTTCTCGCATATTGAGGGGGCACGGCTGGGGGCATGTTGCGTGATCGGCCCCTATGCGCGCCTGCGGCCCGGGACGGAAGCGGCAGACGGCGTCAAGATCGGCAATTTTGTCGAGACGAAGAATGTAAATCTTGGTGATGGTGCGAAAGCCAACCATCTGACCTATCTTGGTGATGCGGAAATTGGCGCGGCGGCAAATATCGGGGCGGGAACCATCACCTGCAATTATGATGGGTTCAACAAATTCAAAACCATTATCGGCAAAAATGCCTTCATCGGATCAAACACGGCGCTTGTTGCACCGATTGCCATAGGCGATGGTGCCATCATCGGGGCGGGAAGCACGATGAGTGCGGATGTCGCTGCGGACGACATTGCCTTTACCCGGGCCAGTGTTGAGACCAGACAGAAGGCGGCAGCAACCTTTCGGGATGCCAAGAAAGCGATCAAGGCAGACAGGAAGACCAAATAGACATGACAGCAATCGCAAATTTGGCCCGTAACCGATGAAAATGGATATCAAACTCCTTACCGCCGCGCTTTCGGCGATGCAGAGCCGCCGTGTTCTGGTGGTTGGTGATGTCATGCTGGACCGATTCGTTAATGGCAGTGTCAAACGCATTTCGCCAGAGGCCCCTGTTCCCATTTTGAGCCAGACAAACAGCAAGCAGATGCCGGGCGGGGCGGCCAATGTTGCCTGTAATCTGGCCTATCTGGGATGCCGGGTCCGGTTGATCGGAATCACCGGACAGGATCAGACGGCACAGAGCCTGCGCCACGAGATTGAACAGGCGCCGGGAATTGAGTTCGCGCCCTTCGTGCTGGCCAACCGGCCAACAAGCGTGAAAACCCGATACCGCGCAGGTGGACAACAGATTCTGCGGGTTGATGAGGAAATGACAGAACCGCTGGATGACGCCACGGCACTGCAACTGACAGATTTGATTGTCGGCAGCATCAAAATGGCCGACGTCATTGTGCTGTCCGATTATGCGAAGGGCTGTCTGCCACCATCGGTCATCGCAAAGACTGTTCAGGCCGCCAAAAAGGCCGGAAGAATGGTGATTGCCGATCCTAAGCTGGAGGATTTTTCAGCCTATGCGGATGTCGATGTGCTGACCCCCAATCTGGCTGAACTCGAGCTTGCTGTCGGCGCACAGCTTGACGAGCTTGAGAGCATTGCCGCGGCCGCCACCTCTATTGCCGCATCGCACCGCATTGGCGCGGTGATGGCCACCTTGAGCGCACGTGGGATCATGCTGGCAAATGCCTCGGGCACAATCACGCATGAAACAGCAGCCGCCCGTGATGTATTTGACGTATCGGGGGCGGGTGACACCGTGGTGGCAACGCTCGCTGCGGCTGTGGCTGGCGGCATGGCGCTTGGTGATGCAGTCAGCATTGCCAACCTTGCCGCAGGTGTTGCCGTCGGCAAATCGGGAACCGCCATCGTCAGCCCCGGTGAAATGATCGCCCATATCGCTCATGCGGCCCCTGCCCCGCCCCAAACAGGCGCCGCCTATTGGCAAAAACAGTGCGAGGAATGGCGGAGTGAGGGATTGCGCATCGGCTTCACCAATGGCTGTTTCGACCTGCTTCATCCAGGACATCTGTTCCTGCTTGCAGACGCTGCCCATCGGTGTGACCGGCTGATTGTCGGGCTGAACAGCGATGCGTCCGTGCGGCGGCTGAAGGGGCCCTCACGCCCGAAACAGACCGTCCAGACGCGCGCTGCCGTGCTGGCCAGCCTGGAGATCGTCGCGGGGGTTGCCATCTTTGAGGAGGACACGCCGCTGGCGCTGATCACCCAGCTACAGCCCGACCTGCTGGTCAAGGGCGGTGACTATAAGGCCGATGAGGTGGTTGGCGGCACGATCGTCACGGCGCGTGGCGGTGAGATCGTGATCATCCCCACGCTTGGCCCGCATTCCAGCACCGGCATCATTTCACGCTAGGACGCTGTGACGCAAGGCCGCAAGAACGGGGAGGCGCAAGACCCTACGCCTGTTCCGCCGCCTGTTGCTCACTCTCGCCCAGCTTGATCTGCGCTTCAAATTCCCTGAGGCGTTTATAGACACTGAGCAGTTCGATGATGGTCGGCCAAGCCTTGAGCAAATATTGCATGGAGCCCTCAACCCGGCCAAATGCGCGGATGATCTGTTGCATCACCCCAAGCGTGACAACGCCTGCCACAATGGCCGGGGCAAGAAACACATAGGCCGACAGAACATTTGCCTGCAGATAGGCGATGCGGCCAACGTTGAAATACAGATAGCGGATATATGACAGGAAATGGATCGAGCGGACGTCCTCAAACAATTCCTCAATCGATTTGGGCCGGACAGTTTCATCATCCTCGGCAATCACCAGCATCTTTCTGTAGGCAGCTTCTCTTTTCTGCAAATCATACTCGACACCGACCAGTCTGAGGATCCAGCCAAGCGCCACAAGGAAGATCGTCCCACCGACGCTCCAGATGAGCGCACCAGCAATCAGTCCATATTCCCAATCGCCAAAGAAAAAGATCGGAATGCCAATCGACAGACCAAACAGGATCGGAATGAACTGCACGAGAATCATCACGGATTCGATCAGGCTCGTGCCAAGGCTTTCCATGATGCGGGAAAATTTGATCGTGTCTTCCTGTACACGCTGCGCCGCGCCTTCGATCTTGCGGGCCCGACTGTACACGCTGTGATACCACTCAACCATGGAGGCGCGCCAACGGAACAGGAAGTGTGAGGTGAAGAAGCTGACGACAACCGCGATGGCAACATAGATCGCGGCCAAAGAGAGAAAACTCGCCAGACTGGCCCAATATTCGTCAATGGTGATCGCGTTCGGTTCGGCGAGCGCTTTTTGAATCATGTCGTAAAAATCGCCGAACCAGTCATTGATCATGACATCTATTTTGACCTGAACCCACAAGGAGGACAGAATCGTCGCCGAACCAAGCCAGGCCCACAGTAACCATTTTCTAGTCGAGAAAAATAAGAACATGTTTGCTTCCGTTAAAATTCCATAGGACAAATTTATAGGACAAATTTATAGGACAAAAGGGTGGTCAAAATCACCGTGACCTGCACGGTCCATCAAAAAAGGCGCTTATATAATGTAGCAGGACGTTCACATCTATATGACCACTGATAGCGAAAAATGAATAGCTTGCTTATTTAATTTTCTGGCGGGTCAATTTTCCGACCTGTCATGGACAACCGCGCTGACAACGATGCCAAGACCGACAAAGACCGTCAGCATCGCCGTTCCGCCATAGGAGATCAGCGGCAGGGGCGCACCGACAACCGGCAACAAACCGGTGACCATGGCAACATTCACAAAGACATAGAGAAACAGCATCATCGCAATGCCAACGCAGGTGAGCTGGGCAAAGCGGCTGCCAACGCGCAGACTGATCGCCAGAATGCTGCCAATCAGCAGCAGATAGACCGAGAGAATGAACAGATTGCCGACAAGGCCGAACTCCTCACCAATCATCGTAAAGACAAAATCGGTCTGTTTTTCCGGCAGATAGTTCAGCTGGCTCTGGCTGCCCATCAAAAATCCCTTGCCAAACAGCCCACCAGACCCAAGGGCGATTTTCGACTGGGTGATCTGATAACCGGCACCAAGCGCATCGGCACCCGGATGGAGGAAGGTCATCACCCGTTCCTTTTGATAGGCGTGAAGCTGCATCCACAAAACGGGCAGCGAGCCCAAACCCAGAACAATCGCCGTAAAGATGTAGCGCCACGGCATGCCCGCAGCAAACAGCACCGACAGCGACCCCAGCAACAGCGCCAGGGCGGTGCCAAGGTCAGGCTGTTTGATGATCAGCAGGAACGGCACTGTAATCAGCACCAAGGGTGGCAGATACACCAGCAGCGATTGCATGCGTTCTGGAGGCTGTTCGTCAAAATACCTGGCAAGCGCCATGATCACGGCAATCTTTGCCGGTTCTGAGGGCTGAAAGGTGAAACCACCGATGGTGATCCAGCGCGACACAAATCGCCCGCTGTCAACGACCATCAGAACAAACAGCATGCCAACCGCCGCCAGCAGGATGAAGTAGGACCATTTGCGCAGCAGTCGCAGATCAATGAAAGCAAGAATGAAAACAAGCACAACACCAACACCGCCGCGCACAGCATGCCGTCCGGCCCATGGCGACCAAGAGCCCTCAGACGCCGAATAGAGGGCAAGTGACCCAACCGTCACCAACGCCAACGACAACAGGAGCAGGTGCCACGGAAAGCGCAGAAACCGGCGCCACAGGGTGATTGGCTGGCCGGTGATCATGACGCCTCGCTCATACCAGCCCCCGATCAGAGCGCAGTATCTTTTCGAGAATCTTCCTGGCGATTGGCGCTGCCATGGAGGAACCGCTGCCGCCATGTTCGACAACAACCGAAATCGCATAGCGCGGATCCGTGACCGGCGTATAGCCGACAAACAGGGCGTGATCACGCTCTTTCCACGGCCTGTCGATATTTTTGACGATGCCGGCCTCACGCTGTTCCTTGGTGATCCGCTTGACCTGAACCGTTCCGGTCTTGCCGGCCATGCCGCCAAACTCAGCACCAAGGTTGTAATTGCGCGCGGTGCCACGCCCGCTATGGGTCACCATTTTCATGCCCTGGCGGACAATCCGAAGTGCCGATTCAGGAATATCCAGCGGCGCAAATTCAGGCGTTTTGCTGCGTGCCAACAGGCTTGGCTCAACGGCAAACTGGCCATTCGCAATCCGCGCCGTCATCAACGCCAGCTGTATGGGTGTTGCCAGAACATACCCCTGACCGATGCTGGCAACCACTGTCTCGCCGGGTGTCCAGGCAACCCCATGCGTTGCCAGTTTCCAATCATGACTTGGAATGATGCCGGTCTTTTCCCCGGGAATATCAATGCCTGTTTCGGCACCAAATCCAAGCCGCAGGGCCATATTCTTGATCCGCTGAATGCCGGTCTTCAGCGCAACCTCATAGAAGAACACATCGCAGGATTGTTCGAGGGCGCGCAATACATTGACCGTGCCATGCCCAAGTTTCTGCCAGCAGTGAAAGGTTGCGTTCCCAAGCTCCATATCACCCTTGCAGAAAAAGGAGGTCCGCTCATTAATGATCCCAGCTTCAAGAGCCGCCAGCGCCACCACCATTTTGAAGGTCGAGCCCGGCGCATACATACCTGTCGTCACCCGGTTGAGGAGCGGCGTGCGCGGATGATCATTCAAGCGTCGCCAATCGCGCGTAAGCAGCTTTTCGGTAAAGATATTCGGATCATACATCGGGGCGGAAACAAGCGAGACAATCTCGCCACTCCGCACATCCATGACCACCACCGCACCGGATTCGGCCGGTGTGATATTGCCCTTCGGATCACGCAGAACAAGATTGTCACCTGCGGCAATATGCGATTTCAGCTCGGCATTGCCCGCAATCGCGCCCTGCGCCTCGGGCAAGGACAGATTGACCGTCTGTGAGCGTCCACGGCGCAGCACTTCAGCCGCCTCCAGCTGGACACCGATATCAAGGGCCAGTCGCACATCCTGCCCGGCAGACGGCTCAAAATCGCGCAGCACACGGATCGGACGGCCACGCGCATTGACTTCGACACGCTCGCTTCCCGGTTTGCCGCGCAGCCGGCTTTCAAGGGCGTTTTCGATGCCAATCTTGCCTGTTGCAAGATCGGGCAGCTGCTGCAGGGCCGGGTTCAATTCCAGCTCGCGGCTGGTCAATGGCGATACATAGCCGGTGACATGCCCGGTCAGCGCGCCTTGCGGGTAAATCCGGCGCAACACCTTCTCAAAGGTCACGCCGGGTAAATAGGCCGACCTGACCGCCAACCGTGCCAGTTCACGCTGGGTCAGATTACCCCGAACGACAATCGGACGAAAAGATGGGTTCTTCACCGCAGCCGCAATGACCTCTTCCCGCTCGCGTGGCTTCAATTCGATGATCGTCGACAGATCGTCCAGTACCTGCGGCAGATCTTTGGCATGCAGGGGCGTCACCCGTAACTGATAGGATTCGGCATTGCCGGCAAGCAGGCGCATTTTACGATCAAAGACGCGGCCCCGCTGCGGCGCAACGATTTTCACGTCAAACTGATTGCGGTCAGACAGTCGACTATACCGGCTGTTCTGCGCCACCTGTAACTGATAGAGACGCAGACCAAGAAATGAGGCGATGCCAAGCTGCATGCCACCAAGCAGCAGGCTACGCCGGGTCATGACGCGCCTGAATTCCTTTTCTCGCGCCTTTTTGTTCATGACAGCATCCTGACCTTTTCAACAAGGCTGGCCAGAGTGAACAGCAGCAGATACCCCATCGGAAACAGGATCAGCGTCGAACCAATCTGGAACAGGATTGGCGTCACTGCGGGAATGGCAAAATTGAGCAGCGAGAAAATCAACAGCTGGAACAGCATCACGCCAGTCACAACCAATGCAAAATCAAACCATGTCTGCATAAAGTCACCCTGCAAGATTTTTGTCCGTCTGAAACCAACATAGTAAAAGGCCAGAACATATGCCGTCGCCCGCCCCCCCAAGATGTCAGAGAACAGAATATCGCTGATCAGCCCGATCACAAACACCAGAAAAACCGGCACGAAATTTTCATACTGCACCATCATCCAGTATAAAAACACCAGTGAGAGCAACGGCGTTGCCCCATAGAACAGAGACCACAGGGCAAGGCTCCCCTCAAAAAAGGTGAGAAGAACGCCGATCACCCCAACCAGAAACTGGATTGGCCAGTCGATCGCAAATTCAGCTCTGGCAAAATAGCGGGCGGCTCTGGTCACTGGCGTTCACCCACAGCGTTCAACCCCTCAAGGAGCCGGGAGTCATCATCAATCGGCAAGGGGGTAAAATAATCACCAAGCGAGAGATCGCGCGTGTCAATGCCATCCACGCCGCCAGTCAACACCGACACATAGCTCAGGGAACGCAGATCAACCGCAGGCTGGACCCGCACATAATGGTCACGCACCAAATTGACCCTGCCGACAGGCAGCCCGGCCGGCAACACACCGCCATGCCCCGAGGTCAGAACCAATTCGCCAATCTGGGGCTTGGCTTCTTCGGGCAGAAAGGCAAGTTCGATAAACATCCCGTTCTGGCCAATTGTGAGGCCAGGCCAGGATGAAGAGGCCAGAATCACCGGAATGCGGGCATTGATATCAGAGATCATCAGCACCCGGGCGTATGATTTGCCAACATCGACAACCAAACCGACCAGACCATCGGCGGTAACAACCGGATTGCCAGCCCGAATATCGCTTTCATAGCCAACGGCGATCAGCAATGTATGGGCAAAGCTGCCACCGGGCGCTGTCACCGCCCGCGCGGTCAGCGGTGTTCGCCGCTCCGGGGCGACCGCGCCTGTAACGCTGCGCAGCTGTCGGTTTTCGCTTTCAAGAATTTCGGCGCGCCGCCGCCAGCGTTTCAGCAGATCATTCTCGCCCTGCAAACGGACGTTTTCCGCCCGCAATGACGCCACTGTGCGGATGCCGGTCACCATGGTATCGACACCGCGCACCGGTGCCGAGACGAGGTCAACCAAGGGTGCCATGAAATCACTCGCCCCCACATGCGCGTTGCGCAGGGCAGCAATGTCAGCCTTGCCAAGAAACATCAGGGAAAAGCTGATAACAATCAGCAGGAAATTGGCAACGCGGCGGCGTCTGGCACGGCTTTTGTCGGATGTACGCGCCATCCTGAGAGCCTCTCTATGCGCCGATTAGCACGTTTCGGAGCGTTTTCAGCTCTTCAAGACAACGACCGGTTCCAAGCGCCACACAACTCAGGGGGTCTTCGGCAATCGAGATTGGCAGGCCCGTCGCATCACGCAACACCCCATCAACATCACGAAGCAGCGCACCGCCGCCGGTCATCACGATGCCTTTTTCCACGATATCAGCAGCCAGTTCTGGCGGCGCCTGTTCAAGCGCCATCTTCACCCCTTCGACAATCTGGCGAACAGGATCGGAAATTGCCTCGGCGACCTGTGCCTCGGTGATTGATATTTCCTTTGGCACACCATTGACAAGATCACGGCCACGAACCTCGATCTTCTTGCCAGAGCTCTTTTCCGGCTTGCGGGCGATGCCGATGTTTTTCTTAATCCGCTCAGCACTTGCCTCGCCGATCAGCAAATTATGTGTGCGCCGCATATAGGCGATGATCGCTTCGTCTATCTTATCGCCGCCAACGCGCACCGAATGGGCAAAAACGATGTTGCCAAGCGACAGAATGGCAACCTCGGTGGTGCCACCGCCAATATCGACAACCATCGATCCAGATGGCTCGGTAACCGGGAGTGACGCGCCGATCGCGGCGGCCATCGGCTCCTCGATCAAGAACACGCGGCGCGCACCGGCAGCCTCAGCTGACTCCTGAATGGCGCGGCGCTCAACCGCGGTCGACCCGGAGGGAACACAGATGATCACCTGTGGGCTGGAAATTGACAGACGCCCATTAACCTTGCGGATGAAATGCTTGATCATCTCTTCTGCGACTTCAAAATCGGCAATCACACCATCCGCCATAGGCCGGATCGCACGAATGTTCCCCGGCGTCTTACCAAGCATAACTTTGGCTTCCTCGCCAACGGCCAGCACCTGGGTCTTGCCACGAACTTCCGCCATGGCAACGACAGATGGCTCATCAAGAACAATGCCCCGGCCCTTTACATAGACCAGTGTATTCGCTGTTCCAAGATCAATACCAATATCTGCCGAAAACATACCAAGGAAAGCTCCAAGCATGTTGTAACCCCTCCGCTTTAGGATTTGCTTTGGCGCCAATATGGCCCAAAGACGGCACAAAGAACAACGGCCCTTTGCGCCAACAGGTTAGGTGTAGATGATAAATAAGGCAAAATCTAGTTCTTTGCCTTGTCCACCAGACGGTTAGCACCAATCCATGGCATCATGCCCCGAAGCTGTTCACCTACCTGTTCAATCGGATGCTCGGCATTACGCCGGCGTGTCGCCTTGAAGCTGGTCTGATGCACCCGGTTTTCCAGCATCCAGTCGCGGGTAAAGCGACCAGACTGAATGTCCTCGAGAACCCGTTTCATCTCGGCCTTTGTTTCCGGCGTGATGATCCGTGGGCCCGTGACATACTCGCCAAATTCAGCCGTGTTGGAGATCGAGTAGTTCATGTTCGCGATGCCGCCCTCATAGATGAGATCGACAATCAGCTTCACCTCGTGCAGACACTCAAAATAGGCCATTTCCGGCGCATAGCCAGCTTCGACAAGTGTCTCGTAACCTGCCTTGATCAATTCGACAAGACCGCCACACAGGACAGCCTGCTCACCAAAAAGATCCGTCTCACACTCTTCCTGAAACGTTGTTTCGATGATGCCCGAACGTCCGCCACCAACAGCAGAGGCGTAGGACAGGCCAACATCATGGGCATTGCCCGACGCGTCCTGATGCACCGCAAGCAGGCATGGCACGCCGCCGCCGCGAACATACTCGGACCGGACAGTGTGGCCCGGTCCCTTTGGCGCGACCATGAAGACGTCAATATCGCCGCGTGGTTCAATCAGGTTGAAATGCACATTCAGACCATGGGCAAAGGCAATCGCAGCCCCGGCGCGCATGTTCTCGGCGATGTCGGCGTAATAGATATCAGCCTGCAATTCATCAGGCGTCAGCATCATGATCACATCGCCCCATTTGGCCGCATCCGCAACATCCATGACCTGAAATCCGGCATCGCTGGCCTTGCTGCGGCTGCTCGAGTCAGCGCGAAGCGCAACAGCCACATCAGCAACGCCACTGTCCTTCAAATTGGCCGCATGGGCATGGCCCTGACTGCCATAACCGACAATCACAACCTTCTTGTTCTTGATCAGGCCGACATCGGCATCGCGATCATAATACACACGCATTGACTTCTCTCCTCTCAACTAATCCGCCGCCTGATACGGCAGCGGCTGTTTGGTCCGCGTCTTACAACAGCACCCAAGACCACATGGCCGGAGGCTGCAAAAATTCATTGGAAATGATCAGCCACATGCGCTTTGCCCTGCATGCAGCCATGGTGAACAAGGATGGCCGGCGTCTTATTTAGACTCCAGATCAATCTGATTGCCCCTCGAAATGGCGGAAACTCCGGTCCTCGCCACCTCTATCTCGCCGAGCGAGCGCATCAGATCGACAAAGGCTGCCACCTTTGAAGAATTTCCAGTCACCTCAAATACAAAACTATTGAGCGTGCTGTCCAGTGTTCTTGCACGGAAAGTGTCGGCAATCCGCAATGCCTCGATCCGCTTATCACCGGAGTTGATGATTTTCACCAGCGCAAGTTCGCGTTCGATGGCCGCGCCCATCTCCGTCAGATCAGAGACAGAATGGATCGGAACAAGGCGCTTGAGCTGCGCTTTGATCTGTTCAATCACCATTGGCGTTCCCGATGTGACGATTGAAATCCGCGAGATGCTGCGACTCTCATCAGTCTCGGAAACTGTCAGGCTCTCGATGTTGTAGCCACGACCAGAAAACAGGCCGATTACCCGCGCCAGCACGCCAGGCTCGTTATCCACCAGAACGGAGATAATGTGGCGCTCGATAATGTCAGTTTTGTTCATCTTGATCTCTTTTCACTAGCCCGGCCCTAAACCAGAACCATGCCTTCCTCGGAAATTGGTTTTTCTGCCTGATCATCAGGCCCGAGAAGCATGTCATTATGCGCGGCGCCCGATGGTATCATCGGGAAGCAGTTTTCTTCCTTCGCAACACGGATATCAGCAATCACCGGCCCATCGGTTTCCAGCATCTGGGTGATTACCCCATCCAGATCATCGGCGGATTGCGCGACAAGGCCGGTCATCCCGAACGTATCAGCAAGCTTGACGAAATCAGGCAGCGAGGAGCTGTAAGATTCCGAATAGCGGCCACCATGGATCAATTCCTGCCACTGGCGCACCATGCCCATCCATTCATTGTTGATGATGAACATCTTCACCGGCAGATTATACTGTGCCAGCGTCGACAGTTCCTGCATGTTCATCATGAACGATGCTTCGCCGGCGATATCAATCACCAGAGAGTTGGGATGTGCCACCTGAACGCCCATCGCGGCCGGCAAACCATAGCCCATGGTGCCAAGCCCGCCCGAAGTCATCCAGCGGTTTGGCTTCTGAAAATCGAAATATTGGGCCGCCCACATCTGATGCTGGCCAACCTCGGTTGTGACATAGACATCATGCTCAGCCGTCATCTGGCACAGGCGCTTGATCGCATGCTGCGGCTTGATGATCTCGCCCGACTGGTTGAACCCCAGACAATCACGCGAACGCCAACCCGCAATATCTTTCCACCACTTGTCCAGCGATGGTTTATGCGGCTTGAAATCCTGTGCTTTCATCTCGGCAATCAACAATTCAAGAATGCGTGTCGCATCACCGATGATCGCCAGATCGACAGCCACATTCTTGTTCACCGATGATGGGTCAATATCACAGTGAATCTTCATCGAATTTGGCGAGAAGCCTGTGAGCAGGCCCGTCACACGGTCATCGAAACGCGCGCCCATATTGAGCATCAGATCACAGCCATGCATGGCGAGGTTGGCCTCATAGGTGCCGTGCATGCCAAGCATTCCCAGAAACTGCGGGTCAGATGCCGGCAAGGCGCCAAGCCCCATCAGCGTTAGGGTCGTTGGCCAGCCTGTCATATGTGCCAGCTCTGTCAGCAACTCAGACGCGCGTGGCCCTGAATTGATGATACCACCACCCCCATAGATGATTGGCCGTTCAGCCCGCTTCATCGCGGCAACAGCGGCCTTGATGCTCTGGGCATCAGGCTCGGTCGATGGCTGATAGCGGGCCACAGCCTGAGGACGGGCGCGCTCACCAACATAGGGAGCCTCGGTCATCAGAATGTCCTTTGGTAAGTCAATCAGCACCGGCCCGGGACGTCCCGAAGCGGCAACGTGAAACGCCTCAATGACCGTCCCCTGGAGCTTAGCGCCATCCTTGACCAGATAATTATGCTTCGTACAGGCGCGGGTGATACCGGTTGTGTCAGCCTCCTGAAAGGCGTCATTGCCAATCAGATGCGTTGGCACCTGACCGGTAAGACAAACAACGGGAACGGAATCCATCAGCGCGTCGGTAAGGCCCGTCACCGCATTGGTTGCGCCCGGACCAGATGTGACCAGCACGACACCGGTCTTGCCCGTTGAGCGGGCATAACCCTCAGCCGCGTGGACAGCCGCCTGCTCATGGCGCACAAGGATGTGCTTGATCTTGTTGTTTTTGAACAAAGCGTCATAAATCGGCAGGACGGCGCCTCCCGGATACCCAAAGACAATTTCCACACCCTCATCCTCAAGTGCTTTCAAAAGCACCTCGGCACCGGGCATGAATTGGTCAGACTCATCATTTGAGGCAGATTTAGGCATGTCTCTCATCCTTCACTTACAAAACTGCTTTCGACGCGTTCATTTTTTATGGCAATTCGTTTACCAAATTAGTAAGTCGCATGGCAATTCATTTGCCAAAATTTTAGGTCCTGCATCGGCACGGCGTAACAGACGCAAGACAAAACCAGAGGCATTCAGCGTTACCAACTCCTGCCCTGTTTTAACCAATATTTGCAGTGGTTTATCTTGACTGTCGTGGGTCACACCACTACGGGATGGTTTCCAGACCCCCGCAAAATCATGCTTGTGGTTGGTCCACTTCTGGTTGGCCCACATCTGGTTGACCCACATCTGGTTGGCCCGCATCTGGTTGACCCGCATCTGGTTGACCCGCATCTGGTTGACCAGTCTCTTACCAAAAAAGACACCTGTATCGCAGTGACATTTGGTGTCCAGTCACTCAGTGAGTCTGTGAGCCGTAATCCAGCACCACCATAACGGCCCTTGATTGCCAGTATTGGGTCGGGAGGTCAACTATTTTTTATTAGATCTGAAAAGATTTTTTCACTTAAACTTTCTGAAAGTTTCTCATTTATCAAAATTTTTGGATTAAAATTATTCCGTAGCCAGGTCATCTGGCGTTTTGCGTAATGCCGGCTGTCCCGTTTTGCCAGCTCAGCCGCGCGCTCCAGGCTCATCTCGCCCTTTAAATGCGCCAGAATCTCTCGCACCCCCAATGCCTTCATTACCGGCAAGCCAGCATCGAGCCCACGGGCGGCGAGCCGGGACACCTCGTCAATCGCCCCCGCCGCAAGCATTTCGTCAAAGCGCTGGTCGATCCGGGCGTACAGCGTATCCCGGGGCGGCGCAAGCGCCACCGAGATCGCGGTGCCAGCAAATTGGCCAGAATGGGGTTCGGTCTGCCAGTCGGACAGCGCCCTGCCCGTGGCCCGCACCACACCCATCGCCCGGACAAGGCGCTGGCTATCGCCGGGAAACAACCGGTTGGCGGTAACAGGGTCATATTTTACCAGCTCGGCACGAAAGGCATCGCCGCCAATATCTGCAAGCTGGGCAGCGCAGGCATCATGGATTTCTGCCGGGACGTCCGGAATGGCCGCTAAGCCACCCAGACCCGCATTGATATACATGCCGGTGCCACCGATGATGATCGGCAGTTTACCAGCCGTGCGGGCGGTAGCCATCGCCGCCGCTGCCATTGCCAGCCATGTGGCAACCGAGGCACGCTCAGCGCCGTCAATGACGCCGTAAAGATGATGCGGCGCGCGGCGCAAAGCAGCGTCACCCGGGCGCGCCGTCAGCAGATGCAGGTCGGCATATAGCTGCATCGAATCCGCATTGATGATGACACCATCCGCCCGTTCAGCCAGCGCCAGCGCCAGCGCCGATTTGCCCGAGGCAGTGGGGCCAGCGATGATCACATAACGATCGTCCCCGTGCGATGGGTGCGGCGACGGTGATCCGGGCTTCGGTGATCCGGGCTTCGGTGAT
>ERZ802830.2596-NODE-2596-length-16117-cov-8.08206_pt1 | contig 16117 bp, 16 predicted proteins | sample MGYA00345654_ERZ802830 | MGnify/ENA primary metagenome ERZ802830 (study PRJEB30503, sample SAMEA104212375) | marine metagenome | biome: Westerlies Biome; feature: [SRF] surface water layer (ENVO:00010504) within the epipelagic zone...; material: water...
CAGAACATCTTTTTTTTTTTTTTTTTCCGAAAACAACTAAATCAAGTAAAGAATTTGAACCTAATCTATTAGCGCCATGGACTGATACGCACGCAGCTTCTCCAATAGACATAAGACCTTTAATTACTTTATCTTTTCCATTACGAGTAGTTAGAACTTCTCCATGAATATTTGTGGGAATACCTCCCATATTATAATGAACAGTTGGTTGAACAGGAATAGGATCTTTAGTTACATCAACTCCAGAAAATATCTTAGCGGATTCGGTTATTCCTGGAAGTTTTTCTTCTAAAGTTTTTTTATCAAGGTGCTTTAAGTTTAGATGGATGTGATCTTTTTTTGGTCCGCAACCTCTTCCTTCCATTATTTCAGTAGTCATTGATCTTGAAACAACATCTCTACTTGCTAAATCTTTTGCATTTGGTGCGTATCTTTCCATGAACCTTTCGCCATCCTTATTTGTCAGATAACCACCTTCTCCCCGTGCACCTTCAGTAATTAGAACTCCAGCTCCATAAATACCTGTTGGGTGAAACTGTGTAAATTCCATATCTTGAAGAGGAAGACCTGCCCTGAGAATCATTCCTCCTCCGTCTCCTGTGCATGTATGAGCAGATGTACAAGAAAAATATGCTCTACCATATCCACCCGTTGCTAAAATTACCATTTTAGCGCTAAAACTATATAACTTTCCATCATGAAGGTTCCAAGCTAATACACCACAGCATTCTTTTCTTTCATTCATAATCAAATCTAAGACAAAATATTCGATAAAAAAATCTGCATTATAAGAAAGAGATTGTTGATACAACGTATGTAACATTGCATGCCCGGTCCTATCGGCGGCAGCACATGTTCTTTGAGCTATTCCTTCGCCAAAATGAGTTGTCATTCCCCCGAATGGTCTTTGATATATTTTTCCATCTTCAGTTCTGGAGAAGGGAACTCCGTAATGTTCTAATTCAATTACAGCTTCTGGGGCTTCTTTACACATAAAAGCAATTGCATCTTGATCACCTAGCCAATCGGAACCTTTGACAGTATCATACATATGCCATTTCCAATCATCTTCCCCCATGTTACCTAAGGCAGCACTTATTCCACCTTGAGCTGCAACAGTATGACTTCTGGTAGGAAAGACCTTCGAAATACATGCTGTTTTTAAACTTGCAGCTGCACAACCCATTGTAGCTCTCAGTCCTGAACCTCCAGCCCCAACAACAACTACATCAAATTCTTTATTTTCAATATCCATCATCTGATTATATTGGTAATTTTATATTAAATACAAACAAATTCCTGAAAAGGAAATACAAAAGATTATCAAACTATTTTTTATAATAAAAAAAATCTTTTTATATTTTAGATCATGCACATAATCATCAATTATCACAGTAAGACCAAGGTTAGAGTGGAGTAAAACAATAAATGAAAAAATAAAAAGTAAAATAGAATTATTTTTAGCTTTAATCCAATTGATGGTTTCATAATAATTATCTAATTCTATAGAGTTGATTGATATTAAAAACCATACTGTAAACAGGCAAATAAAAATTGCGCTTAATCTCTGAATTATCCATAATGTTTTTTCGGGTAGATTTAACATCAAAAAATATACCTCACACTCACAATTAAAGTAATGATAAAAGAGAGTATTATTATTATTATTGCAGTTATTGAGGAGAATTTTATTGATAACCCATAACCTAGATCCCAAATCATATGCCTTATTCCGTTTAGCATGTGATAAGAAAATCCATAAGTCATTAATGTAAAGATGATACGGACTATATTATTTGAACATATATTTACTAATGTTTCATATGCGGAAAAACCAACACTCACGCAGCCTATCCAAACTAAAAATAACGGAAGGGTGAGACTAAGACAAAAACCAGTTATTCTGTGTGCAATTGATAACATAGAAGTTAATTGAGGCTTATAAATTTGAAGATGGGGTGATACTGGAAGGAACTCTTTATTTTTCACTAGAACTATTTTTTTGGTATCATTATGGAATAAACTATATCTAAAACTATATTGTCTGGCAATTTTTCATCTGGAAAAAGTATTTCTGAATTATTCTTTGATGCTAGTGTTCTTATTTTTAAAGCACCTACACCATCATTAATAATTTCTTTTTCTAATACTTTAGACCATGCGTATATTGTATCCCCTGAAAATGTTGGAGATGAATGTTTTCCAGAGTGAATTGCACAAACTTTAAGTGTATTAGCAAATCCATTACAACTTATTGCCCTTGCTAAAGAAATTATATAACCACCATATATAATTCTTTTGCCGAACCTTCCTTTGGCCTCAACGTGTTGATTAAAATGAACCCTGGCGTTATTTTGATATAACCTTGTTGCTAATTGATGTTCGGCTTCTTCAATCGTTTGGCCGTCTAAATGATGTATCTCTTCATTAACAGAGTAATCATCATAAAAACTTTTGCTTCCGGTTATTTCAGAGGTCCAGTTTTTTAAATTTAGTTTTTCTGGTAAAGTGAATTCAGAAGTTGGTACATTTTCTGGAAGTTGTGGAATAGTTTTTTTTTCTAAATGTAAATCAAAATCTTTTTTTCTCATCATTAACCATCTGTAATATGTCAGAACAACCTGACCTTTTTGATTTATCCCTGTTGATTTAACATAAACAGTTCCAGTTTTTCCGTTTGAATTTTCCTTTAAGCCAATTACTTTTGATTCAGCGGTTAAAGTGTCTCCAACAAATACAGATTTTAAGAAATTTACTCCGGCATACCCTAAGTTGGCTATAGCATTTAGAGAAAGATCAGGAACAGTTCTTCCGAAAACAATATGGAATAATAAAATATCATCTATTGGAATCGCTTTGAAACCTATATCTCTAGCAAATTCTTTAGAGTAGTTTAGTGCAAACCTACTACCAGTTGTTGAAAGATATATAGAAACATCTCCTTCAGTAACTGTTCTTGGAACACTGTGTTTTATGGTTTCTCCAATTGAATAATCTTCAAAGTATCTACTTTTAAAATTCTTCATAATTAAATATATTTTTTAATAAGTTCTTCAGCTATTTGAATACTGTTTAACGCTGCTCCTTTTCTTAAGTTGTCTGCAACAACCCAAAATGCAAGACCGTTTTTTAAAGTATTATCAATTCTCATCCTGCTAACAAAAACGTCATCTTCGCCTGCAGTTTCATCAGGGGTAACATAACCACCATCTTCTCTTCTATCAACCAACTTTATACCAGGAGTTTTTTCCATTAATTCTATAACCTTTTCTAAATTAATTGCTTTTTTTGTTTCAATATTAATTGATTCACCGTGGCCTACAAATACTGGGACTCTTACACATGTTGCAAAAATAGAAATTTTATTATCTAAAATCTTCTTCGTTTCTTTTACCATTTTCTCTTCTTCTTTTGTTTGACCATTTTCAACGAAATCATCAATATGAGGAATTAAATTAAAGGCTATTCTTTTAGTGAAAATTTTTTTATTTAAAGGTTTATTTTTATAAACATTAAGTGTCTGGTGAAATAATTCATCCATGGCTTGCTTGCCTGCACCAGAAGTTGATTGATACGTTGAAACCACCACTCTTTTTATGCCAAAAAAATCATGAATTGGTTTCAAAGCCATTACCATTTGTATTGTAGAACAATTAGGGTTAGCAATTATCCCTTTCTTTTTATAATTAACTATATCTTCACTATTTACTTCAGGGACAATTAGAGGAATATTTCTATTCATTCTAAAAAAAGAGGTATTATCAATTACTACAGCCCCTTGAGAGGCAGCTATGGGTACAAATTTTTTTGAAATTTCTGATCCTGGAGATGAAAGAACAATATCAGTAGAAGTAAAACTAAAGTCATTAAGACTTTTTACTTTCAATTTTTTCTTGCCAAAAAATAAGATTTTACCTTTTGACTGTTCAGATGCTAATAGCTCAATATTATTTATAGGAAACTTTCTTTCTATAAGTATATTTAACATTTCTCTGCCTACATTTCCTGTAGCTCCAATAATCGCAATATTATATTTCTTCATTTTAATTTTCCGAGTTCATTGATAATTGCATCACCCATATCCGATGTTGAGAGAATTCTTTTACACTTATCTGTTGCTATATCCTTAGTTCTATAACCTTGATTTAATATATTACTTATAGCCTTTTTTAAAGTTACACATAAATTTGTTTCATTAAACGAGTATTCTAACATCATCCCCAAGCTCTGAATCATTGCGAGTGGGTTAGCAATATTTTTCCCAGCAATATCTGGCGCCGAACCATGTACTGGTTCATACATAGCTCTCCTGTTATTTATTTTCTTGTCAAACTTTCCTAATGAAGCAGATGGTAGCATCCCTAAAGATCCTGTTAACATTGAAGCACAATCAGAGAGAATATCACCAAACATATTTGTAGTAACAATCACATCAAATTGTTTAGGGTCTCTTACTAATTGCATTGAAGCGTTATCCACATACATATGGGATAACTCAACTTCTGGAAAACTTTTAGACGTTTCAACAACCACTTCTCTCCATAGTTCAGTTGATTCTAAGACATTTGCTTTATCAACAGAGCATAGTTTTTTAGATCTTTTCATTGAGGTTTCAAACCCTACTTTAGCAATTCTTTCAATTTGGTCACTAGTGTATACTAATGTGTTATATCCTTTTTTTACTTTATCTGAAATACTTTCTATCCCCCGTGGTTCTCCAAAATAAATTCCACTAGTTAACTCTCTAATTATCATGATATCTAAACCATTAATTATTTCTTCTTTTAGACTGGAAGAACCTTTGAGTGAATCAAAAACTATAGCAGGTCGAAAATTTGCAAATAAATCAAGTTCCTTTCTTATTTTGAGCAATCCTCTTTCTGGTCTTTGTTCGAAAGGAAGACCTTCCCATTTTGGGCCTCCAACAGCCCCGAGAAGAATTGCATCAGAATCAAATGCCTCTGATAAAACTTTATCGGTGAGGGGCTCATCGTATTTATCAATTGACTCCCCCCCAATTGACGCTTTATTTATTTCAAAGTTTAATGAATGGTTTATATTAAACCACTCGATCAGCTTTTCTACTTCTTTTGATATTTCATGACCAATTCCATCTCCGGGGAGCAGCAAGATTTTTTTTTGTGACATAGTTTATATTATCCAAGGTTTATTTTTTTTAAGCTCTATTTCAAAGTCTTTTATTTTTTTTATTTTTTTAAAAGTAAGTGCTATATCGTCTAACCCTTCAAGCAAACATTTTTTTCTAAAAGAGTCTATTTCAAAATTTAGTTCTTCTTCAAAAATTATTTTTTGTTGTTCTAGATTAATTGATAATATTTTTTTATCTTCTGCCAACTTTATTAAAATATTTATTTTTTTTTGCTCTAACTTTATTGGCAATATTCCATTTTTAAAACAATTATTATAAAAGATATCGGCAAAACTTGGCGCTATTATACATTTAAAACCAAAGTCAAGAAGTGACCATGGGGCGTGTTCTCTGCTACTCCCACAACCAAAATTTTCACCAGTGATTAAAATAGATGATGATCTATACGGATCCCAATTTAGAACAAAATCATTTCTTAAGTTTCCTTGTGGGTCATACCTTAGTTCATGAAAAAGATTTTTTCCTAAACCGGATCTTTTAATTGTCTTTAAAAACTGTTTCGGGATTATCATATCCGTATCGATATTCATCATTGGGAGTGGTGTAGGTATACTTTTTATTATACTAAATTTTTCCATCAGATATCCTCAACTAAACTTAGACTTCCTTTAATAGCTGAGGCAGCTGCAATTACTGGACTAACTAGATGAGTTCGACCTTCTCGTCCTTGTCTTCCTTCAAAGTTTCTATTCGATGTCGATGCACATCTTTCTCTCGGCTTGAGTTGATCTGGGTTCATAGCTAAACACATTGAACATCCTGGTTCACGCCAATCGAACCCTGCATCAATTAAAATTTTATCTATTCCTTCTTTTTCTGCTTGTTCTTTTACTAAACCTGAGCCTGGAACTACCATTGCATCTACCTTAACTTTTTTTCCAGAAACAACTTTTGCAACCTCACGCAAATCCTCAATCCTTCCATTGGTACATGAGCCAATAAATACTTTATCAATTTTAATATCTCTAATATTTTGATTAGGCTCTAAACCCATATAATCTATTGATCTTTCAACTGCATTACGACGATTTATATCTTCAATATTTTTTGGATCTGGGACATTTCCAGTAATTGGTGCAACATCTTGAGGACTTGTACCCCAAGTTACTTGCGGAGAAATATCACTAGCCAGTATAGTGACTTCTTTATCATAGAAACAACCTACATCAGATGGCAGTGATTTCCAAAAATTTACAGCTTCATCCCAATATTCTCCTTTTGGAGCATATGGTCTTCCTTTAATATACTCAAAAGTTTTTTCATCAGGGGCAATCAAGCCTGCTCTTGCCCCTGCTTCTATACTCATATTACAAATAGTCATTCTTCCTTCCATACTTAAACTTTTGATTGCATCACCCGCATACTCTATGACAAAACCTGTTCCGCCTGCTGTTCCAATCTCGCCAATGATATGTAATATGATATCTTTAGATGTAACTCCTTTAGGTGTCTCACCTTTAACCGTTATACGCATATTTTTTGCCGGAGTTTGTATTAGAGTTTGTGTTGCCAAAACATGTTCTACTTCGCTAGTTCCAATCCCAAAAGCTAAAGCACCAAAAGCACCATGTGTTGCAGTATGACTGTCTCCGCAAACGATTGTCATACCTGGTTGAGTGATTCCTTGTTCAGGACCAACAATATGAACGATTCCTTGCCTTTTATCTAATAATGGAAAGATAGTTACTCCAAATTCATCACAATTATTTTCAAGTGTTTCTACTTGAATTCTACTTTCTTTATTTTTAATTCCGTTTGATCTATCTGAGGTTGGAACATTGTGGTCTGCTACGGCAAAAGTACATTCGGGCCTACTTACTTTTCTTGATGACTGTCTTAACCCTTCAAATGCCTGTGGACTTGTAACTTCATGGACTAAATGTCTATCAATATATAATAAACATGCTCCATCTTTTTGCTGATCAACAAGATGATTTTCCCAAATTTTATCAAAAAGAGTTTTAGAACCCATTCTTTATTATGGAATTAAGTATTCTTACTTGTACCAGAATCTTTTTTTTCAGTGATATCTGATGTTTTGTTAATTTGTGATTGATTTAATTCATTTGCAACAGAATCCTTCAATACTTTATTATTATCTATTTTAACTTTTTTCTGATCCTCATTTAGATTAGAGGGCTTATTTTGTTGAATGAATTTATTTTTTTCTGTTATTCTAGCTGATTTACCACTTCTACCTCTAAGGTAGTAAAGTTTAGATCTTCTAACATCTCCGCTTTTAGAAAGCTCAATTTTAGAAATTTGGGGAGAGTAGAATGGAAATACCCTTTCAACACCCTCACCGTAAGAAATTTTTCTCATTGTAAAAGATGAATTTAATCCTGAGTTTTTCTTGCTAATACAGACACCCTCAAATATTTGAATTCTTTCTTTTTCACCTTCTTTGATTTTTAGATGAACTTTAAGAGTGTCACCAGGATAAAAATCTGGATGATTTTTATTGCTTGTTAAGTCATTAATTTGTTTTTTCTCAAAATTCTCTAATACATTCATTTTTTTCTACTTTCAGTATTCTTATACAAGTTCCACAAATCAGGTCTAGTATTTTTTGTTATTTCAATAGCTTTTTTTTCTCTCCATTCGGCTATTTTTTTATGATCACCCGATAACAAGACATCAGGTACACTGCAATTATCCCATACCGATGGTTTTGTATATTGAGGATACTCTAATAAAAAGTTTTCAAAACTTTCATAATTTAAACTTTCCTCATTACCTAATACTTCAGGAATGAGACGAATACAAGCATCAATTAAAATAAATGAGGCAAATTCACCTCCGGAAATAATGTAATCTCCTATTGAGATCTCATCTATTTCATTTTTGTCAAGAAATCTTTGATCAATTCCTTCATACCTTCCACATATAATAATTAACTCCTTATATTCACATAAATTCTTTACTGTTTTTTGTTTAAGTGGTTGTCCTTTCGGTGTCAGATAAATTGATTTAATTGTTTTTGATTTTAAATTTTTCTTTACTGAGTTAAATGCATTTTGTAGAACATCTGGTTTAATAATCATTCCAGCGCCACCGCCAAATGGTTTATCATCTACGGTTCTGTGTTTTGAACTAGAAAAGTCTCGAATATTAGTAGTTTCAATAGAAAATATTTTTTTTTTAAGAGCATTTCCAGAAATTGAATGCCTAAAAGGCCCAGGGAACATTTCAGGAAATAACGTTAAAATATTAAATTTCATTTTTATAGTATTCTGTATTTAGCTTTATGAATTTTTTTTCAATATTTATTTCAATTACATGTGAGTTATTTCTTGGAGCTAGAATTTCTTTTCTACTATTTTTTAACCTAATTTCGAAATAATCACCTGCTCCATGATTATTAACAGAAATGACTTCACCAATAACCTTATCATCTAGCCTCACATCTAAACCTTCAAGCTCATGAAAATAATAAAAGTTTTCTTCTAATTTAGGGAGTTCTTTTTCATTTATATATATTAATTTTCCCGCAAAGGTTTTTGTCTCGTCTATATTATTATATTCATTTATTTTACAAATAAATATCTCCTTTATTTTTTTTAAAAACTTAAGGTTTATTTCAACTCCATCTTTTATAAAAAAGTTTTTAAAAGAAAGAACTTGATCAATATTTTCTAAAAAAAATTTAGCTTTTATATGTCCTTTAAGTCCATAGTTTTTTAGAAATTTACCGATGATTATCATATAGGTAAGTTGCTCTTAGGTGAGAATTTAACCTTTATCAGGACCATCATTTTTATCTTTAGCAGTTGAAGATTCAGCAACGTTAGGAGCGGTTGCTTCAGTGGCAGTAGGAGCGGGTGCTTCAGTGGCAGTAGGAGCGGGTGCTTCAGTGGCAGTAGGAGCGGGTACTTCAGTGGCAGCAGGAGCGGGTACTTCAGTGGCAGCAGGAGCGGGTGCTTCAGTGGCAGCAGGAGCGGGTGCTTCAGTGGCAGCAGGAGCAGGTGCTTCAGCAGCGGCCGATGCAGCATTTTTCATTTTTTCTTCTTTAGCCTTGAGTTTTTCTAATGTTTTAGCCCTAGGTTTATCTTGCTTAGTTTGCTCGTATATTTTGGGTTTTTCAATCATACCTTCTGCAGCAAGAAACTTTGCAACTCTATCTGTTGGCTTTGCTCCAACTGATAACCAATATTTAATTCTTTCTTTTTTAACAGTCAGTCTTTCTGAATGATCCTTTGGCTTCATTGGGTTATATGTTCCAAGCCTTTCAATATATCTTCCATCTCTGGGACTTCTTACATCTGCTGCTACTATTCTATAAAAAGGTCTTTTATTAGAACCTCCTCTTGATAATCTTAATGCTACGGCCATGATTGTTTTCCTTTCTTTGTATGTTAACTATTTTTTTAACAACGAGTTAATGTCGCCAAATTGGTTAGAGTTCATCATTGCTTCCATATTTTTATTTTTACCCATTTTTTTCATCATTTGACTCATTTTTTTGAATTGTTTTAGAAGTTTATTGACTTCTTGAACTGAAGAACCAGAACCTTTTGCAATTCTTAACTTTCTAGAAGCTTTAATAATATCTGGAAAAAACCTCTCTTTTTTTGTCATTGAAGATATGATGGCTTTCTGAGCTTCAATCATCTTCTCTTTTCCAGAAGACTCATTAAGCTTGTCTTTTAGGTTTCCCATTCCTGGAAGGTATTTTATAAGTCCTTGAAGGCCTCCCATTTTAGTTATTTGATCCAACTGTTTTGCATAATCAGATAAAGAAAACTTCCCTTTTAAAAATTTACTCTGTATTTTTTTTGCATCTTCTTCATCAATTTCAGCAGATGCTTTTTCTACCAAAGAAACAACATCACCCATGTCGAGAATTCTACTTGCTATTCTGTCAGGATGAAATTCTTCAAAATCTTCTATTTTTTCACCAACTCCAAGAAATTTGATCGGTTTATTAGTAACTGACTTCATCGATAGAGCAGCACCACCCCTACTATCTCCATCAACTCTGGTTAAGATAATTCCAGTGATATTTAATTTCTCTGAGAAGCTCTTTGCTGTATTTACTGAATCCTGACCGGCCATTGAGTCTACCACTAATAAGGTTTCTACTAGAGGGATTTTCTTTGAAATCTCAGCTATTTCACTCATCATTTTAGAATCAATATGATTTCTACCTGCGGAATCTAAAATTAAAACATCATAGTTTTCTGTTTCCGCGCTTTTTTTTGCTCTCAAAGCAATTTCTAATGGTTTTTCTTTTGGAAGTATTGTGAGAGTTTCTATCTTATTTTGAACACCAAGTGTTTCAAGTTGTTTTTGAGCTGCAGGTCTGTATATGTCAAGAGAGGCCATCAAAACTGATTTCTTATACTTTTCAGATATTTTTTTTGCTAATTTTGCTGATGAAGTAGTTTTTCCTGATCCTTGTAATCCGGCCATTAGGATAATTGCGGGAGGTTTAGATTTTAAGTTTATTTCATAACTCTCTGAACCTAATATTCTAATTAACTCATCATTAACAATTTTGACAACCATTTGATCTGGTGTCACACTATTAAAAACTTCTTGGCCCAATGCTTTATTTTTAGTATTTTCTATGAAATCTTTTGTAGTAGATAATGCTACGTCAGCTTCAAGTAGTGCAATTCTAATTTCCCTCAAAGCAGTGTTGAGAGATGATTCAGATATCTTACCTTGCCCTTTTATTTTCCTAAAAGTCTCAGTTATTTTTTCACTTAAAGAACCAAACATAAATAATTAATCAGTTAAATTACCCAAAACAAAAAAAGCCAGTGCACGAAACTCGTGGACTGACTAAAATAGTTATTGTGTTTATAACAAAAAAATATTAGATCTTAAAGTTATTTATAATTTTAATCTTTTAAAATATTTAGATGGAAAACCTATCTTTTGTAAAAATGCATGGTCTTGGAAATGATTTCATTATCATTGATTCAAGAGATTTAGATTTTCGACCAAAACCCAATGAAATTAAATGCTTATCTAATAGAAAATTAGGAATTGGGTGCGATCAGTTAGTATTGATTAAGAACTCTGAAGATGGAATAGCAGATTTTCAAATTCTTATTTTTAATTCTGATGGATCAGAGGCAGAAAGTTGTGGAAATGCCACAAGATGTGTTGGAAAACTTCTTTTAAAAGAATCAAAAACAAAAAATGTAATAATAGAAACAAAAGGTGGTTTAGTTGATATTGAAGAATTAAAAAATGGCATGATAAGTGTGGATATGGGAGTTGCCAAATTTAATTGGGATGAAATTCCTTTAAGTCACCCAATGGATACTCGAAATTTAGGGATTAAATTAAAAAACCTTAATGAAGGGTTCTCAGTTAGTCTAGGTAATCCGCATGTAGTCTTTTTTTGCGATCAAATTGATAGAATAAATATGAAGGAAGAATGCATTAAAGTAAGTAAAATGAAAATTTTTCCTGCAGGTGTGAATGTAAATATTGCTATGGTAAAATCAAGAAAATTAATTGAGTTACAAGTATATGAACGAGGGTCTGGTTTCACAGATGCATGCGGAACAGGTGCATGTGCTACTTTGATTGCTGCCTATAATAAAAACTTAACAGATAGAAACTCAATTATTAGAATGCGAGGAGGGGACTTGGAAATTTCTTTCCTTAGTGATAACCATATATTAATGACAGGACCTGTTTCGGAGGTTTATAAAGGATTAGTCAATTTAAAAGATTTACGGGTAAATATAAAATGAAAGATGAATCATTAGTTGTAAATTTAGGTTGTAGACTGAACTCTTATGAATCAGAAGTGATTGCTGATATTTTGTTTAAAAATAAAATTAAAAGAACAACTGTAATTAATACATGTGCTGTAACTAATAATGCTGTCCATAAGTCAAAAAATGAAATTAGGAAAGCAAAAAAAAAAAACCCAAAAAATAAAATAATTGTAACAGGCTGTGCATCACATATCGACCCAAAATCTTTTCTGAAAATGAATGAGGTAGACGAAATTGTAAACAACAAATTTAAGACTCAAAAGATTTTTTATCAAGACAAGTTAGGTGATTTAGTCAATGAAGCAAAAAGAAAATCAAATCTTTTTCCTGAACCAATAGAGAAATTTAGCAAAAAAACTCGAGCGTTATTACAAATTCAACAAGGGTGTGACCACAGATGTACATTTTGTATTATACCTTATGGCAGGGGAGATTCTATTAGCTTACCATTAAGTGAAATAGTAATAAGAGCTGAAAAGTTCTTGAGTGCCGGTTATCAAGAAATAATTATAACCGGAGTTGATATAACTTCATACGGTAATGACTTGCCTGGCAAACCTAAATTAGGAGAAATTATAAAAAGATTATTAAATATTTTACCTAATTTAAATAGATTAAGATTGTCTTCTATAGATCCAGCGGAAATTGATCAAGATCTTCTAGATTTAATAATTAATGAAAAGAAAATAATGCCCCACCTACATCTTTCAGTTCAATCTGGAGATGATATGATTTTAAAAAGGATGAAAAGACGTCATAATAGAAAAGAATTATTAGATCTTTGTAGCTATATAAAAATGAAAAGGCCAAGTATGACTTTTGGTGCGGACATAATAGTTGGCTTCCCTACGGAAACTCATAAGCATTTTGAAAATACTTATGATCTTATAAAACAATGTAGTTTTTCCAATCTACACATATTTCCTTTTTCTCCAAAGATTGGAACTCCTGCTAATAAGATGCCTCAAATAGAAAGAAAAATAATAAATAATAGAGCTAAACAATTGAGAAATTTGGGGTCTAAGTTAAAAATAGATTTTATGAAGAAAAAAGTAGGGCAAACCAAAGCAATTTTATTTGAGGGTTCAAATCTAAGTTATACAGATGATTATTTTAAAGTATCAATACCAAGTATAAAAAAAAACCAGATAAAAAAAATGAATGGTAATTTAATTGATGTTAAATTCAATAGTTTTGACGAAAAGTCTTTAATTGCAAAAATTATATAATGGTTTTTTCTTGGTTTAAAAATTTAAAAAAGGGATTAACAAAATCATCAAATAAAATTGGAGATGGTATTAAGACCATCTTGAAAAGTAAAAAGATTGATGACTCAACATTGGATGAACTTGAAGAATTACTGATAACTGCAGATATTGGTGTTTCTTTATCAGCAAAAATTATCGAAAAAATAAGAAAATCAAAATTTGTAGATACAAGTGTTGAATCCGTAAAAAAATCTATTTCAAAATCAATAATAGGTATTCTAGAGCCATTAGAAAAAGAAATTAATTTTAAAAAAAAACCTTTCGTAATCTTAATAGTTGGAGTTAACGGTGTTGGTAAAACTGCAACTGTCGGAAAACTAGCTCACAAGTTCTCACTTTTAAAAAAAAAAGTAGGTATTGTAGCTGCAGACACATTTAGAGCTGCTGCAGTTGAACAACTTGAAATTTGGTCAGAAAAGACTAACTCTGTTTTTTTTTCATCACTTGAAAACTCTGATCCAGCATCATTAGCATTTTCCTCGTATGAGGAGGCAAAAAAAAAGGACCTAGATATTTTATTAATTGATACAGCAGGCAGACTTCATAATAAATCTAATTTGATGGATGAATTGTCTAAAATTACAAGAGTTTTAAAAAAATTAGATGCAGATGCTCCAAGTGAAACTATACTTGTGCTCGATGGAAATACTGGACAGAACTCAATTAAACAAGCTCAAGTTTTTAATGAAACTTGTAAAATCAGTGGTTTGATTATTACAAAGTTAGATGGAACTGCTAAGGGTGGAGCATTGATCCCAATAGGAGAAACATTGAATATTCCAATAGTGGGCTTAGGAGTGGGAGAAGCTAAAGAAGATCTAATTGATTTTAGAGCTAAAGAGTTTTCAAAGGCCCTGCTCGATCTTTAGTCAAACTATTTTGATAATTTCCATAAAGAAGAACCTTCATCATCAACAACAATAAAAATATTACCTTTTGAATCAATCTCAAAATCTCTTATTCTGCCTATCTCTTGATCTAAAATAATCTCTTCGCTCACAATTAGTTTTTTTTCATAGTCTAATCTAAAGAGTAATCCAGCTTTAGTTGCGCTTCCAATAAGGTCACCTTCCCATTCGGTAAAAGTATTCCCAGTATAAAAAGTAATCTGCCCAATGGCCATTGATGGAACCCAAGCTATAACAGGTTTGTCATATTCATCTTTAAAAGGACTATCACCAATTTTTAGCCAATTATATTCTTTTCCTCCCCAACCAATATCTTTCCAACCAAAGTTTCCAGCATATTTTACCTTCCCAATATTATCGCCCCCCATAGGACCATGCTGTGAAAAATAAATTTCATCGTCATGAGGAGAAAGTGCCATGCCTTGGGGGTTTCTAACTCCAATCTGGTATATTTCTGGCAACCAATTGGTATAACCTTTAAAAGCAGGGTTATCATCTGGAATACTGCCGTTTATATTAATTCTAATTATGCTTCCTGGATGTTTAGTTGGATCCTGGGCAATCATGCCTTTACCTCTATCTCCAAAACTTGCGTATAAGTGATTACCCTTAATTATAAGTCTTGATCCCCAATGTCTATTAACTAAGAGTTTTGGAACCCCAATGAGTAATATTTCTAAATTCTCTATTTTGTCTTCTAACAATTTTCCCCTAGCAATCGCTGTACTGGAATATTTATGTTTTTTAATATTTTTAAAATTTGGATTTTGAGCATGACTATATGAAAAATAAACATAACCTTCATGATAAAGGACATCTAAGAGCCCACCCTGATAGCTATCACCATCATAACCAATACTTTGTATATTATGTTTAATTTCAGTAACATTTTTATCACTAACATTGACTCTTAAAAGCCTTCCATTTTTTTCAGTGATTAATAAGTCTTCATTATTAATGAAGGTCAGCCCCCAGGGGTAATCAAGCCCTTTTATTACTTCACTTAATTTAAATTTAGTCTTTGTTAATTTATAATCATTATAATTTCTTATCCTTTCATCTGCCATGATAGAATGAAGATTGAAAATGAGAGTTACAAATATAAATTTTTTTATTAGACCTATTGGCATTTTTTTTTCCTATTATCGTGGATAATGGAAAGCATCATTGCTAAAATTAAGAAATAACTTCCTTGCCACCATGATGCCCAGAAAGAAAAGTTAACTAGAGAAGCACCCCAGAAATAACCATTAAAAAAAATTAAATAATTTAAATTAAAGGCACCAGTTTTTTTTGCTACATAATAATTTACGTATGATATTAGACTAGAGAAAGTTAAAAGCCCTAATAAACCAGTTTCAAGTAATAACTCTATTAAAAAATTATGAGGATGGCTTGGAATATAATTCATATCTCCAGTCGAAGGATGACCTATATTCTCTTGACTTCCTTCAATGAAATTTGAAGAATCAGGGCCAATACCAAGTATTGGATTTTTTTTAAATTCACTTAATGAGAACCCCCAAATAATTTGTCTATGCGCATCAACTATACTCGTGGGTATCATAAGATTTATTTCAGTAATTGGGTTATTCTCATATTGTTTAACTAAAATATTGAAAATAAACCCCAAAATCATAAAGAAAAATATTGCAAAAATAATTAGTTTTTGTTTCGGTTTTTTATAATTCATTGTAAGTCTAAAAATAATGACTGCTAACACACCCGATAATATTCCTAGAGTAGCAGAATTAACGTTACCCAAATAGATAATTGGAATGATCGATGGAAAAAGAAGATAGGAAAAAAAAATATTTTTATTACCCATCTTCTTTTCAAAGAATGGGCAGAGACAAATTAATAAAACCAATAAATTTGAAAAACCTTTGAATCTTCGAACTTCTCCCGCCCATAGATCAGCGCCCGATACTTTCTCTCCAAATTCATTAATATACCATTCAGGAATTGATAGATATTCCAAAAAGTTATACGAACTGACGAGAATTGCATAAAAACATACTGAAATAAGAA
>ERZ802830.2597-NODE-2597-length-16112-cov-7.99863_pt1 | contig 16112 bp, 14 predicted proteins | sample MGYA00345654_ERZ802830 | MGnify/ENA primary metagenome ERZ802830 (study PRJEB30503, sample SAMEA104212375) | marine metagenome | biome: Westerlies Biome; feature: [SRF] surface water layer (ENVO:00010504) within the epipelagic zone...; material: water...
AACTACTATCATGCTTGTAATAAACATAGTGGTTGTTCCAAACAGGGATTTTTTTTGGTTTAAAAAAATCCAACTTTTGGATTTAAAGTTCTTTCCTATTAATGCTGCAAAGCCATCACCAAATGTCATTATAAAAAAACCAGCAATCAGTGAAGTAGGATCTTTTTCCCAATAAAGGTAAATTAAAATAAATAAACTTAAACAATAAAATAACGTTCCATAACTTTTTCTATCTACATCCTCAATAGTTGGAAATAATTTAGATTGGTAATTTATGAAAGTTAACAACGTAACAAGCCCTGTAAAACAAAGAGCAGAAGTTTGATCTATATCTAAGAATTTTGCGAGAGGAATTAAAGGTCCTATTCCAATATGAATAATTTTTCTCAGTACTTCTTTATTATTTGGATTAAATCTTTTATATATTATCGATATAAAAAAGATAATAAATATATAAATAAAAATAAAAACAAAATTCAACAACTTAATTAGGCTGCTTTTTGATGAGTGGTCATTACTCTAAGTTTTAATATTGCCTTAGCTTCTAGTTGCCTAACTCTTTCTCTGGATACATTTATTTGTCTTCCTATTTCTGCCAGTGTAAGAGGTTCCTCTCCGTCTAAGCCGAATCTAAGTTTCATAATTTTTTGTTCTCTTTCATTTAATTGAGTTAGCCAAGTTCCTAAATGTTCTTTTTGGATTGCTCTATCCATCCCTTCCATAGGCTCTTCTCCATTTGGATCTGGAATAAGTTCACCTAAGGTACTACGATCTTCTTCGCCTCTTGCGTGAGCATCAAGAGATGCGCATGGAGCACTTTGAGAGATTAAGTCTTCTAAATCTTTTTGCTCAATTCCCATCGCTGTTGCCATTTCTAATCTGGTTGGTTGCCTTCCAGATTTTTGAGATAATTCTCTGGAAACTCTTCTCATTTTGGACAGTTTTTCACTAATATGAATTGGTAATCGAATTGTCCTAGCGCTATTATCAATAGCTCTTGTCATTCCTTGTCTAATCCACCAATAAGCATAAGTAGAAAATTTATATCCCATTGCAGGATCAAATTTATCAACCGCTCTTTCTAAGCCTATAGCGCCTTCTTGTACCAAGTCTAATAATTCTAAACCTTGATTTTGATACTTCTTGGCAACAGATACTACAAGTCTTAAATTGGCTGACATCATTCTATCTCTAGCTCTTTTCCCAATTTTAATTAGGCGAAGATGTTTAGATGATCTTTCTATCTCAGGAATTTCTAGCATCTTTTTCATGTTTTGAACATGATGAGCTAGCTCTATTTCTTCTGCTGCAGTAAGAAGAGGAACTCTTCCAATACTGCTTAAGTAATAACCTATTGAATCTGAAGCAAGTCTTGCAGATTTTTTTTGGTTTTGTTTAGCAGTTAAGCTTGGTTTTGTTTTGCGAGTCTTGCCCGCAGTGTTTGGTAATCTAGGTTCTTCAGTTTTCTTTTTTGAAGAACTATTTCCAGATTCCAGAAGGATCCCCATCACCCTGGCCTCTTTAAGTGGATTTTTTAAAAAGCTAGCACTGAAATCAAGAAAAAAAATACTTTTGCGTTGAAACTTTAAAGACAAGAAAATTGATTTCTCTTAATATTACTTCAAAATAACTGATATGACTTGATTTCTTATAAATATAAAATTTTTATCAATATTAAGAAGTTTTTAAAATGTTATAAAAAAATTTATTTTTGTAATCTTTTTATTAGATCAATTTGAGAACGATTTGAGTTTGAATCTCCCTCTTTTTTTTCGTATATTCCATCTTTATTCATGATCCAGGAGTAATAATTATCATCAATATAAGTTTGTAAAAGATCATATAGTTGAGATTTTAATTTTAGGTCTTCTATAGGTGTAACAGCTTCTATCCTTCTGTCTAAATTTCTTCTCATCCAGTCTGCGCTGCCTATAAAAACTTCTGGATTATTGTCATTGTAAAACCAAAAAATTCTAGAATGTTCAAGAAAATGCCCAATAATACTTGTAACCTTGATATTTTCACTCAAATTCTCTCTTTGAGGATATAAACAACATATTCCTCTTATTATCAGGTGAATTTTTACTCCTTTTTGGGAAGCTAAATAAAGTAATTGAATAATTTCTGGATCTACTAATGAATTCATTTTTGCAATAATTTCAGCTTTCTTGCCCTTTTCGATATTTTCAATTTCTCTATTTATTAAAAAGATGAATTTTTTTCTTAATGATGTTGGAGATACTAATAATTTCTGATAAGCCTTTTGTTTTGAGAAACCTGATAAGTAATTAAAGAGTTCAATTAAATCTGAGGAGATATCAGGATCTGTTGAAAGAAATCCTATGTCTGTGTAATAGCGAGAAGTGTTCGAATTGTAATTTCCCGTTCCAATATGAAAATAATTCCTTAGTCTTCCTTTCTCTTTTCTAACCACTAAAGCAATCTTTGTATGTGTTTTAAAGCCTAGTATTCCATAAACAACATGAATTCCAGCTTGCTCAAGCTGTTTTGCCCATTGGATGTTGTTATCTTCATCAAATCTTGCTTTGAGCTCAACAAGAGTCATTACCTCTTTCCCATTCTCAGCTGCTCTCATTAAGGCTTCAATAATTGGAGAATCTTTTGAAACTCTATAAAGAGTAATTTTAATAGCTAGTACAAGTGGGTCGTCAGCAGCTTTGTTGATAAATTCTTCTACAGAGGTTTTGAATAAGTCGTATGGATGATGTAGAAGTATACTCTGTTTTCTAAGAATGCTAAAAATAGAGTTAAAATTTTTGTCTTTAGAAGAATCTAACGATTTTAATAATGGATGTGTATCTCCAATTAATAAATTTTCTTTTAAGTCTTCTCGATTAATTTTTATGAGGTAATTTAAATCGTCAAGTCCTAATAAGCTTTTGCAAAAGTAGATATATTCTTCTGGTATTGCAATACTTTCAATGAGTAACTTTAAAATATTTTGTGGAATATTTTCATTTACTTCTAATCTAACTACATCTCCCCCTAATCTTCTTTTTTGCAAGCTTTGCTCTACCGCAAGAAGTAAGTCGTCAGCTTCAAGTTCTTTTAATTCTAAATCTGCATCTCTTGTTACTCGGAAAAAAGAATAATTTAAGCATTCCATTCCATTAAATAAGGCATTGATGTTGTTTCCAATTAAGTCTTCAACAGTTATAAAAAAATGCTCTCTTTCATCTTCAGTTTCAATAATTTCATTGGGAATTAGTATAAATCTGCCAATATTTTTTGTCGGTATTTTAATTCTTACAAATTGATTTTTTGATTCTTCTCCATCATTAATGAGAGCAGCCAAATTAAGACTTAAATTACTTATAAAAGGGAATGGGTGCGCAGGATCAACTACTAATGGTGTTAATAAAGGAAAAATTGAAGATAGGAAATAGCTATTACACCAATTTTTCTGATTTTGATTGAGTTCACAATACTTTTTTATGAAAATGCCTTCATTTTTAAGCTCATCATTTAATTCATTATTAAAATATTTTTCTTGAAGGATTGTGAGTTTTTTTACTTCCTTGTTAATTTTTTTTAATTGTTCTTTAGGAGTATGTCCATCAATACTTTTTTTTCTAATTCCGGCTTCAACTTGAGCCTTTAATGATGCAACTCTAACCATAAAAAATTCATCAAGATTATTACTGAAAATTGAAAAAAATTTAATTTTATCTAGTACTTTATAATCTTTCTCCATCCCTGTAAGAAGGACTCTTTTATTAAAGTCGATCCAACTTAATTCTCTATTAATAAAATTGTTAGCTTCGTATTTCATTAAAGGGATTGTATTTGTTAATTATAAGAAATATTGTTATTTTTTCCTTCAATAATAAGGTAAATCATAAAAAGTAAAATAATTGATCCTGCAATAAATGGTGCTTTTGGACCAAAATCATCATAAACTCTTCCAGCCATTCCGATACCTAAAACCCCGCCAAGACTTTGAAGACCTTGCAAATTACTTAATATAGAGCCCTGGTTATCCCCATCTAATTTCTTTGATATTAATGCTCTTAATGTAGGTGTAATTAAACCCGCACCCACGGCTAAGAATGAAACTGCAGAATAAATATTTACTATCGCATTTTCTTGAGGGGTAGTTATCAAAAGAAAACATGCTAAGAGAATAAAACCTGCACCAATTAAAGTAAGTCTCATTTCTCCAAATTTTTTTACTAGAGGACCAATTAGCCCACCTTGTACAATAATTGCTATCACCCCCACAACTACAAGAGTTCCACTGGATGCCTTAGTTGTCCAATTCAGAGACTCTTGAAGGAAGAAAATTAAAATATTTGTTAGTCCAGTAAAAGCTATAAAATATATAAAAAAAGCTAGAGATAATTTTCTAATTTTTTCTTCTTTAAATACTTTAAATAATTGTTTTAGAGGATTTTTTAAAATTTGAGTTGATTTATTTAATTCGTTTTGAGGCTTGGTTTCTGGTAAATAAAAGAATACTAGTATGAAGTTAATAATTGGAATTATTGAAGCTATTATTACTGGAATAATGAAATTATTATTTGTATTTTTAGCAAAAATAACAACAAATATATTACCCAAGAAGAAACTTAATCCAAATGCGACTCCAATAAGTCCAAATGTTTTTGCTCTTTTTTCAGGACTAGAAATATCTGCAAGAATAGTAGTCGCTGTTGCAGCAGTTCCACCACTTAGACCGTCAATAAGTCTTGCTATAAATAATAAAAATAAGGGGATAGTCGCTAGTGAAGTTGACCAATCAAATAAAACTGTAAATGATAATATTGATATTCCGATGATTGAGCCCGTTATACAAAACAAGGTTACAGGTCTTCTTCCATATCTATCACTCATAAGCCCAATAAAAGGCGAAGCCGTAAATTGTGCTAATTGATAAGTACAAGAGAGTAAACCATAAGTACTAGCTTTTGAGTCAAATAGTAAAACAAAAGAAGGTAAAATTGGTAAAAGAATACTTTCGCTTAATCTATCATTTAGGAGAGTTACAAAAGCACTGAATAAAGTAAATTTTCTACTTGGCTTGAATAAACTTTTTTTCACGATATTTATCTACAATACAATTTTCTTTTACTACCATACTTGTTAATGGAGAATAATGTGCCCGGTATAGTTTATTTAGTTGGAGCAGGTCCTGGTGACCCTGAGCTGCTAACTTTAAAAGCCTTACGACTTATCAAAAGTTGTGATGCTTTGGTCCATGATGCGTTAGTTTCTCCCCAAATCATAAAGGAGACTAATAAGAAAACTGAAATATTTAATGTAGGTAAAAGGGCTGGGTTGTGTTCTGTTCCTCAGGCTGATACTAATTTACTTATTGTGAAATTAGCAAAAGAGGGAAAGAATGTTGTAAGGCTTAAAGGAGGTGATCCTTTTGTTTTCTCACGAGGCGGTGAAGAAGTATCTTTTTTAGAAAAAAATGGGATTTCAGTTGAAATTGTCCCTGGGATAACTTCTGGAATAGCTGCTCCTTCAAATTTTGGGATCCCATTAACTCATCGAGAAGCAGGAAGCTCTATAACTTTTGTGACTGGACATGAAGATATTAATAAAGATAAAAAGACTGTTAATTGGAGATTGTTAGCTAAATCATCTGATGGTTTAGTAATTTATATGGGCATGAGAAATATAGAATTTATTGTTAAAGAATTACTTATAGGCGGTTTGGATGAAAATACTAAATGTGCTGTTATTCAAGAAGCAACTTTAAATAATCAAAAATGTTTAATTTCAGAATTAAAGAATTTAGCAGAGGCAATAAGTAGTAGAGGTTTCTCTTCACCATCGATTATCGTTATTGGAAGTATTGTTGATTTTAAAGTTAATAACTATATAAATAACCTATCTGATGCTTTTTTACCAGAAAAGAAATAATCTTACTCATATAACAATTCCCAGAAATACTTTGGATCAAAAGTTGTTGTAAATTTTATATCATTAACTCTATTAATTTGTCTACAAGATAAACTATTAATTGCAATTAAAATATCATCATTGTAAAATTTAGGTAAGATCAAATCTTCCTTAATTATTTTTAATTTTATAGCTTTTTTAACCATAATTCCCTGAAGACATCCACTTTCTTTTCTTGGTGTCATCCATACATTATTTCTTTTCAGTATGATATTAAAAGTACTCCCACAACATAGTTCATCAGCAGTATTTAATATTAAACAATCATCAAATAATTTTTTATTAGCTTCTATTAGTACTTGTATTGATTGATTATATGAGAAAGTTTTACATTGATTAATTAAACTATATTGATTTCTTTTTTCTGTTTGACTAATAAATGTACTTATTGGAGAAAAACTAGGTTTTATAATATAAAATTCAATCCATAAATTATTTTTGTAATCTTCCTGTTGATCTTTGTTAATTCTAATTGATCTGCCTTTATTCAAGCCTCTGCTGTAGTTAATTCTAATTGATCCTAACTGCTCGTTTTTAAGAGATAATTTTTTAATACCTAGACTAATAATGTTTTTTAAATGTGATTTATTAATATTCAAATTCATATTTAAAACTCTATTGCTATTTTCTAGTCGTTGAATATGTTCGTCTATCAAAACAGCATTATTCTTTTTTATTAAAACAGTTTCGAATATTCCATCTCCAAACTTTAGACCTCTATCATTTGCTGATATATAAATATTTTCAATATCTAGCCATTTATCTTTATGCCAACCTATACTCTGTTTCATTTCAACGAATCTATTAAAGGCAAAAGTTTCCACTTTAGTTCTTCTGTTTCATTTTGAGGATCAGAATCACTAACTATTCCGCAACCAGCAGATATATTAATTTGCTTATTTTTTACTACAAATGATCTTATTAGTATGTTGCTATCAAACTCTCCATTCCAGTCAACTTTTATGAAGGATCCACAGTAAGGTCCTCTTCCATTTTTTTCTATTTCAAATAGCCTTTGGCATGAACGTAATTTTGGAGCCCCAGTTATTGAGCCTCCTGGCCAGCAAGCAATTAGTAAGTCAACCCAGCTTTTATCCTTTTTTAGTTTCCCTCTAATTACTGATGTAAGATGATGTACTTTCAAGTAACTCTCAAGTTTTAATATTTCTGGAACCTCAATACTTCCTATTTCGCATACTTTGCTTAAATCGTTTCTTAAGAGGTCCACAATCATAATATTTTCAGCTCTATCTTTTTCGTTTGTTATCAAATCTATGGCATTTAATGCATCTTGATTTTGATCTTGGTGTCTGGATCTTGTCCCTTTGATAGGTCTTGATTCGACATATCCTTCTTTGTCTATTTTCAAAAATCTTTCAGGTGAAGTTGATAACACTGCTTCTTTGATTCCCTTTGAATTATTTATTATTATTCCTCCAAAAGGGGCTTTCAATTTTCTTCTTATTTTTGAATATATGTTTAAAGAACTATAAGTTTCTAAAGCTTCAACCTCACATTGAGTTGTTAGATTTGCTTGAAAAATATCTCCTATAGATATTAATTTCTTAACTTTTAAAATATTTGTTTGAAATTCGTTGGTTATTTCTTTTAAATTAATTTTTGAAAAATTAAATTTCAGATTATTTTTAATAGAATTTTTTTCTGTTTCAGCATTAATATTTAAAATTATTTTTTCAAATTTATTTATTTCAGTAGAACTAGTTCCCTCAAGAATTATTTCATTAAAAACTAGATTAAATTTAATAATTGGATCATAAGATGCAATCCACAAAGTTGATATTTCATTATTCTTCCATGGATTTTTTGGCTCGATATATGCGCCCGCCTCAAAGTTTAACCAGCCCATCCAAAATCCTCTATCAATTTTTTCTAATTTAAAAAATGGATTATTATCAATATTCAAATTATTGATATCTCTAGAGCAAATAATTTCCTTTGGGTTAACTCCTAAAATAGACCATTCTCCATTATCTTTCCCATCACTATCTAACCAAGACAATCCATGGTCTCCAAATTTCAATGCAAAATGATTAGCTATCAATTCTGGATCAAGCCACTTAGATAATTTTTTTGTCTTAATTCTCATTCTTTTTTATTTGCCATTTTTTGTAGGCTGTTTGTCTAATTCTGCAACTATCACATTTCCCACAGGGTTCTAAATTTCCTGAATAACAACTCCATGTTTTTTCTAAAGGAACATTATTATCAAAAGCTAATTGAATAATATCTTCTTTATTTAGATCGAGTAAAGGTGTCCAAAGTTTAATTGGATTTTCTTCTCTTCCACGTTTGTTAGCAAGATTAGCTAGTTCTTGAAACTTTTTAATGTAATCGGGTCTGCAATCAGGATAACCAGAATAATCCAGTGCATTAACTCCTAGGCCTATTAAATCAGCATTTATTGCTTCAGCATAGCTTAACGCAACAGAAATAAAGATCGTATTTCTTCCAGGCACATAGGTGTTTGGAATTGTATTTTGCTGTATGCCATCAATAGGTAAATCTTTTTTTATATCTGTAAGAGATGACCCGCCCCACAAAGATAAGTCAAGCTTTACTATTTTGAATTCCTCTATTTCAAAGTGATTGGCTATTGTGAATGCGGAATCTAATTCTTTTTTATGTCTTTGTCCGTAATCAAAAGATACGCCAAATATTTTAGCTTTGGACGCTTTTGCTAAGCCTGTAACAGTTGAAGAATCTAAGCCTCCTGATAATAAAATTACTGCAGATTTATTTTTTAAATCCATATAAATTATTTAATCTTTAAGTATTTATGTGTCTGAAGACTTAAGTTCCATTCAGGATTATTTTTAACAAAATCAATCGTGAGTGAAAACCCACTTGCGTTTTCCCAAGCGGGCTGTACATAATATTTTTTATCTAACTTATAAAAATTGTCTTTTGATGATAAGTTCTGATATTTGTTCATTATTTCTTGCTTTATATCAATTGCAAAATCAATATCTTTTTTATCATTGATAATTATTTTTAATTCATTAAAGTTTTTCAAAAAATAAGTTCTGGGGGGTAAATGTCTTTTTGGAGATAAAGTAATCCAATCATAATTACCTGACATTTTGTTGACGCCACTTGTTTCAATATGGATCTTGATTGGGTTTTGATCCTTTTCAGAAGTTTCTTTATTTATAGCTTGGCACAAATTATCTAAATTATGATGTAAAGGCTCACCACCAGTGATAACCAAAAAAGATGCGCCTTTTTTTCGAGCCTTTTTTATTTCATCAATGATTTTTTTGATTGGTATTAAAGGGTATTTTTCTTTATCCCAAGAATGTTTAGTATCGCACCATGAGCATCCAACGCTACATCCAGCTAGTCTTATAAAAAAGGCACTTTGGCCTGTGTGAAAACCCTCTCCTTGTAATGAATGAAATTTTTCTACTAATGGTAAGAAATTTGTCATTATTTCATTCAAGAAAAATAAATAATATTAATTTGATTGCTCTAATTTTTCCTGCGATGCTTTGATCAACCCTTTAAATAATGGATGTGGCTTCCCTGGCCTTGATAAGAATTCAGGATGGTATTGGCATGCTAAAAAATATGGATGATCAACTAATTCAATTAATTCTACTAATCTTCCATCTGGTGATGTGCCACTGATTTTGTATCCAGAATCTAAAAAACTTTGTTTGTAGTAATTATTAAATTCATATCTATGTCGATGCCTCTCATATATAACATCTTCGTTATACAACTCTTTACCAGTTGTATTTTTTTGAAGTCTACAAGGATAAACTCCTAATCTCATAGTCCCTCCAAGATCAACAATGTCTTCTTGTTCAGGTAATAAATGAATAACAGGGTTTTGGGAATCTGGATTTAATTCTGAGCTAGATGCATCAGGTAATTGGGCTAGATTTCTTGCCCATTCTATTACTGCGCATTGCATACCTAAACATAAACCTAGGAAAGGAATCTTCTTTTCTCTTGCAAATTTTATTGCTTCAATTTTTCCATTCACTCCTCTATTCCCAAATCCTCCTGGAACTACAATTGCATCAACATCATTTAAATACTCTTCGGCTGATTTCTCTTCGATCATTTCAGCACTTACCCAATACAAATCTAATAAAGCTTTTTGTTCAATGCAAGCATGCCTTAATGCCTCCACTACTGAAAGATATGCATCACCAAGTTCTATATATTTTCCAACTAAAGCAACTTTTATAGGGTTACCGGGATTTCTAAGATTATGAATTATTTTTTCCCAATTCTCTAAATCACATTCTTTATCTTCGAGTTCTAGACAAGTTAAAGTCTGTTTACATAAACCTTCATTCTTTAATGAAAGAGGAACTGAATAAATACTATCAGCATCTAATGCTTCAATTACACAATTAAGATTAACTCCGCAGAAACCACTGAGTTTTCTTTTTAGCCCTTCATTAATTTCTTTATCACTTCTGCATACAAGCAAATCTGGTTGTATACCAATGGATCGTAACTCCTTAACAGAATGTTGAGTAGGTTTAGTTTTTATCTCACCAGATGTTTTGATATAAGGAAGTAAAGTTACGTGAATATAAGCGACATCATTTTTATTAACATCATTTTTAAATTCTCTTATTGCCTCTAAAAATGGTAGAGATTCAATATCTCCTACTGTTCCACCAATCTCAGTTATGACGATATCAGCATTGCTGTTAGCTGCTACTCTATGAATCCTTTCTCTTATTTCTCTTGTGATGTGAGGAATAACTTGAACTGTACCTCCGTTGTAACTCCCTCTTCTTTCTTTATTAATGACTGCTTGGTAGATGGATCCTGTAGTGACACTATTTAAACGAGTCATTGCAGTGTCAGTAAATCTCTCATAGTGACCTAAATCTAAATCTGTTTCAGCTCCATCTTCGGTAACGAAAACTTCGCCATGTTGAAACGGGCTCATTGTTCCTGGGTCAACATTTAGATAGGGATCTAGTTTAAGTATTGAAACGCTATACCCTCTTGATTTTAATAATCTTCCTAAGCTTGCGGCAACAATACCTTTACCTATGCTAGAAACAACTCCTCCAGTAACAAAAACAAACTTTGACATGCAATATTTTTAATTAAGCACAACCTCCTTATACTTTATTTAAACAAAAAATTTATTGATCATCCATAAATAGTTTATTCATCAATTGTTATTTCAATATCTAGTTCTTTTAATTGGGATTTGGAGACATTTGAAGGTGCATTTGTAAGAAGACATTTTGCTTGTTGATTTTTTGGAAAAGCGATTGTTTCCCTAATTGAATCTTCCCCCAAAATAAGCATTGTTATCCGATCTACCCCAAATGCTATTCCCCCATGAGGTGGAGCACCCATTTCGAGAGCTTCAATTAAAAAACCAAATTTTTCATTAATTTGATTATCTGTTAATCCAACTATTCTAAGAACTTCTCTTTGCATTTCAGCTTGATGGATACGCAGAGAACCACCACCTAACTCTAATCCATTTAGTACCAAGTCATATGCATGTGCTGTAGAGCTCTCTATTTTTTCTTTTAATTCTTTTGAATCTTCAAGCTTAATATTTTTAGGAGAACAAAACGGATGGTGTAAAGCTTCAAATCTTTTTTCTTCTTCATTCATTTCAAACATAGGGAAATCTGTGACCCATAAAAAGTTCCATTTATCCTTCTCTATTAGCTTTAAATCTTTTGCAATATATTGCCTGACTCTATCTAATGATTGATTTACAATTTGAGTATTTCCAGCCCCTAAAAGAATTAAGTCCCCATCTTTTGCTTCTGTTATTTTTAAAATATTAGAGATATGATCTTTATTTAAATTATTTTTTATTGCCCCAATTGTTTCAAGTTCATCTCCTTTAACTCTTATGAATGCTAAACCTCCAGCTCCTGCATCTTGGGCAACTTTAAAAATATCTCCTCCAGGTTTGATTCGTACGTTACTAATACTTGTGTTGCCATCTTTAATAGTTATGGATTTTATTGCTCCCCCATTCTGAATTGCTTTAGTGAAAATGTTAAAACCAATATTGCCGAGTATCCCACCTAGATTTTTAAGTAACATTTCATATCTTGTATCTGGTCTGTCTGTTCCATAGTTGTCCATGGCCTCCTGCCAAGTCATTCTTGGAAACTCCTTATTGAAGTTTATATTTAGTACATTTTTCCATACATTTTTTATTAGTTTTTCATTAAAAGAAATAATTTCTTCTTCACTTATAAAACTCATTTCAATATCAAGCTGAGTAAATTCTGGTTGTCTATCAGCTCTTAGATCTTCATCACGGAAACATTTTGCGATTTGATAGTACTTGTCTAACCCTCCTACCATTAAAAGTTGTTTAAACAATTGTGGAGATTGTGGTAAAGCAAAAAACTCACCGTTTGAAAGCCTAGCTGGAACTAAAAAATCTCTAGCTCCTTCTGGAGTCGATTTTGTCAGTAATGGCGTTTCTACCTCTGTAAATCCAGAATTATCAAGATATTCTCTTACTGCTTTAATAATTTTATGCCTTGTTTTTAAATTTTTGAGTAATTTTCCTCTTCTTAGATCTAAATATCTATATTTTAGTCTAAGCTCTTCTTTTGTATTTTCATAATCATGTACTGAGATAGGAAATGGTAAATTATTTTTTATTTGATTAAGAATTTGTAGCTCTTTAACTTTTAGTTCTAACTCTCCAGTGAGAATATTTTTATTTATCGAATCCTTTGGCCTTTCATTAACAATTCCATTAACCATTATCACAGTTTCATTTCTTAAAATCTCAGCCTGTTTAAAAAGAGTCTCACCATCTTCAGGATTAATAGTAATTTGCATAAATCCACTATGATCACGCAAATCTATAAAAATTACTCCACCATGATCTCTTCTTCGATCAACCCATCCACATAAATTAACTACTTTCCCAATATCTGACTTATTGAGTTCTTCACAAATTTTGTTTCGCATCTAGAAATGACTTATTGAGCAATAATTAACAATAATAATTCTTCAAGGGCAAATTTAGTTAAATATCTTTTTTATAAAAAGCTCTTTTCGTTATGGTACCTTTGAATGTTTTACCTCTGATTAAAATTTCAACAACATTATTTAAAGTAGCGTAAGAATTTTGAATATAAGCAAAAGCTATTGCCTTTTGCTTAGTAGGGGACCAACTACCGCTAGTTATAGTTCCAATATTTTCTCCATCTTTAAATACTTCGCATCCTTTTCTTCCAATAGCTCTCCCTTCAATATTTAGACCAACTAACTTTTTATTAATACCTAATCTTGATTGTTTTTCAAGAAACTCTCTTCCAAAAAAGTCATGATTATTTTCTAAATGTACTAGCCAACCTAATCCTGCTTCATATGGTGTAGTTGTTTCATCTAAATCTTGTCCATATAAGTGCATTCCTGCTTCAAGTCTTAAGGTATCTCTAGCACCTAAACCACAAGGCTTAATATTTTTTGAAACTAAGAAATCCCATAAATTAATTGCTGCTTTTGCGGATAATAGGATTTCTAAACCGTTTTCACCTGTATAGCCCGTTTTCGAAAAGAAAATCTTTTCTTTGGACGAAATATGTTTAAAGATTTTATATTCACAACCAAAGTAAGGGATATATGAAATCGATGATTTAATCCATTCTTCGAATAATTTAAAGGAATTTTTGCCTTGTAGTGCAAAGAGGACCTTATCTTTTTTAGCATTTGATATTGAAATATTATTGGTATTTAAATTATTTTTAATCCAAGAAAAATCAATTTGGTATCTGCTCGCATTTACTATTAAAAAAATTTCTGAGATATCCTCTTCTTGTTGACCAAGGTCATAAATTATTAGGTCATCTATTATTCCTCCCTTTTCATTAAGCATTAATGTATAAAGCCCTTGTCCTTCTGAAAAGGAATATAAATTAGTAGGAAAAAATTTTTGAATATATTCTTTTGGATTAATTCCTCTAAGAGAAATTACACCCATGTGGGAAATATCAAAGAATCCTGCTGATGTTCTTACTGATTCATGTTCGTTTATTAATCCCGAAAAGGATATGGGCATTTCCCAACCTGCAAAATTGACTAACTTTGCATTTGACTCAATATATTTTGAATAAAGTGGACTTTTAAGCAAATCCATGAAACATTTAATGAGTTATTTAGCTTTTCATACTCTAGTTTAGAAATTTTTTATTGCATATTTTGTACTGACATAATTAAGCTTCTCAGTACTTTTGCGGCAACTATACTACTAACTCCGCTACTATCAATTTCTGGAGATAATTCCACAATATCTGAAGCGACAATTCTAAATTCTTTTAGAGTTTCAAGAATTACTTCAAAGTCATTCCAAAAAAAACCTCCTGGTTCTGGAGTTCCCGTACCAGGTAATAAACTTGGGTCAAACCAATCCAAATCTATTGTTAAATATATTGGAGAATTAGAGTAAGGAAGAAGGGCTTTTTTAAATTCTTGAGCATTTCCTCCTGGCAAGAATTTTACTAATTGCTTTTTTTGACTCATAAATTTAAACTCTTCTTTGGTACCACTTCTTATTCCGACTTGCAAAATCTTTTTTTCAGGTAAAAGATCTAAGCATCTTTGCATTGCACAAGCATGACTATGTTCATTCCCCATATATGAGGTTCTTAGATCTGCATGAGCATCTAGTTGAATTAAAATCAGATCTGGATATTTATTTACTAACGCCTCAATAGCACCACTAGTAATAGAGTGCTCACCTCCAAGCATAATGGGAGTAAGCTTTCTACTCATAATGAAATCTGTTGCTGATTTGACTGCTTTAATGACAGACTTTGAGTCATTTTTATCTATTTCTAGTGAACCAAAATCAACATAATTAAAATCTTCTAAATCTTTTCCTAATCTTGGACAAAATGTCTCTAAGCATGTGCTTACTAGCCTTATGGCATTTGGACCAAATCTAGTCCCTGACTTATAAGAGCATGTACCATCATAATTGACTCCAAATATTCCAATTGAACAATCATCTGGATTTCTTTTAGCTCCCATAAAAATTGCACTTTCGTTATCAAATAAATTTTTATTGATCATTTTACGAATTGAGTTCTTTTACAATTTTATTTGGCATCATTTTGAATGCAGCATTTTGAAAATTTAAATTCCAAACATCACAATTACTTTCTATATCCATGACTTCTTTGTAATTGACTTTTGATAAATTTAATTCTTCATCTGAAGCGAATGTCCAACTCCAAATACCACTTGGATATATTGGCACAAATGAATACATAGTTTCAGATAATTTGAATATTTTATTGAGTGATTTCAAAATATGTATATGAATATTTTCGAATGATTCAGGTGATTCGCTTTGAGTCGCTAATATTCCCTTTTTCGTGAGTATTCTTTTACATTCTTTATAAAAGGAATCTGTAAATAATAAATTAGAAAATTCTGATGGATCTGAACAATCTATAAAAATAACATCATAAAAATTATCTTTAGTTTTTTCCACCCATTTAACTCCATCATCAATATGTATAGCTAATCTTTTATCACTCCACGCTCCACCTCCAATTTCTTGTAAAAATGTTTTAGATACTTTGATCACTTCTTCATCAATTTCTACCAAATCAATTTTTGCAACTTGAGAGTATTTTAAGCATTCTCTTGCAGTTCCACCATCACCTCCTCCAATAATCAGAATGTGAGATTTCTTATCAATGCTACTTAACGCTGGATGGACAAGACATTCATGATAATATTTTTCGTCTCTCAATGACGTCATCCAGCATCCATCTAACATTAAAGCTTTACCATAAAAATCAGACTCTATAATGAGAATTTCTTGATATTTAGAATTTTTTTTAAGTAATACTTTCCCATTGAGCCCAAATCTTGAGCCTTTGTGGTACTCATCTATCCAAGTTGGCATATCTTTCATTTTTTTTTCAATTTTTCTCTCATTAGTGTTTTTTTAGCAACTTCCCAAAGCCGCTGAAAATCTTTTGGGTTTTGTTTTTTAATATTATCTCCTACCTGATCTTCCATTATTGCAAATCTGTCTAAAAATTTTTTATTAGTTTTTTGAAGAGATGATTATGGATTTATTTTAAGAAAGTTTGAAAGACTTATCAAAGTAAAGTAAACATCTCCAAATTCATCTTTGATCTCATGTGCCTTTTTGCTTTTTATTGCCTCTTTTAATT
>ERZ802830.2599-NODE-2599-length-16098-cov-14.6344_pt1 | contig 16098 bp, 19 predicted proteins | sample MGYA00345654_ERZ802830 | MGnify/ENA primary metagenome ERZ802830 (study PRJEB30503, sample SAMEA104212375) | marine metagenome | biome: Westerlies Biome; feature: [SRF] surface water layer (ENVO:00010504) within the epipelagic zone...; material: water...
GGCATCACAATATGAAAATCTTTACAAGAAAAAGAGTATTAAATTAAAAAATAAAAATAAAAAAAAAATACGCATAGGGTATTATTCTGCAGACTTTAGAAACCATGCCACCGCATATTTAATAACAGAAATGCTGGAAAAGCATGATAAATCTAAATTTGAAATATTTGGTTTTTATCTAGGTAGACCAACAGATAGTGAGGACTTGTGGCATGATAGAGTAAAGAAAAGTTTTAATAAATTTTTTGATGTTAGTTCCTTGACTGAGTTCGAAATTTCTGAACTTTCAATTAAAGAGGAAATTGATATCGCAATTGATTTGATGACTCATGTTAATAATGGAATGGAAAATAGATTTGGAGCATTCACTATTGGTTGTGCGCCTTTACAAATAAATTTCTTAGGTTATCCGGGCACGAGTGGGTCAAAATCAATCGACTATATAATTGCAGATAAGAGTTTAATTCCAAGTGATTGTAAAAAGTTTTATTCTGAAAAAATAATTTATCTTCCTAATTCATATCAACCAAATATAAAAAATATTAAAATATCAGATACAAATTTAACAAAAGAAAAATTAGGTCTTCCAAAAGATAAATTTATATTTTGCAGTTTTAATCAACATCAGAAAATTAATCCAAAAATATATGATATTTGGATGAATATATTAAATAAAAATCCTAACAGTGTACTCTGGCTTTTAAATGATAATATTTATTCAAATAAAAATTTGTTATTAGAAGCTAAAAAAAGAGGAATTGAGGAAAAAAGAATTATTTTTGGAGAACGTTTTTCACACGCAGATCATTTAGAGAGAATAAAATTTGGAGATTTATTTTTAGATACTTTTCCATGTACAGCTCATACCACGTGTAGTGATGCTTTAAGAGTCGGATTACCGGTGCTTACTATTTCCGGAAATTCTTTTGTAAGTAGAGTGGCAACTAGTCTTTTGAATACAATGAATCTGAAAGAACTAATTTCAAACAATTTTAAAGAATACGAAATTATTGCAAATAAAATTGCTATAGATGCAGAATTTTTAGATAAAATAAAATTTAAAATAAAGAAAAATGTCTTAGAATCACCTTTATATGATGCGGAGTTATTTACAAAAAATCTAGAAATAGCTTATGAGAAAGTTTTTAAAAATTATATTAATAATAAAGATACAAGAGATTTTGAAATATAAAGATATTTTAAAGTCTTACACCTGCGCCTTTTAAAAAAATAGCTTTATCATCTAGTGGCCATCTAGGTTTTGCTGGATGATTAAGTTTATCAAATTTTTTAAGTTTAAATTTTTCTAAACCTGCCATTGCAATCATTGCAGCATTGTCTCCACAAAATTCTATAGGTGGGAAGATTGGATTAAAGTTATTTTCTAAACTAACTTCAGTCAAAGTTTTTCTTAAACTTCTGTTTGCAGCCACACCACCCGCAACAACAAATGTATTTTTTGTTTTTCTACTTATATATTTAAATTCTTTAAAAGCATTTTTTGTTTTTACATATAATATCTCTTGAATTGTTTTTTGGAACGATGCAGCTAGATCATTTTTATCCTCCTCATTTTTAATTATCTTAGAAATTTTAAGGACGGCTGTTTTTAAACCAGCAAAAGACACATTGCATCCACCTTTTTTTAAAATTGGTTTAGGCAAATCAAATCTGTTTGGATTTCCTTTTTCTGCAAGTTTTTCCAAATAAGGACCACCAGGAAATTCAATACCAATCATTTTTGCAGTTTTATCGAACGCTTCACCTAGCGCATCATCAATTGTAGTACCAAGTCTTTTATATTTACCAAATTTTTTCACACTTAAAAATTGCGTATGACCTCCTGATATAAGTAGTAACAAGTATGGAAAATTTAATTCAGTTACTAGCCTAGGACTTATTGCATGCCCCTCTAAATGGTTAACTGCTATAAAAGGTTTGTTTAAACTTAATGCTAATGATTTTGCGAAATTAAGACCTACAGACAAACATACAATTAGGCCTGGTCCAGCAGTTACAGCTATAGCATCTATTTCAGATAAGTTTTTGCCACTTTCATCAATAGCTTTTTTTACAATAAGGTCTATTTTTTCTATATGAGATCTTGCTGCCAATTCTGGCACAACACCTCCAAATTCCTTATGAACATCAATTTGACTAGAAACTATATTTGATAAAATATTTGGTTTTGTTGTATCATTTTCTTGAATAATTGATGCTGCTGTTTCATCACAACTGGTCTCTATTCCTAAAATTACTACTTTTTTTTTCATTATTTTTTTTTAATGATACTACAATTCAGATATAAAATTTCAGTATAAAATATTAATGAATAAAAAAAAAATAATAATCGGTACAAGAGGTAGCAAATTAGCTTTAATATATGCTGAAATTGCTAAAAATAAAATATTAGATGTAAAAGAGAAATTTAATATTAGTGAAGTATCTATTCAAAAAATCAAAACCGATGGAGATGAAATACAGAATATTAGGCTATCTGATACTGGTGGTAAGGGTTTATTTTCAAAAAAAATCGAAGATCAGTTGAAAGAAAAAAAAATTGATATAGCTGTACATGCTCTTAAAGATATGCCATCAATTGAAACAGATGGCTTACTAACTCAATGTTTTTTAGAACGAAATGATCCAAGAGAAGTTTTAATTACAAGAAATAAAAAAACATTAAAAGAATTAAAAGATGGTTCTGTTGTCGGTACATCTTCTTACCGTAGAGAATTTCAATTAAATAGACAGAATAGTAAATTAAAATTTAAACTTATTAGAGGTAACGTTGACACGAGGTTGAAAAAGTTAAATGATGGTTTGTATGATGCAATAATTTTATCAATAGTGGGTATAAAATTTTTAGGTTTAGAAAAATATATTTCACAAAAATTTTCTACATCTGAAATAATTCCTAGTGTTGGTCAAGGTGTAATTGCACTTCAATGCCGCAAAGAGGATATAGAAACTCAAGATATTTTAAAAAATATAAACCATATTAATACAAAAAGTTGTGTCGAAGCAGAGAGGAATATTTTAAAAGTTTTGGAAGGTGACTGTGAAACTGCTATTGGTGCACATGCACAAATCACAGATGGTAAAATTTTGGTAGAAGCAGAACTTTTTTCATTAGACGGAAAGAAAAGATTTTATTTGAAGTCTTCAAAAGAAGTTAATTCTGCTGGTCTACTTGGAAAAGAAGTGGGCAAAATACTAAAAGAAAAATCTGAAAATTCGTATAAAAAATAATATGCATATTTTATTCACAAGACCATTTGATGATAGTAAGGAATTAATATTAAGATTTAAGTCTTTAGGCCACATAGTTTCCAACATACCTGTTATAATAATTAAAAAAAAAGAATATTTTAAAGTGAATTATTCATCTTTTAATGGAATTATATTTACAAGTTCAAATGCCATTAAATTCTTTGACATAAATTCTTTAGACAAAAATATCAAGTGTTTTTGTGTTGGAAATGCAACAGAGCAAACAGCCAAAAAAAAAGGTTTTCAAAATATATATTCAGCCGAAGGCAATGTTAATAATTTAAAGGAAATAATCTTACAAAATTTTAAATCATCAGAGGGTAAGTTACTTTATGTAAGTGGAGAAATAATAACTTATGACCTAGATAAATATTTAATATCTGAAGGTTTATCTGTTGAGAGGTTAATAAATTATACTTCAAATCCTGTTGAAAAATTTGATGATAATCTGATTAGTAATTTAAAAAACAATATTCCTGATATTGTTTATATATATTCACAAAACAGCGCAATAAGCTTTAAAAGCTTATTAGTAAACTACGACTTGCAAAATCATTGGATGAACACTAATTTGATGTGTATTAGTGAAAAAACTTCTTCAGTTTTGAATGATATAAAATGGAAGAAAATTTTTTTATTCAACCCTGGAGAAGAAGAATATTTATTATATAAAATTTAATTATGGAATTAATAAAAAATTTTAAAGAATTATTTTTATCTGTTTGGGATAGAGGAATCCTTGGAATAGATATTTTTGAAATATTAATTGGTTTAGGAATTTTTTTAATATTTTTAATATTTAGAGGGCTAATTAGTAAGTTAATTATTAAAAAATTAGAAGTTATTTCGAAAAGAACAACAAATCAACTTGATGATACTTTTGTAAAGTCAATGGTTGGTCCTGCAAGATTTTTACCTATCGTTTTAGGTTTTTTTATTGCAAGTTATTATATGTCCTTTGAAGAAGATAGTAGGGCTTTCGTTGAAAATATTAATAGAACTCTCATCACAATTTTATTATTTTGGATTATTCATCAAATTATTGAGCCTATTTCTTATATATTAAGTGGGTTAGGAAAAATTTTAACTCGTGAATTAATTGGATGGATAATTAAATCATTAAAAGTATTAATTTTCATACTCGGTGCAGCAGCAGTTCTTGAGCTGTGGGGAATTAAAATTGGACCAATTATTGCTGGACTTGGATTATTTGGAGTTGCAGTAGCATTAGGTGCTCAAGATTTATTTAAAAATTTAATATCAGGTATTTTAGTTTTAGTCGAAAAAAGATTTAAGATGGGTGATTGGATATTAGTTGAGGGGATCATTGAAGGTATAGTCGAAAGAATAGGTTTTAGATCAACAACAATAAGAAAGTTTGATAAATCTCTAGCAATAATACCGAACTTCCAATTTGCTGAAAATGCAGTTATCAATGTAAGTCAAACTACAAATTGGATTATAAGTTGGGTAATAACCTTGCAATACGACACTACTGTTGATCAGCTAAAAATTATAAGAGATAAAATAGAACAATATATTAAGTCACATGAGGATTTTAATTCAAAAATTGGTTATGCAGTTCGTGTAGACAAATTTTCAGATAGCTCAATAGATATGTATGTAAGGTGTTTTACCAATTCTGATAGTTGGGAAAACTGGCTTGAAGTCAAAGAAAGATTAGCAATTGAAATAAAACAAATAGTTGAAAAAAATGGTGCATCTTTTGCATTTCCAAGCCAATCTATCTATGTTGAGAAAAAATGATTGCTATATTTTATTTAGTACTTCAAATTTTAAAACTTTATTCATATGTGGTAATTGCTAACGTTGTAGTAAGTTGGCTCGTTGCTTTTAATGTATTAAATACTTCAAATAGATTTGTATATTCAATATTAGACTTTACTTACAGACTTACAGATCCGATTTTGAGTAAGATAAGACGTTTTTTACCTAATCTCGGTGCATTCGATATATCACCTATAATCCTTCTTTTATTGATATGGTTCATAGAAATGTGTATGAAGATTTACATAGCACCAATTTTATTTAATTAACTCATGATTTTAATTGACGGAAAAAAAGCAGCTGCAGAATTAAGAGGAGAACTAAAACTTGAGGTCTCCGAGCTTAAAGAAAAATTTAATAAAGTTCCTGGACTTACTGTAATATTAATTGGCGATTTAACGCCAAGTCAAATTTATGTAAGAAATAAAGAAAAGTCAGCAAATGAAGTTGGTTTAAAATCAGAAGTAATTAAATATCCAGACTCTGTAGAGGAAAAAACAGTTTTGGAAAAAATAGCTGAGCTAAATAGAGACAGTAGCGTATCAGGTATTCTTGTACAATTACCATTACCAAAACATATTGATAAGCAAAAAGTTATAGAAGCAATAGTACCTGGAAAAGATGTAGATGGATTTCATCCAATGAATGTTGGAAATTTATCGTCTGGATATGAAAGTTCAGTTCCTTGCACACCACTTGGCTGTTATTTATTAATAAAAAAAATCGAACCAAATCTTTCAGGAAAGAAAGCAGTAGTAATTGGTAGATCGAATTTAAATGGAAAGCCGATGACTCAGTTATTATTAAAAGAAAATTGCACTGTAACAATAACTCACTCTAAAACTAAAGATTTAAAAGGTGAATGTCTTAAAGGAGATATAATCGTTGCAGCGGTAGGCATTCCAGAATTGGTTAAAGCAGATTGGGTTAAGAAAGATGCAATTGTAATAGATGTGGGAATTAATAAAACTGAAAAAGGTATAGTGGGTGATGTAGCCTTTGAAGAAGTTTCAAAAGTTGCTAAAGCCCTTACTCCAGTTCCAGGCGGGGTTGGACCTATGACAATTGCTTGTTTACTAAAAAATACTATTGAGTGTTTTAAAAGATCTCAAAAATAAATTTAAGAGAGCTTAGACCTACCACCATCAACAGCAATAATTTGACCAGTAACCCAAGAACTTTCCTCAGTTAGCAAAAATTTTGCTAGTGCTGCTGAATCTTTACCTTCACCAAGTCGTTTTAATGGATGAGCTTTAGCTATGCCCTCAGCGAGTGCTTTATTTTTTAACATAGGTTGAGCAATCTTTGAATTTGTTAAACTTGGTGCAACACAATTAACTCTAATATTTGGAGCAAATTCTGCAGCAAGTGAGACTGTTAAACCTTCTACAGCAGCTTTTGCTGATGCGATTATCGAATGATTAGTAAAACCCCTTTGTGCAGCAACTGTGGAAAATAAAACAACTGATCCCTTATTTTTTTTTAAACTTTCTTGAAAACCCTTGATAACATCAACTGCAGAGTAAAGATTTAGTTTCATACACTTATTGAAATCTTGCTCAGTTACCATCCTAATTGGTTTAAGGTCTATTGATCCAACACAATATGCAATACCACAAATATCATTTACGTCTTTGTTAACTTTTTCTACAAAGCCATCTTTAAGAACATCTGCAACTGTATAATTATAACCAAGCTTATTTGATATAATTTTTACTTCTTCCTCATTTCTTGCAACTAAGTGAACATTTGATATGCCAGCACTTTTTAACTGTTCTGCTAAACTAGATCCAATTGAACCTGTGGCACCAAATATCAAAAACTTTCCTGACATAAATAATTTTTACGTTATAGTTATATTATGAAGTTATTTTTTATACTTGGAAACCAGTTATTTCCACCTAAATATTTAGACCGCTTCAAAAATGATCACCTATTTTTTATGTCCGAAGACCATGAATTATGTACATATGAAAAGCATCATAAACTAAAAATTTTGTTGTTTTTGTCAGCAATGAGATCCCATTTAGATCATCTAAAAAAAAATAGATTTAAAGTTGAATACTCTAGAATTGACTCAAATGATTTTAAAAAAGATTATTTAGAGAAAGTTAAAAAAGTAATAAAATTAAAAAAAATAAAAGAAATTACAAGTTTTGAAATTGAAGATAAGTTTTTTGAAAAAAAAGTTCAAAACTTTGTAAAAAAAAATGATCTTATTTGGAACAAAATTAAATCACCGATGTTTTTAAACTCTAGAGAGGAGTTTAATAATTATTTATCAAAAAATAAAAGACCTTTTATGGCAACTTTTTATAAAGGTACCCGACAAAAATTAAATATATTAATGACGAAAGATGGGAATCCTGAGGGGGGTAAATGGAGTTTTGATGAAGATAATCGAAAGAAACTTCCTAAAAATACAAAAGTTCCAAAGTTTCCAAATATTAATGAAACAAAACACACTAAAAATTTAAAACCTATTATTGAAAAAATATTTAAAGATCACCCAGGAAGTACCAAAAATTTTTGGTTTGCTACAGAGTATAATGATGTTTTGAAACTTTTAAATTTTTTCTTAAAAGAAAAATCAAATTTGTTCGGTGACTATGAGGACGCAGTTGACCAGGGAAATAATATTTTATTTCATAGTGCATTAAGTCCATACATTAATTTAGGTCTTATAACTCCTGAATATATTATTTCTAAAACTTTAGAATTTCATAAGAAAAATAAAATTAGACTGAATTCTTTAGAAGGTTATGTAAGACAAGTTATTGGATGGAGAGAATTTATGCGTGGTGTTTATCAAAAGTATAGCGACGAAATGGAGACGAGAAATTTTTTTAAACAAAACAGAAAAATGAAAGATTCATGGTACGAAGGAACAACTGGTTTACCTCCTTTAGATTACGCAATTAAAAATGCTTTAAATCATGGTTGGTCGCATCACATTGAAAGGTTAATGATACTCTCAAATATTATGAACTTATGTGAACTCAAACCTAAAATTGTTTACAAATGGTTTATGGAAATGTTTGTAGACTCGTCTGATTGGGTAATGGTGCCAAATGTTTATGGAATGGGTTTGTTTAGTGATGGGGGTATATTTGCAACCAAACCTTATATATGCGGATCAAGTTACTTCATGAAAATGATGGATTTTAAAAAAGGAGAGTGGTGCAATACAATGGATGGATTGTATTGGAGATTTATAAATAGAAATAGAACTTTCTTTTTAAAAAATCCAAGACTGTCAATGATGGTAAGAATTTTTGATAAAATGAAACCTGAGAGAAAAAAATTAATATTGTCAGAGGCTGAAAAATTTATTAATAAAAATACATATGGCAATTAAAGTTTTTTTTAATAATTCCTGTAATGTTTGTAGATTAGAGATAAATCACTATAAGAAGATTGCTGATAGTAATTTAGAATGGGTTGACATAACAAATAACGATGAAGCTTTAAAATTAACCTCAAAATCACAGGCAGAATTATTAAGAAGACTTCATGTAATTGAGGATGGAAAAGTAATAGGTGGTGCTAAAGCTTTTGTTATAATATGGTCAAAAATTCCTAAATATAATTTTCTGGCAAAAATATTTTCAATTAAGCCTTTATTTGTTTTATTCCATTATGGTTATGAAGTAATTGCCTATTTTTTATTTTTGAAAAATAAACATCAACTAAAGTGAAAAAACAAAATTTACCCTCTAAAACTTGTTTAGTTTGTAAAAGACCTTTTGTTTGGAGAAAAAAATGGAGATTAAATTGGGATCGGGTTAAGTATTGTTCGAAAAAATGCTCTTCTAAATAAATTCTTGAACTATTTTTGGAATATAATTTTTAAAATTAAAAAAACCTTTATTACAATATTTCCAAGAATACTGATCAATCTTTCTATATAAAAATGAGATATTTTTTAATTTGTTAGAATTTATAAAATCAAGATTTTCACCAACAGAGGGATATAAACACAATAAATTATCCTTCATAGTTTCTAAGTCTTTAACATCGATTATTTCGCAATCAATTGATTTTTCTAAAAGCCTCTTTTTTTGATCTTCAAATAAATTTCCTTTAAATTCAATATTTTTTTGACTTAATTTTATTTTTCTATTCTCATTTTTATTTGATACTAAAAAAACTTTATTAAATTTATTATCCTTAAAATCAGAAGTTTCAAATGAAAGATTGTTATCAAAAATAATTAAGTTTTTATTTTTAATATCTTGCATATTTTCAAAGTTTTTTGTTTCTATAGAATAAGTTCTATTATCAAATATTGGCTGAGCATCCTCATTTAGTTTTACATTTTGAAATCTGTTGTCACTAAACAATTTTATATTCCATTCTTTAGCAATGTAGTTTTTTCCTTTTGTTTGTACCCCTGCGACCCATCTCCAACCTAAAGTGTTAGAGGCAGCATCACCATCGAACAAATGTTGTAAAAAGAATTCTGCACCCAATTGCCAAGGTAATTTAAGTGTAAAAATCCAAATACTAGCAAACCACATTCTGGCATGGTTATGTAAGTAATTGTTTTCTTTAAGTTCTTTCACCCATTCGTTGAAGCATTTTAAATTAGTGCTTCCGTTTATTGCATTTTTATAATCCTGATCATTTGTATAATCTTTTCTAATTTTTTCTAAATCGGATAAATAGTCTTTCCATACTGTGGGTCTTAATTCCAGCCATCCTTTCCAATAAACTCTCCATAGAACTTCTTGAATAAATTTTTCATTTTTACTGAAAGAAAATTTTTTAAGAGACTTATCTATAACTTCTATTTCATTAATAATTCCGTGTGAAATATATGGAGACAGACAAGATATATTATTCCTTTTTTTAGAGCCATAATCAAAATTCCTAAGTTTTGCATACTGATTAAGATTATTTTCAATAAATCTTTCTAGTTGTTCAATGGCCGCAGACCTACTTGGCAAAAAGTTCATTAATGATTATTTCAGTTTTTTTTTGTGAAAATTTATAAATCTTTCAACATTTGATTTATTAAATGATTTATTTTCTTCGAAAGATACTTTTTTCATAGAGTATGCATTACTTTTTGTAACTCTTGAATAAATTACAACATTACCTTTATAAAGTTTTAATTTTATTGATCCGTTAACTTTACTTCTTTTTGTATCTACAATTTTTTGAATTTTTAATCTTTCCTTTGAATACCAATAACCGTTATAAATTAATTCAGCATATTTTGGCATTACCCGATCTTTTTTATGCATTGTCTCTTTGTCTAATGTTATTGATTCAATGGCTCTATGTGCTTGAACCAATAATGTACCTCCAGGAGTTTCATAAACACCCCTAGATTTTATTCCAAGAAATCTATTTTCTACTAAGTCAACTCTACCAATTCCGTTTTTACCAGCAATTTGATTTAGTTTTTCTAAAAGTTTTGCAGGATTTAATTTTTTCCCATTTACACTTATTGGATCTCCATTGCTAAATCCAATTGTTATAAAGGTTGGTTTGTTAGGTGCCTTCTCAGGAGATGTAGTTCTTTGAAATATGAAATCTGGCGCAGAATTTTTAGGATTTTCTAGTGCTTTACCTTCTGTAGATGTATGCAATAAATTATCATCTACTGAAAAAGGTGGTGCACCTTTTTTATCTTTAGGTATTGGTATATTATGTTTTTTTGCATAATTAATTAAATCAGTTCTAGATTTAAGTTTCCAAATTCTCCATGGAGCAATAATTTTTATTTTTGGGTCGAAGTAATGATAACCAAGCTCAAATCTTACTTGATCATTACCTTTGCCTGTAGATCCATGAGAAACCGCATAAGCTTTAAATTTTTTTGCAATCTTTATTTGATCTTTAGCAATTAAAGGTCGAGCTATGGATGTACCAAGTAAATAAACACCTTCGTAGATTGCATGACCTCTGATCATAGGGAAAACATAATCTTTAACAAATATATTTTTTAGATCATTTATTATTATATTTTTTACACCCAGCTTTTTTGCATTACTTATAATTTTTTTCTTATCCATTTTTTGTCCAATGTCTGCAGTATATGCTATTATTTCGGCATCATAGTTTTCTTGAAGCCATTTAAGTATAATTGATGTATCTAAACCGCCAGAGTACGCGAGTACAATTTTTCTTTTTTTCATTATTTATTTAGCTACAGCTTTTTTTTGCTTCGTTATAAGCTTTTGTAAAACCTAAAAGTGAATAGTGATCAATTGTTTGTGATCCCGATGAATTATATCCTGATATCATAATTCTTGAGCCTTTTTTCATAGTTCTAATCATTTTTTTCTCAATCTTATTATCGGCAATCCATGCAAAATTTTGCTGAGCGATATCAAAATTATATTTGTTTTTACCAGACTTAGCCGTAATTGAATTTTGCTTATTAAATTCATAACCAGGTGTAATACTAACTTCATCCTTAATTTTTTCGTTCGGTCTAAAAGTTACAAATAGCCTAGCATCTCTTTTATTTGTTTTTGGAGCTTGAAGAACGGGTTTTGATTGTGCAAAACATACAACTCCAGTGTCTTTCACTAGAACCATAGTTTCCCAATCTTTGAACTTTCCAACCTTTTTAACTTCTTCTGCAGTTACGTTAAATCCAACAAATAAAAAAAGAGTTATATAAAATATTTTTTTAATTAAGGACATGGGTTTGGGTATAAATTTTGAACTTCATTAATTTCTTTTAAAATTTCTTTTGTAAGATTAACATTTACACTTTCTATATCAGTTTTCAACTGATCCATCTTAGTTGCGCCGATTATCACGCTGGTAACAAAAGGTTGAATTTCACAGAACTTAAGTGACATCTGAGCCATATCAAGGTTATGCTTTTGTGCTATTTTATAGTACGCTTCAACAGCTTTTTCAGTATTTGGCTTGTTATATCTTGTCCAAAAATCCCCATCTACTGCAAGTCTAGATTTTTCTGGTCTTTCTTTATTTCTGTACTTTCCAGTTAAGAACCCAATTGCAAGAGGAGAATATGCTAGTAGTCCAATTTTTTCCCTAACAGATATTTCAGCTAAACCGACTTCGTATGTGCGATTAAGTAAATTATAAGGATTTTGTACTGACATCATTCTTGGTAAATCTTTTTCATTTGAAATTTGTAAAAATTTAGATGCACCCCACGGAGTTTCATTTGATAAACCAACGTATCTAATTTTCCCATCTTTAATAAATTTTTGCAAATTTTCTAATACATCCTCAAATTTATTCCAGTCATCATTATCATTATGTTCATAACCTAATCGTCCAAACATATTCGTATTTCTTTCAGGCCAGTGTAATTGATAAAGATCTATATAGTCAGTTTTTAATCTTTTTAAGCTACCCTCTATTGCCTCAGACATATTCTTAATTCCAAATTGATTACCCCCACCTCTGACGTAAGATCTCATAGGGCCAGAAACTTTTGTAGCCAGAATAACTTTGTCTCTCTTTTTTGTTTTTTCAAACCAATTACCAATTATAACTTCTGTATGGCCAAATGTTTCAGCCTTAGGAGGTATTGAATAAATTTCAGCAGTGTCCCAAAAATTAACGCCTCTATCTATTGCAAAATCCATTTGTTCAAAACCTTCTATTTCAGTGTTTTGTTCACCCCAGGTCATCGTACCGAGACAAATTGTACTTACTTTCAAGTCTGTATTACCTAATTTCTTATAATTCATTAAATATTTATTACTTTTAATTGATCTCTTGAAAATGTAAAAAAATATTATTATATATATTATATGAATTTTAACAGACAAAATTTATTTCAAGCAACAGCTGCAAAAAAAACAGTTGTATGGGATGAAGGTCTAAGATCTTACATGCTTAAGGTCTATAACTATATGGCGACTGGAGTACTGTTGACAGGAATAATTGCATTATTATCTTTTAAAATGTCTGTGATTACAGATGCTCAAGGAGCTATAGTAGGCTTTACTTCACTCGGTAATGCACTTTTCTTCTCAGGATTAAAATGGGTTGTTATGTTAGCTCCTCTTGGAATTGTATTTTATATGAGCTTTGGAATAAATAAAATGAGTGCTGGAAAAGCACAAACTGTTTTTTGGGTCTTTGCAGCTTTAATGGGTTTATCTTTATCTTGGATTCTTCTTGTCTACACCGGCGTGAGTGTTGCGAGAGTGTTTTTTATTACTTCTGCAACTTTTGGAGCAATGAGTATTTATGGATACACAACTAAAAGGGATTTAACTAAGTTAGGTTCGTTTTTGATGATGGGTTTAATAGGAATAATTATTGCCTCATTAATTAATATATTTTTAAAATCTTCAATGATGTATTTTGTTATCTCAATTTTAGGAGTTTTGATTTTTGTTGGACTAACAGCTTATGACACACAAAAGATCAAAAATATGTATGCCGCCTCAGATTCTGGTGAGATTATAGGAAAGAAAGCAGTAATGGGTGCATTAACTCTTTACTTAGACTTCATAAATCTTTTCATAATGCTTTTAAGACTTTTTGGTCAAAGAAGATAATTAATAATTACAATTTTTTCCAATTCGTATTTTTTAATAAAGTCTCTAAATTATCCGAATTTTTATAAATTTTACCTTTCGAGTCTGTAATTAAATATTTTAAATTCTTATTTGTTGGTCTAAAATTTTTGCAAATTTTATACATAGCATTTTCTGTAGAATTTTTAAAAACACTAAAACCAACTTGTTTACTTGATATAGCTAAACCATAATCTTTCCAAGAACCTTCCGAAACCTTTTTTGCATATAAATTTAAAATAATTTTAAGCTCATTTTTTTCAAAAAAATACTTTTTGTCCTTTTCTCTGAAGGTATTATCTACAACCAGCTTAAGATTTTTATTCATCAATTTTATATTTATTAATTATATTAAACTGAAAGGCAGTGAAGATAAAAGTTATTGGTAACATTCCCCAAACTTTAAAATTTACCCAAAATTCTTCTGACTGAGTTCTCCATACAATTTCATTTAAAATAGCAAGTGCAAAAAAGAAATATGCCCATCTTTGATTTAATATTTTCCAGCCCTCATCTGTAATTTTTATGGCACTTCCAAGCATTTTTTTTAACAATGGTTCTTTCGTGAAAAACTTTCCAAAAATTAAAGCCAAACCAAATAAGATGTTAATAATAGTAGGTTTAATGTAGATAAAAATTGGATTTTTGAAATAAATTGTTAATCCTCCAAAAAAAGTAATCAAAATTCCACCTATCAAAGGAACTGTTGGTATTTTTTTTTCTTTAACCCATACTAAGCCAAGTGCAATTATTGTAGCAATAATAAAAGGAGGAATTGCAACTTCTAAACTTTTATCATTTTTATAATAAAAGGAGAAAAAAACTAAAAGAGGACCAAAGTCTGTGACAAATTTAAATAATGATTTATTCACAAAAAGATATTAACAGATTTAAAAAAACTTTAATATTTTTTTATTGATTTTTAGATTTAAATACACATATAATATTATTAATGACTGTTCAAAAAGCTAAGTTTTCAATCGGAGATATAGTTAAGCATAAGCACTTTGATTTTAGAGGAGTGATATATGATGTTGACTTTAAGTTTAATAATTCAGAAGAATGGTATCAGTCCATACCAAAAAATGTAAGGCCGAGAAAAGATCAGCCATTTTATCATCTTCTTGCAGAAAATGACGACGTTACTTACGAAGCATATGTGTCAGAGCAAAATCTTCTAATGGATGATTCTGAAGAGCCTATCAAACACCCTCTGATAAATGAAATCTTCTCAGGAAAGAAGGGTTCAGGCTATTTTAAGCCCTCAAATTAGAAAGATACATTATTTAAACACAATTGGTTCAAATCTTGGTCATATAAAATTGTTATTTTTGGTCTTCGGCCAGGAATGATATTGTTTCCCTTATTAATTATCTCCCTCTCATTCCTGGTCAGAAATTGACTTTTTAACCCATTCATAACTTTTAAAAATTGTATATAGTTTATTATGGATTTTTTTAGTCAAAGTAGAATTTTTTCATTAATAAACAAATATCAAAAATTTATTTTAATATTTTTTTTATTAGTTTTGTCTGTAGGATTAATAGAGGCATTATTTTTATCACCTCAAGATTATTTACAAGGAGACTCGGTTAGAATTATGTATGTTCATGTTCCTTCAGCATGGATTTCTTTAGGTATATTTTCATTAATAGCATTTCTATCAATTTTAGTTTTTATTTTTAAAAATAGAAATTTAATTATTATTGCTAAAAGTTTTGCACCCTCTGGATTTGTTTTTACATTGATTGCATTAGTTACTGGTTCTATTTGGGGAAAACCAACCTGGGGAACTTGGTGGGCTTGGGATGCTAGAATTACTACTATGTTAATTTTGGGCCTTTTTTATTTAATGTATTTGTTAGCCTGGAGAATATTTGAAGACAGAAATAGTGTAGTTAAAATAACCTCACTCATATCAATAATTGGAGCAATCAATATACCAATTATAAAATTTTCTGTTGATTGGTGGAATACTCTTCATCAACCATCTTCTATAAAAATACTTTCAGACTCTAGTATACATGAAGCAATGTTATTACCTCTCATAATAATGACTGCGGCATTTGCCCTATTTTCATTGCTGATTTTTTTAATGAAATATAATACAGAACTGATAAAAATTAAACGCAAAGGTTTAAACAGACTATGATAATTAATTTAATAAATATGAATGGCTACGGTATTTACGTTTTCTCAGCTTTCATTTTTACTTTGATAAATTTTGCTGGACTATATTTTATTGTAAGAGCACAACTCAAGAAAGAACAACAAAAATTTGCTAAAGAATTTAGCAAATTAGACGAACAAAAAGTTTTTGAGGCAAATAAGCAGAATATTAATAAAGAAATTTTATTGTCAGGTACTTTTTCAAAGATTTAACCTGAACAAATGTATGGCAAAAAAGTTAAATTAAGAGCTTTATTCTTAATAACTTTAATTTTATCACTGACATTGATTGTTTTTTTAGTTTTAAATTCTTTAAAAGAAAACGTTGTATATTTTTTATCTC
>ERZ802830.2603-NODE-2603-length-16085-cov-7.45521_pt1 | contig 16085 bp, 17 predicted proteins | sample MGYA00345654_ERZ802830 | MGnify/ENA primary metagenome ERZ802830 (study PRJEB30503, sample SAMEA104212375) | marine metagenome | biome: Westerlies Biome; feature: [SRF] surface water layer (ENVO:00010504) within the epipelagic zone...; material: water...
ATTCCCTTTGATAATATTGGGGAACTGGCGGGCTCAAGAGCAACAATTTTAGAGTTAACTCCTTTATCTTTGAATGATTTTGCTATTCCCATTAATGTTCCTGCTGTCCCGATGGTGTCACAAATTGCATCTACTTTTCCATCAAGCTGTTGGAGTATCTCATCACCAAGGGGAACAAAACCTTCAATAACATCACTATTGTTAAGTTGATTCGTGAAAAAGGTGTTAGGTTCAATTGAAATTTCTTCAGCCCTTTGAATCATCTTTCCAATAAGTTCTTTGGTGATTTTTCCATCCTCACTTTTAATAACTTCAAGATCTGCACCTAATGCTCTCATTAAGGCAATTTTTTCATTTCCAAAAACATCTGCAGTAATCAACCTGAAACGGTATCCTTTTATACCACAAACAAAAGCTAATCCAGCTCCAGTACTTCCACCAGAATACTCAACAACTGACATTCCTTCTTTTAAATCACCTCTTTTTTCTGCTCCTTCTATCATAGAAAGAGCCATCCTATCTTTTTTTGATCCTGTTGGATTGTTAGCTTCTAACTTTACATAAACTTCGCCGCAACCCGAGGGAGTAATTTTTTGAAGTTTTACAATTGGAGTATTCCCGATTGTTCCTAAAATATGTTTAATTTAAATCGATTTATGGTTAATAATACTCCTAAGATATAGAGAATGGGGGTAAAAGAAAAACCCTCCACTAGGGAGGGTTATCCTGTCTATTAATTATTTAAGGCGACTTCTTTATTTATAGCAGTAGGGTCAAACATAAAATACGCATTGTTACACTTTAATCCATCCCAGTTAAATGCTAGATGAACAGGAATTGTTGCCTTTTCTTTAGATTTTTTTCCTTCTGCAGACCACCATGCCCAAACATGAGTCCAAATTTGACCATTTTCATATTTAGAGGTAATATTAGCACCTACTTGAAACTTTATCCCATTAAAAATTTCATGATGCATTTTTTCAAAAGCCGCTAATTCTTTTGGAGTAACATCTGTTCCGTTAACATTGATTTTTGCCTCCTTATTAAATATATTTTTTAACTGAGACTGGTCGTTTTGAGGATATAGATCCATGTGACGCTGAATCATCATTGTTCTCTGATCATCATTGCTTGTAGTGCCCTTCCACTGAGCATTCATTCCGATCGAAAAAACAAAAAATAATCCTAATAATAATTTCTTCATTTTAATTGATTTATTGTTAATAATACTCCTAAGATATAGAGAATGGGGGTAAAAGAAAAACCCTCCGATTAGGTTGGAAATTAAAATCCGTCACAGAATGTTAATCTATAAGACTTAGTTTAGGAAACTCTGGTTAAAGCAGTTCAATAAAATTAAAACCCTTCATTTAAGAAGGGTTTTTTATTCTTTTTATTCTCTGATGGGGCGTTGTGAAAATTGGTCTAGCCAAACAACTTTTCCATCTACTACGTAATAGCTTTCTTGGGAGTTGGAAGTCTTGTCATTGCCTAAAGAATCTTTCCAAATATTTTTGAAATAGGCCTGGACGTGCTCACCTCCAACATTAGGTTTAATATCTACACTGTAAATCGATAACAATTCCCAACTGAAGTTATTGTAATCTCTTTTTTTCATATCATCAAAATATGCATCTGCTGTGGTGAAACGTTCTCCTCTGCTGGTAGTAATTCTCACAGAGTCAGCAAAGAAAGGTCGCATGGCTTCATAATCCCAATTTTTCCAGACCTTATCTAGTCCTAGGACAACATCTATAGCTGTATCAGTACCTAAATACCAACCTGTATTAGCTACATCTGGGTCAGTATTTGGGTGGTATCCAATTTCCCTTTCAGAAGAAACTGTTTGACAACTAATTAAGGTAAATGTAATAATTGATAAAAGTGTTTTTTTCATTTTTGTTTAGTTTATGTTTGCTGTTAAATATACTATTTTATCATTTAGAACGTGTTCTATCCATTGAACTAGGAGGGCAAAATATGGTGTCTGAGGTGAGTAAAAAGTGAGTAATTGAAAATAAAAAAGGACTACATCTCTGCAATCCCTTGTCATCACTGGTGGAGAAGATCGGACTCGAACCGACGACCTCTTGACTGCCAGTCAAGCGCTCTAGCCAGCTGAGCTACATCCCCAGTGGTGCCAAAAGTAAAAGAAAAATCTGAATTTTTTTGTTTTAGTATATTACTACTCAAACACCACTTAGGACAATAGCAATAACCATAAATATAGTTTTTAAATATAATTGTTAGTACGCTCTTTTAATGTAACCCCAGTTACATAAGCCCCCAATTGTATTTTTTTCCTCTATGGGTTTTCCTGATTTATTTGTACTTTCATGGAAATAAGCTGTGGCATGCTAAAAGAGCTTCAACACCTTTTCGGTGGAGTATTGGAAAAAGAATTAATCGAAGAAATCAATTCCGTGGCCACCTATGCAGAAGCCCCTATTGATAAGGAGCTCATGCAGCCTGGAAAGTACATCAAAACAATGCCTATTCTGCTCGAAGGGAGCATCAAAATTTTACGCCCCGACGATGATGGGCAACGTCTGTTGCTTTATCATTTGGAACAGGGACAGACGTGTGCCATGACGCTAAACTGTTGTATTGGAAGCGCTAAGAGCGAAATTTATGCCGTCAGCGAAACCCCGGTTAGACTCCTTCAAATTCCTGTTCAGAAAATGGAAGAATGGCTAGGCCGCTATCGCAGTTGGCGCAACTTCGTTCTCAATAGCTATCACAATCGGATGATGGAATTGCTGGAAAGCGTAGATCGCATCGCCTTCAATAATATGGAAGAACGATTGGAAAGCTACCTCAATGAAAAGAAAAAAATGCTGGGAGATTCCTTAATTAAGATCACTCATCAACAAGTTGCTAATGACCTGCATTCCAGTCGGGTGGTAGTCTCCCGTCTACTCAAAAAACTGGAACGCAACGGGACCATCAGCCTCCAGCGCAACGCCATTGAAATGATGTAACCCGTGTTACAATTGTTCCTATTGAATCCCCTTACCTTTGTTCACAAACCAACATCAATTTGGAAATCCTCCCCTTTTTAGGTTATCTCGCTGCCATCGGCATTGGAGTCGTTTTGGGGCTGATTGGAGGGGGTGGTTCCATTATCACAGTGCCCATAATGGTATATCTGTTGGGAATTAATCCTGTAACAGCCACTGCCTATTCTCTTTTTCTCGTTGGGGTCGCTTCCACCGTTGGAGCCGCACGAAATGCACAACTCGGACATATAGACTACCGAACAGGAATCGTATTTTCCATCCCAGCCTTTATGGCTGTGTATGTAACTCGTGCCTTTATTGTTCCAAAAATTCCCGAAAATATTCTCACCATTCAGCAGTTCGTGTTGACCAAAAATACAGCTGTCATGTTGTTTTTTGCCTTTTTAATGGTATTGGCAGCAGTGTCCATGATCCGGTCCAAAGAACAACAATCAATGAGGAGTAATACCATTCGGATCCAGCTACCGCTTATCCTTTTAGAAGGAACCGTTGTTGGTATAGTCACAGGTTTGGTTGGTGCTGGAGGCGGTTTTTTAATCATCCCAGCCTTGGTACTTGTTGCCGGTTTGGAAATTAAAGCAGCCATCGGAACCTCGCTTCTCATCATTGCAATCAAGTCCCTCATTGGATTTATAGGGGATGTCCAGAATAGTCCCATCGATTGGAAATTCCTTCTCTTATTCACCACACTTGCGGTTGCTGGAATTTTCATTGGCTTGGCCTACAATCAGGTCATGAAGGGAGAGCGGCTCAAAAAATTATTCGGGTGGTTTGTTTTGGTCATGGGTCTTGGGATCGTGATAAAGGAAATTGTATTATAAATTTAAACCCTATTTTTAAAAAACCCAAACATGAAAATCGAACAAATATATACCGGATGCCTAGCACAAGGAGCCTATTATATCGAAAGTAAAGGCGAAGTCGCTATCATCGATCCGCTTCGTGAGACCACGGCCTATCTCAAAAAAGTCAAGGAAGATCAAGCCAAAATCAAATATATTTTTGAGACCCATTTTCATGCCGACTTTGTCAGTGGTCACCTCACCTTATCTAAACAGACTGGGGCTCCTATTGTCTATGGTCCCAATGCCAATCCCGATTTTGAAGTCCTTTTAGCCAAAGACGGACAGGAGTTCCCCCTGGGGGATATTACCCTCAAAGTGCTTCATACCCCAGGACACACCTTGGAAAGTACTACCTATCTTCTGAAGGATTCCAACGGTACTAATCAAGCAATTTTTAGCGGCGATACCCTTTTCCTAGGCGATGTAGGACGCCCCGATCTGGCGCAAAAGGGGGCTCTTACTCAGGAAGAACTTGCAGGTATGCTATTCGATAGTTTGAGAAATAAAATCATGCCTTTAGAAGATCACATCATTGTATATCCCGCTCACGGTGCTGGTTCGGCTTGTGGAAAAAAGATGATGAAAGAGACCGTTGATACCTTAGGGAATCAAAAGAAAATCAATTACGCCCTTCGGCCCGATATGAGTAAGGAAGAATTTATTGCAGAAGTGACCGACGGACTGTTACCCCCTCCGGCCTATTTCCCCTTGAATGTCAAGCTCAACAAATCGGGCTATGAAGATATTGATCAGGTCCTAGATCGGAGTACCAAAGCATGGCTTCCGGATACATTCGAAGATTTAGCCAATCAACAGAGCGCATTGGTCTTGGATGTCCGCCACCAAGACGCCTTTGTTCAAGGCCATATTCCACAATCCATTTTTATTGGGATTGACGGTGGCTTTGCTCCTTGGGTTGGAGCATTGATTCAAGACGTAGAACAACCCATTCTATTGATCTGCCCAGAAGGACGCGAAGAAGAAACCATCACCCGATTGGCTCGAGTTGGTTTTGATCAAACCTTAGGCTATTTAAAAGGAGGCTTTGAGGCATGGAAACAGGCGGGGAAAAGTTTTGACACCATGAGCAGTATCCCTGCTAGTGAATTTGCTGAAACCCTTCTGCGAAAACCCAACGCTGTGTTTGATGTTCGAAAAGACAGCGAGTACCTATCCCAACATTTGGAAAATGCACAGCACAGCCCCTTGGATTTCATCAATGAACACCTGCCTCATTTTCCCAAAGAATCCCCATTCTATCTGCATTGTGCTGGGGGCTATCGGTCCGTCATTGCCGCATCCATCCTTAAAAAAAGAGGGATTCACAACTTGATCAACGTAGAAGGCGGTTTCAAAGCCATCCAAAAAACCCAACTTCCTTTAACCGATTATGTTTGCCCATCTACTTTATAATCTCTAACACCATTCAATATGTTTGAATTTTTATTACAACCATGGCCCTGGTATATCAGTGGTCCTTTAATCTCCCTTGTTCTGCTGCTACTGCTTGGGTCTGGAAAAACCTTTGGAATGTCTTCCAATCTTCGAACCGTCTGTGCTGCTTTTGGGGCGGGACAACGCATTTCCTTTTTTGATTTTGACTGGAGAAGCCAACGCTGGAACTTTATCGTTATTCTTGGGGCTGCCGTAGGGGGTTTTATTGCATCCCATTATTTGAATAATGGAACCGCCATGGCGCTCAATCCAGAAACCATTGAGCAACTAACTCGCTATGGAATTCAAGACGCTGGAGTCGCCTACCTTCCCGAAGTCTTATTTGGTTCCAACTCTTGGTCCGATCCCAAAGTGCTTGGGCTATTGCTTGTGGGTGGGTTTTTTGTTGGTTTTGGTGCTCGCTATGCTGGCGGATGTACCTCAGGGCACGCTATCACCGGACTCAGCAATTTGCAATGGCCTTCCCTTATCGCAGTAATTGGTTTCTTTATCGGGGGCCTCTTTATCAATCGATTCATTTTACCTTACATCCTATGATCCGAACCCTTGTTTTTTTTTCTATTGGTTTGCTTTTTGGCATCACACTCTATAAATCGGAAGCCGCTTCCTGGTTTAGAATTTATGAGATGTTTCAATTTCAATCTTTTCATATGTATGGAATCATAGGTTCCGCTTTGGTCTTTGGAGCCTTTTTCACCTTTGTACTCAAACGAAGCCAAGCTGTTTCTTATTTGGATGGAACCCCAATCGCCATACCCGATAAGCAAAGAGGATGGAAACGCTATTTGTTTGGCGGTATTTTTTTTGGAATCGGCTGGGCGCTGAGCGGTGCCTGTCCCGGTCCCTTGTTTGTACTTTTGGGTGCTGGATTTTACCCAGCACTCCTAGTCATTGCTGCAGCCTTGGTGGGCACCTATGCCTACGGGGCTTTACGATCCCAGCTACCGCACTAAGAAAGTACATCCCCCAAACACGATTATTTCTCTTTTTACGTTCTAAACGAAAGGGTAATCGGTGCCACAAATAAAATATTTTCTGCTTCTCTTCGGTTTTTTCTCCATAAAGTTCTTTGCTCAAGGGGATGCCAATCTTTTGTTGCAATACAATCGAGGCCCAACCAACGAATCGCTCTACCACCCTTGGAATGTGATGGTGCAAGGAATGGGGGTTCGAATGAATACCCACTTGCCGTATACACGACCGCGCCTCAGCTGGGGATTGGGGGTTCTCGTCCAACACAAGTTTAGCAAAACCGTTGGATTAGCGACGGGGGCAACCTACCTCAACATTCATTATCGCTATCAAAAACAGAATTTAGATTCCAAAGATTTCCTTGGCTATTGGCGCATTCCGTTGGCCCTAAGGGTCAGTCCCAATAGACGCATTGTATTGGAATTAGGGCCCAGTTTTCACCTCATTCAAAAAGCAAAAAATAGCGATCTACAAGATCCAATCACCGAAAGTTTTTCCTATCCCCCGGGGCTATTCCAAAATGCCTTTGGCCTTCTTACAGCAGTTTCCTATCGGTTTTGGCGGTCTTTTTCAGGTCGTTTGGAATACAACCTGATCAAAAAAACCGACAATCCCTTTGTCGATCAATCCAATACGTTCAGAGGAGTCAACCTCGGATTGGAATGGAGCTTGTTTAATCCTACAAAACCCAATAAAAATGCTGTCCGTTAAAAAAGCAACTCTCAAGGACTTAAATGCCGTTGTTCCTCTATTTGACGCCTATAGAATTTTCTATGGAAAACAACAAAATACAGCAGATTCATCGGCTTTTCTTAAAGCAAGGCTTGAAAATAAAGAGTCCGTCATTTTTTTAGGCTCTTGGGGAAATAAGCCCGTTGCCTTTACCCAACTTTATCCGCTTTTTTCTTCCACACGCCTCCAGCGATTGTGGATGCTAAACGATTTGTTTGTGGCGACAGCATACCTGCAAAAAGGGATGGCGCAAGCCCTCATCGATGCCGCAAAACAATTGGCTCAGACAACTCAAGCGGCTGGACTGTTCTTGGAAACCGAAAAAAACAACCTCCCTGGCAATCTACTCTACCCGAAAATGGGCTTCATCAGAGACGAAGCCCATCACTTTTATTTTTGGGAAACTACTCCTTCAACTTAATTTCAATCACGCCTTGGGCGGCCGCAGTTCCGTATTTTTTAACCGCAGCAACGCCTTTTAATACCTCAATTGTTTCGATGTTGTCCATCTCCCAATCGGGCATGGCCGTTCCCTTGGGCATGGCTTCGCCATTGATAATCAGGAGTGCCCCTTTCATGTCTTGACTCACCATGTCCAAAGGGTTCCCTTTAGAAACCCAAGTATTCGTTAGCGAATCTGTTTCTTGTTTGATTTTGATGCGAATGGTTTTGGCTGTCAGGCTATCTACCGATCCGTCAGGGAAGACATCAAGTTTCAATGCCTCATCCTTGCCAAAAAAATAAAGCGGGTGGGGCTCCCCCTCCAGTGTAACTGTCTTTCCCATGGGCAGCATTGTTTTTATTTCGGTCGAAGGAGACGTTCCTGCGACTTCTTCTGCTTCGCTTTGATAGACTTTAATTGTGATACAGGATTGCAACAATAGGGCCAATCCTAGATAGTAGGCATATGCTTTCATACGTTCTGAATTTACGTAAAGCTAAAAAAATCTGCTTATTTGAATGTTTAGATACTTGTGCCGAGGATGCCTTTGACCAGGTGTGTCTTGACTCGAAGAATAGTAGGACGCTTGTATTTTCCAATCTCGATTGTGGACTACCGCCCCGCACTCCAAACGATCTCTTCCCCGATTGGGTTGCATAGTGAATACCGCAGCATCATTAAAAAGACCCCCTTCCAAAGGAAAGTCGTGAGCCACATATTCCTGTTGCCAAGCCACATAGAGCCCCCACCCTTTTTGAGCATTCAATAGTGGACTAAAGTCAAAGGGTATTTTAGCGGTCGACCCAACCACCAAGCCCAAGCGAAGAGCAGCTCGAGTTTGGTAGGTGGATAGCGTTCCCCGAACGTCTGGCACCAAAGCCAGATAGTCGCCTAAAGCTAGGCTTTGAAAATAGTTACCACCTACGCCTAAATGAAACTGTTGTGGCATGGCGGCAGTCCAACTTAAAGGAGGAAGATTGAGGATCCACTCGTGGTATAGGTTTTGGGCCGCTTTGGCCAGCGAAGCGTCTCCCGACACGCCCAGCTCAATGGTGTACTGATACCCTCGTTTGTTGAGGATAATTTTTTCTTTCTGATGGCGTAAAAATAAATATCCACTAAAAGGGTAGTCCAAGGATTCAAGCTCGGTGGCATACCGTTTAGAGGGATTATATATCATTTGTCCCAGTTTCCACTCAGAGAAGTGGCGTTCTAGCCGGCTGCTGTCTTTTTGGATTTCCTTTCCATGGCTCAAAAACAAACCACTTGAGTAGTAATAGTCGGTCTTAAAGTAGAGGTCGTTATCCACGCTTAAAGTAAGCTGAGACTGACTCCAACCCGTAAAGCACAACCAGTACAAAAACAAAAAGAAAGCCTGCGATCGCATCGACTAACGGTACTGAGAACGGTGCTTGAGGACCAAAAGGGGAACGGAGCAATAGAATTCGCGTTTGTACACTACATTCGTTTCCCACAATTTCTCAAAAAATCCTCTTTCCCGTCTAAACACAGTCAATAAGTCGGGTTCGTGGCTGTGAAAATGTTCCAATACGGCTTGGTAGGTCGTGGCATTGGAAGTCACTGTCGGTTCGGTTACTAGAGTAGCGCCAACAGCCGCATCCATATCCAAATCCTTGGGGCGATGTCCTGGGGTCTTCACTAACAATCCGTGAATCTCTAGTTTAAACTTTTTTTGCAATACATGCAAGGGTCCCAAAGTTTTGGGATTTTGAACCTGACCCTTTTTAAAGGCCCACAACATTCGTTTTGGTGGATTGAATCGAGCCCCAATAGGGGCTACCATCACAGGAACTTCGGTACGTTTGATCAAACTCCCTGCTACTTTCCCCAAGAAAACCTCATCTGAAATATCGTTGTTCTGAGGCGTCACTACGATCATGTCTAGGTGCACTTTGCGGTCCAGCGAACGAACCGCACTCACTAAGTCTCCATTCTGCGCCACATATTGAATATCGAATCCTTTGCGATCGACTTGATGGATTACCTCTTTTAAGCGGTTGAATGTTTTTTCTTTCAGAATGCCTTTGACATTTGCAATACTGGTGGTCGGAATTCCTGAGGGATAAGCGTCCACTATATAGAGCGTGCTCCCAAAGTGCTCCGCCAAATCAATGGCATATTGTAAACAGTTAGAAACTTCAGGGGAAATCCCTATCGGCACAAGGATATTTTTCATGAAGAAGTTTTTCCAAAGGTACATACTTTTAGAGCGTATTGCTTTTTTCTTTACCATAAAATAACATCCAAAAAATCCCTAATCAATACTCTTCGCAAGCATATTACTTGTATTCTAAGCGAATTACTGCGCTGGGTTTTTGCTCTTTATGGTATTGGGAAAGAAGGGATCATTCGGATTTTAGGTTTCCAAAAACAATAGGAGTTCAAGAATCCGTAATTTTGTCTTATGGACGGAACCCTAACGCTTGAAATTCAAAATCAAATCGGCACCATCACCTTTGGTCATTCTGCAGCCAATTCGCTAAGTCCAGAAATGCTGCATGACTTTTGCGAATTGCTTCGAGAAACAGATCGCAATCCCGAAGCCAAAGTCATTGTTATTCAAAGTCAAGGCGATCGCGCTTTCTGTGGGGGGGCTTCGTTGAGTGCTCTAAAAAAGGTGGATACACTGGAATCCAGTACGGCTTTTTTTATGGGTTTTGCTCATTTGATCAACCACTTACGAAAATGTTCCAAGTTTGTCATCGCTCGGGTTCAAGGCAAGGTGGTAGGAGGTGGCATTGGTTTAGTCGCCGCATGTGACTATGCGCTGGCCACAGAGGCTGCAAGCATTCGGTTATCCGAATTGTCTATTGGCATAGGGCCCTATGTGATAGAACCCGCTGTGAGTAGAAAAATAGGTAAAACCGCCTTCAATCAACTTTCGCTTGACAGCGCCAACTGGCGTTCGGGCCAGTGGGCTCATGTCCAAGGCCTTTATGCAGAATGCTGCCCTGATATTGAAAGCCTCGATACCCAAGTTGCTGCGCTATCACAACGCTTGGCTAGTTATGGAACCAATGCCTTAAAACAACTCAATTCCCTTCACTGGAACGATACTGCTCATTGGGAGGAGTTGCTCCCAGAAAAAGCAGCCATCACTGGAAAACTAGCCCTCTCTGAACACTGTCAAACGATTTTAAAAAATACTCATGGCTAATATTAGAATTACCAAAGAATTTACTTTTGAAACCGGTCATGCCCTCTATGGCCACGATGGTCTTTGCAAAAATGTTCATGGACACTCCTACAAGTTAGAGGTGACCCTTATTGGAACGCCTCGAGAGGATGCCAAGCATCCCAAAAATGGAATGCTCATCGATTTTTCGGATCTAAAGAAAATAGTGAAACCTAACCTTGTGGAGGTCTTTGACCACGCCACGGTGCTTAATATCACAAGCCCTCATAAAAAACTAGCCGATGAGATGGAGGCCATGGGTCACAAAGTGGTTCGAGTAGACTATCCGCCCACCTGTGAATTGATGCTTGTGGATTTTGCCCAAAGATTGAAAGGCCTACTCCCCAAAAAAGTAGTTCTCTTTAGTTTGAAATTAAGGGAAACTCAAACGGCTTTTGCCGAGTGGTATGCTTCGGACAATTAGAATCCCAGATCGTCCAAATCTTCTTCTTCGGTAGTTGTTTGAAGCAACCGTTCCTCAGCCAAAGCTTCACAGTCCAGGGGAATCGTCAGTATTTCGGGTTCCAAAAACGCCTCCTGAGAAATCCCCAAATCTTCGTTTTCATAAACCGATTTCATGAAGAGTCCCCAGATCGGGAGTGCCATCGTAGCTCCTTGCCCAAATCCAATTTCTTCAAAGTGAATCGAACGGTCTTCTCCGCCAACCCATACCCCTGTTACCAAATTGGGAACCATTCCCATGAACCAGCCGTCGCTTTGGTTTTGCGTTGTTCCTGTTTTCCCAGCTATCGGATTTTCAAAAATATAGGGATAGCCCGTGATTACTTTTTCGTAGATGTAGTTGGTTTTCTCCAAGCCTGCATGTCGCAGTCGGGCTCCCGAACCCGCTTCGGTAACCCCTTGCATCAGGTTTAGGGTCACATAGGCCGTTTCGGCACTGAGTACGTCTCTTGTTTCGGGGACCACTTCATAGACGGCCATTCCGTTTTTATCCTCAATCCGGGTGACCATCGTCGGCTTCACATAAATGCCTTGGTTGGCAAAAGTTCCATAAGCGCCCACCATTTCAAACAGACTAATATCTGGTGTTCCTAGAGCGATGGAAGGGACGGCCGGCAAGCGAGAACGAATCCCCATTTTTCGTGCCAGGTTGATGATGGGACGTGGGCCCACTTTGTCCATCAAACGCGCTGAAATTGTATTCACTGAATTGGCCAATGCATTCTTTAGCGTTCGGGTTCGACCATAGCGATCTCCTGAGTTTTTTGGACACCAAGCCTCGTCGTTACCATGCTTGAATGGTTCAACGCAATAGAGTGCATCGGGCAAGGAGTCGCAGGGGGATAATTTTAGTTGGTCAATGGCCGTGGCGTATAAGAAGGGCTTAAAGGTTGAGCCAATTTGCCGGCGTCCTTGCTTCACTTGATCGTATTGAAAGTGCTTATAGTTATACCCGCCTACCCAGGCTTTGACATGGCCCGTTTGAGGTTCCATCGACATCAAGGAGGCCCGTAGAAAGTGTTTGTAATACCGAATGGAATCCAAGGGAGTCATCAAGGTGTCAATTTCACCTTCCCAGCTAAATACTTCCATCGCTACCGGTTTTTTAAAGTCTTCCCAGATTTGATCTTCTTCCCACCCAGCCACGCGGCGTTTGCGCCAGCGTTCCGAACGTCGAGCGGTGAACAACAGTAGCGTATCTACCTGGCCCTCTCGCAGGTCGAGAAAAGGAGCGGTGGGATTCATTTCTTCTGTATTTTGGAGGAAGAATTCCCTTTGGAGGTTCTTCATATGAGCAGTCACCGATTGTTCGCCAAGCGCTTGGAGTCGGGAATCGATGGTGGTGTATATTTTTAGTCCGTCTCCATAGAGATTGTATTTTTCTCCGTTGGGTTTCTCATTCTTAGCGATCCAATCGTCCATAAATTCTTTGAGGTAGGCTCGGAAATAGGTCGCCAGTCCTTCTCGATGGGATTGGGGGGTAAAATTTATCTCTATCGGTAGGGCTTGCAACGAGTCATAGGCAGCTTCACCGAGGTAATCGTTTCGCAACATTTGATTAAAGACCACATTGCGGCGTGTTTTCACACGCTCGGGACGACGAATGGGGTTGTACAAGGACGAATTCTTAAGCATGCCCACCAACATGGCACATTCTTGAATATTGAGTTCCTGTGGAGTTTTATCGAAATAGATGCGCGCCGCCGATTGTACTCCATCGGCATTGTACCCAAAATCGTAGATATTGAGGTACATGGCAATCAATTCGTTTTTAGTGTAGCGGCGTTCCAACTGAACCGAAAGCACCCATTCTTTCACTTTCTGAAGCAGGGCTTCTTTTTTATTTCTAGAGCGCACACCCACAAACAATTGCCGTGCGAGCTGCTGAGTGATCGTGCTGGCTCCTCCTTTTTTGCCCAAGTAGAACAACGCTCTTAATGTTCCCCGCCAATCGATTCCCGAATGACTGTAGAAACGTTCGTCTTCCGTAGCGATTAAGGCCGTAACCAATTCCTTTGGCAATTCTTTATAGGTAATGGGCGTGCGATTGTCTCTCAAATAATACTTGCCCAACTCTACCCCGTCGGCCGAAAGAATTTGCGTCGCCAGATTGGTGTCTGGGTTTTCCAACTGTTCCAACTCCGGCATTGGGCCAAGTATCCCAAGGGCAGCAAATCCGAAAAGCCCAACCACCAAGAGCACTCCTGCCAAAAAGAGCAACCAAAAGATTTTAAGAGGGCGGCGGTATTTTCGCATCCCCAAAGTCAATTCCTTTCTTTTCATTCTGTATGGGGTACTAAAGAATAGCCTACGCTCACGATGCCGGGCAGGGAGCCATGTCCTTCTACTGCGCCCTGAGCCCTTTGGACTTGTTCCACTTCAATTTGATACTGCTGTTGTTCTTCCAAACGGTGGTTTTCCAGCCAATAGAGCTTGCTCTCTTTCACCTCGGCAAAACCTGTTCCCAGCCATTGCCCCTCAGGAGAAGCCATGGCATACTCCAGCGTATCGGTGTGCACAACCCCCTGGTCTGCTATCAGTCGGGCGATAACGAAAATATTGGCATAGGGATAGCGGTTGTCGTTTCTAAGGTGAAGGAATAGGTCGTAGGATCCTGAAGGAGTCTGCGGAACTTCAAAGCGGGCTGTCTCATCCCATCCATCACCGAATGCTTGGTCAAAACGCATTGCGTCTGTCGAAGGCATACAAGCCCCCAAACAAAAAAGGATCAATAAGGAACTACTTCGAATCATTGGATCGGGAGCGGCGACGGTTGCGATTGCGGTTGCCGCTTCGTTTTTTGTTACGGGAGCGAGGTCGGTCAAAACGATACAAACTGTCTTGCCCCACCACATTTTCAAAGGCTACCGCCTTCACTTCTGTTTTTTCTTCTTGGCTGTAGTCTTCCAGCGCCGTCACTACTTCGCCATTTTTGTTTTTAGCAATAATTTTTTGGGCCGCCTCGGCTGTTAGCTCGTGCCATTGCATCCACTCGTCTTTATAGGTATACCATAAGAGGCCCTTGAAAATATCCATTTTTTGACAGATCGCCAGCCCTTTTTCTGTTTTCAACTTGGTTTCCATCTTTGGAAACTCTTTCAATGCAGAACGATAGGCGTCTAATTCAAAATTCAAACAACACTTTAACTTGCCGCACTGACCTGACAGCTTTTGAGGGTTTAGCGACAATTGCTGATAGCGTGCTGCTGCCGTGGATACGGAACGAAAATCTGTCAACCAAGTTGAACAACACAATTCGCGGCCACAAGAGCCAATGCCGCCCAAGCGCGAGGCTTCCAGCCGCAGTCCAATCTGGCGCATTTCAATCCGGATGCCAAACGCCTTGGCCATATCTTTAATCAACTGGCGGAAATCTACTCGCTGTTCTGCGGTATAATAGAACGTGGCTTTTTTGCCGTCCCCTTGAAATTCCACATCGGAGAGTTTCATCTGCAGGTTTAGGCGAAGTGCCAATTCTCGGGCGCGTTTTTGTACTTCCTGTTCTTTGTTACGTGCTTGCTGCCACACCTCCAAGTCGCGATCTGTGGCCTTGCGGAGCAGGCTGGGCAGTTGCTCTGTCTCGGGATCCACTTTCTTCTTCTTCATTTGAAAACGAACCAATTCCCCAGTCAATGTCACCCGACCCACATCGTAACCCGCAGGGGCTACTTCCGTTACCACCGCCTCACCGATGGAGGGGCGCATGGCTTCCAAAAAACGATAGAATCCTTTGCGGGAGTTTTTAAAACGCACCTCTGCAATTCGGAAGGGTTGTTGTCCGGCCGGCAAGACCATGTTCTCCAGCCAATCGTGCACGGTGAGTTTGTTGCAGCTGTCTGTTCCGCAGGTCCCATTGGATTGGCAACCCCTTGGGGTGCCGTTGGCCGTGGAACAATTACTACAACTCATAGTGATATATTAGTGGATAAAGATACGGGATATTCCGCCTTGGGGCGACTCCGATTTTCTTAATTTATTGTTTAAATTTTAGGACATTGGAGCGTCCTTTTTTAAAGATTTTGTTGCTGTTGTGGGTACCTTGGCGCCGCTTTTTCTGTTCCGCATCCGGCAGGTTCACGATCTCCTGACAAGCTTCCGAACAGCAAGTTTGGGTTTTGGCTTGGCAAGCCTCGCATTGGATAAACAACAGATGGCAAGCTTGGTTTGCGCAGTTCACATGGGTATCGAAAGGGGCACCGCATTGGTGGCATTGGGCAATCACCTCTTCGGTAATGCGCTCTCCCCGCCGCTCGTCGAAGACAAAGTTTTTCCCTTTGAATTTATTATCCAGTCCCTGGTCCTTCACCTGACGGGCGTATTCGATGATCCCGCCCTCTAGCTGATAGACCTTTTGAAAGCCCTTGTGTTTGAAATAGGCCGAGGCCTTTTCGCAGCGGATGCCTCCAGTGCAATACATCACCACATTTTTGTCCGCTTTGTGTTCGGCCAGTTCTTCTTCGATCAGGGGCAGGGAATCCCGGAAGGTGTCCACATCTGGGGTGATGGCTCCTTCAAAATGGCCGATCTCGCTTTCGTAGTGGTTGCGCATGTCCACACAAAGGGTATTGGGGTCGTTGAGCAACTCGTTGAAGGTTTTCGCATTCACGTGCATCCCCTTGTTCGTCACATCAAACGTGCTGTCTTTCAAACCATCCGCCACGATCTTGTCCCGCACTTTAATGGTGAGTTTTAAAAAGGACTCGTTGTCTTGCTCCACCGCAATATTCAAACGGACCCCCTGAAGAAAATCTATTTCATCCAAAAAGGTTTTAAAGGCGTCGAAGCGGGGCGCTGGCACCGACAGCTGGGCGTTGATGCCTTCATGGGCCACATATATTCGGCCCAGCACCTCTAGAGGATTCCAGTTTAGGAATAGAAAGTCGCGGAAAAGCTGTGGGTTTTCAATCTGATGGTACTGATAGAACGATAGGGTGAGCCGTTCCTCCCCCGCTTGGGCAATT
>ERZ802830.2605-NODE-2605-length-16082-cov-9.30873_pt1 | contig 16082 bp, 16 predicted proteins | sample MGYA00345654_ERZ802830 | MGnify/ENA primary metagenome ERZ802830 (study PRJEB30503, sample SAMEA104212375) | marine metagenome | biome: Westerlies Biome; feature: [SRF] surface water layer (ENVO:00010504) within the epipelagic zone...; material: water...
AGTGAAGTGAAGTAGAGCATGCTGATGTTATGGAATAGTTTAAACCCTTTATCTTAAAAGCAGTCGATAGATTTGCTGAGATTGTAGATGACATACATTTTGGTACAGCGAATGGCCCAATGCGCTTTGGAGCACCAGATTTTAAAACAACTTGATGTGCGGCCAACATTGCTGAAGTTGAAGGCCCGCCTGATCCAGCAATCAAGCCAGTTCTAAAGTTTGAAATTTCGTTCTCCTCTAAACCAGCATCTTTGATAGCTTGCTCCATCGCAATGTGTGCGTAGGCAGCGCCAGGGCCCATAAATCGTAAAGTCCGTTTGTCCACGAAATCTGTGACATCTAACTTTATATCGCCTGCTACCTGGCTTCTAAAACCGTGCTCAATCATATCTGCATTAGAAGTAATTCCCGACCGACCAGCCCTTAAACTACTGAGGACCTCTTTTGAATTGTTACCTATAGACGAGACTATTCCTAATCCGGTTATCACCACTCGGCGCATAGTCTTCTCCTTTATAAGCTGGAAACCACCAGCGTCAGATTAAAAACTTACAGAAAGGATATGGAAATCCTAGCTGGACGATAAAGCAACTTTCATGTCTTTTACTTGATAAATCAGCTCACCATCAGCCTCAACCGTTCCATCCGCAACACCCATTGTCAGCCTTCTTGTTTGAACGGCTTTTGTAAAATCAACATTATATTTTAAAATCTTTCGGTCTGGTCTAACCATCCCTGTTAGTTTCACTTCGCCAACCCCCAAAGCGTACCCACGTCCCTGCCAACCTCGCCAACCCAGGTTGAAACCCGTTAATTGCCAAAGGCCATCTAATCCAAGGCAACCGGGCATTATCGGGTTGCCAGGAAAGTGACAAGTGAAAAACCAAAGGTCAGGGTTGATATCATACTCGGCTATCACATGACCTTTGCCATTTTCACCGCCATCCGAGCTAATATCAGTGACTCTATCCATCATAAGCATAGGAGGTTCCGGAAGCTGAGCATTACCTGGACCAAACAATTCACCTTTGGCACATTTAAGAAGATCTTCGCGACTAAAACTTGATGGGTATTCTGCCATTGTGGGACTTCTCTCCTGCTCTGTGTTTCTTTTTATTTAAAGTTATGTATCATCCCAAAAGACTAGCTTGCAAGCCTTACAAAAAAAAGATGAAATTGAGAATGTAAAAAGCGTTGAACTTTTAAACAGTTTTGATTTAATATTATCTTAAGAGAAAAAGAAAGAAGTCAAAATATGACATCCACTCAGAGAGCAACCAAGTGGCTTTTAGGCTCAAACCTGCGTCCAACAAGGCAGCGTTTGGTGCTAGCTGAAATCTTGGTTGGTGACGGGAAGCACCGACACGTTACGGCCGAAAGTCTTTTCGAACAGGTAAATAAACGCGCTGACAAAGTTTCATTAGCGACAGTTTATAATACTTTACATACTTTTTGTGATGCCGGCCTTGTACAAGAAATTACCGTTGATGGATCTAAAAGCTATTTTGACACTAGAACAAATGATCATCCGCATTTTTACTGGGAAGAAGATCAGAAGCTAACAGATGCCCCTGCTGATCAATTAAAAATATCTGAACTACCAAACGCGCCAAAAGGTGCCGAAATTGCTTCCGTTGATGTAATTATCCGCCTACGTCGGAAATGATTATTGAAAGTAATTAGTTACGAAAAATTCGGCTCTGCAACTGAAGTTCTAAAAGTTCAGGAAATCGAATTACAGAAACCTCGGCAAGAAGAAGTCGTAGTAAAATTAAAATATTCAGGAGTGAATCCTTCAGATGCAAAAGCAAGAGCAGGAAACAGGCCGGGCGTAACAAGACCTGAATATAGCTTAGTTGTACCAAATTCAGATGGATCAGGTGTGATTGAGGAAGTGGGTTCAAATCTTGATAAATCTTTAATTGGCAAACGTGTTTGGGTAAGAAATGGCCAATGGAAGCGACCATTTGGAACTGCTGCTGAATATATTACAATAGCTGTAGAAAATATAGTTGAAATGCCAAGTAAAATGACATTTCAAGAAGGGGCAACGATGGGTATTCCCGGCCTCACCGCGGCGCATGGCATATTTGGAACAGGTGAAGTAATTGGAAAAACTTTACTTATTTCTGGTGGAGGTGGAGCAGTTGGTCACCTAGCTATTCAATTAGCAAAGTGGGGCGGAGCAAAAGTTATTGCAACAGGCTCAAAAAGCAGTGCTGAATCTATTCTTAATTTTGGGGCTGACTACTTTTTTGATTATTCAAGCGATAAACTTGTTTCACAAATCAACGAAGTTGTACCAGACGGAGTTGATCGTGTAATAGAAGTAGAATTTGGTTTAAATTTAAATTGGATTCACAATGTTCTTAAACCTAACGGAACAATTGCCGTTTTTGGCTCCGCAAAAGAGATGAACCCTATCATACCTTTCGGTCCATATTTGTTCAAAGCAATCAAAATAGATATATTTTTGATTTATATTTTACCAGTCAAAGAGAGAAAAATAGCTATAAATTATCTTCACTCCGCCTACGAACAAAAAGCTTTAAAACCTAAGATAGATAGTATCTTTAAGCTTGAGGACTGCGATAAAGCACATGATAGGACTTTGACTAAAGGCAGAAAAGGTGCCGTTTTATTGGAAATTTAATTTATAGCAATTTGTTTTAACTCTTACATATTTTTTGGAGAATTTTTATATGGTGCTTAACACATGTGTCTTTGATGCTTATGGAACACTTTTTGATGTAAACGCTGCTGCGAGAATAGCGGCAAACGAGCCAAATCGAGAACTATTTAAAAAAGTCTGGCCTGAAGTTTCAAATACATGGAGAATGAAACAACTACAATACACTTGGCTAAGATCGATGACTGATTCATATATTGATTTTTGGTCGATAACACAAAACAGCTTAGACTATGCTCTTGAAGCTCATAAATTACATAATGATTTGGCATTAAAAGAAAGATTATTGGCGCTTTACTGGGAACTGCAGCCGTACTCCGAGGTTTCCCAAATGCTAAAAGAATTGAAAAAAAATGGCATACAAACAGCTATACTATCTAATGGATCCCTTGAAATGTTAAGTGGCGCCGTAAGATCCTCTAATCTTTATGAAGTCATTGATGAGATAATATCCGTTGAAACAGTTAAAATTTTTAAACCTAATGCACGCGTATATATGCAAGTAGAAAACGTAATTGGATGCTCGAAATCAGAGGTTTTATTCGTATCATCAAATGGTTGGGATATTGCTGGTGCAGCAGGTTTTGGTTTTGAAACTGCTTGGGTGAATAGGTTACAAGATCCAATTGACCGATTACCGCATAAACCCACGCATATCGTAGGAGACCTAAAGTCGATACCCAGTTTTTTCTAATTAATTTCACCTTCGATTAAAGACCAACCACAAATCTACAATGCCATTGCAATAGCCTCAAAAATAATCATCATGCTCATAGCATGTGTTTATGCAAGTTAGAGAAAATTAAATATGCAAATTGATGAAATCTTTGAAGCTGATAGGCGTCTAAATAATAAGAAAAGGATTACTCCCCTTTTAAATTCTCCTTTTTTGGATGAAATAGCAGATAGAAAAATTTTCATAAAAGCAGAATGTTTACAGCATACTGGAAGCTTCAAATTCAGAGGTGCATTCTCTGCAATATCTTCTATCCCAGTTGAAAAGCGCAAGAAAGGTGTAATTGCCTATTCTTCCGGCAATCACGCACAAGGGGTAGCTTTAGCCGCAAAAATTCATGAAATTCATGCAACCATTATAATGCCAGAAGATGCTCCAGAGATAAAAATAAATAATACCAGAGACTTAGGCGCAGAAGTTATCCTTTATGATCGATTAAGTGAAAGTAGGGAAAAAATAGGAGAAAGAATTTCGGAAGAACGGTTATTATCGCTTATTCCTCCATATGATCATACTGACGTTATCGCTGGCCAAGGTACTATTGGACTAGAAATTGCAAGCCAAGCTGATGAAAATGGAATTGAAAAAGCTGATGTATTAGTTTGCTGTGGTGGCGGGGGCCTCACCTCAGGAATTGCGGTAGCGTTGTCTAAATTGATGCCAAATTTTGTGACAAGGCCTGTTGAGCCAGAAGGATTTGATGACGTAGTTCGCTCGTTGAAAAGTGGAGAACGGCAAACAAACGAAAAAATGAGCGGAGGCCTTTGTGATGCAATCATAACACCAACACCCGGCGAATTAACTTTTCCATTAATGAAAAAATACTGCGGTGAGGGTATTGTAGTCACGGACGAAGAAGTAATGAAAGCAATAGCTTTAGCCTTTACAAGATTGCGTATTGTTGTAGAGCCCGGAGGAGCAGTTGCACTAGCTGCTGCACTTTTTCATACAAAGAGTTACAATAACGAAACTGTAATTGCTGTCGTATCTGGTGGAAATATTGATCCAGATATTTTCAGAAAAGCAATAGAACTGATTTAGAACCAGAAATTTGAATTTGAGGAAAAAAATGAACACCGTAATCGAGGTGAACGGGGTCAACATTCACTATAAACTTGAAGGACCTGAGAATGGTCCCGCCTTAGTGTTTTCAAATTCACTAGGGACCGACCTGCGTATTTGGGACGAAGTTATATCATATTTACCCAAAAATGTCAGAATACTTCGATATGACACACGAGGACACGGACTGTCTGATTGTCCAAAATCACCTTACTCTATGGGCAGTCTTGTAAGAGACATTGAGGCATTGATGGATGCTTTAAAATTAAAGAATTCGTTATTCATTGGTCTGTCTATCGGTGGAATGATTGCACAAGGATTAGCAGTAAAAAGGCTTGACCTAGTAAAAGCAATGGTACTCTCAAATACTGCGGTAAAGATAGGTAACCGGCAAATTTGGGAAGACCGTATTTCTACTGTTGAGTCATCTGGCATGAAAGTTTTGACGACAGAAACTATGAAACGTTGGTTCAGTAACAAGTTTTTCGAAAGTTCCAAGGTACGAATATATGCAAATATGTTTGAAAGACAGCCTGAGGAAGGTTATTCCGGCTGTTCATACGCTATTTCTGGAACGGATTTTTACACTCCTACTTCCAGCTTACGTTTACCAACAATCGCAATAGCAGGCTCAGAGGATCGTTCAACGCCACCAGATTTAGTGCGCGAAACTTGTGATCTTATACCAGGATCAAAATTCAACCTAATTAAGGGAGCAGGACATATTTCATGTGTCGAAGCACCAAAAGAATATGCAACAGTTTTATCAGATTTCATGAAAGAATTTGGACATGTCTAAGTTCTTGTTAGTCCACGGATCAGGTCACGGCGCCTGGTGTTTTGAAAAACTAGCCAATGAGCTTCGAAATAGAGGCCATGTCGCAGATGCGATCGATCTACCTGGACATGGAAGGAACAAACTCCCGATAAGAAAAATAACTCTCGAAAGATATAGCTCTGCAATACGAAAATCACTTCAGAGCCCAACTATTGTATTAGGCCATTCAATGGGCGGTTACCCTATTAGTTTGGCCGCTGAGACAGACCCATCTTTTATTAAACATTTAGTTTATCTTACAGCATTTGTTCCAGAGGACGGAAAAAGCCTAGTAGAGTTGCGAAACAAAGTAGATAATTTTCCGCTCTTATCAGTTATTAAAAAAACGGAAGATGGTCTTGGCTTTTACATTCCTCAAAAATATCAGAAAGATATTTTTTATCACGACTGTTCGACAAAGGATGTGAAATTGGCAGCCGAGAACTTATGTGTACAAGCCATCAAACCCCAACTCACATCAATTAGGTTGGGATCAAACTTTGAAAAAACTCCCAAATCTTATGTACACTGTCTTGATGACCGTACAATCCCATTAGCTCTGCAAAAAGAGTTATCTAAAAAGATACCAAACGAAAATACATATGAGATAAATTCAGGGCATTCCCCATTTTTTTCAAAGCCGGCAGAATTAGCGCTGGTACTTGAGAAGATAGCATCAAAAATCCATTATGAATAAGACAAATCTCCCAATAAAAATTATAATTTTTACAGTCATTCTTGATTCAGTTGGCATAGGTATAATGATACCAGTCTTGCCAAGCTTAATGACCGACGTTCTTCCTGGAAAAACAGTAGCTGAGGCAGCTGTTTGGGGAGGGATATTGGCAAGCATATTTGCTGTTATGCAATTTATTTGTGGACCTATTCTAGGAAGTCTATCTGATACATTTGGTCGGCGACCAGTAATTTTAGTTTCGCTAATCTTTATGGCCTTTGATTATATTATAATGGGGTTAGCGACCAGTGTTTGGGTGTTACTCTTTGGAAGGGTTCTAGGGGGCATAACCGCTTCAACACATTCAACCGCCGCCGCATATGTAGCAGACATTTCGAGCTCGGAGCAAAAGGCTGCTCGTTTTGGCTACATAGGAGCTGGATTTGGTATTGGTTTTGTTCTAGGGCCTATTATAGGAGGTTTATTGGGTGAAATCGGCCCAAGAATTCCATTTTTTGCTGCGGCTATTGTTTCAGCTTTAAACGCAGCAGCATGTTATTTTTTCCTTCCAGAAAGTTTGAAAAATAAAAATGTAAAACAGTTTTTATTAAGAAACATAAATCCTTTTAATACCTTCAAGGTCATTACAAAATTTGATAGTTTAAAAGTTTTCTTATTAGTGTTCTTACTTTATTCTATAAGTACAGCTGTTTACGCAGCAATTTGGCCATATTTTACTGCGGAGCGTTTTTCTTGGTCACCTGGCATGATTGGATTGTCACTTACAGTATACGGTTTGTGTTTTGCCTTTATTCAAGGCGTATTAGTCCAACCTACAATTAATCTGATTGGGCGATATAATACAGTATTGTTAGGTTTTGGTACAGAAATAGTTGCGATGGTTTTAATTGCTATTATAACAAACGGTTGGTTTCTTATAGCCTTGACACCCTTAGCTTCGCTCGGCGTAATAGGACAACCAGCGCTGACCGCTTTAATGTCAGACCAGGTTGATGAAAGAAACCAAGGAAGCCTTCAAGGTGTAATATCTTCGCTAACGGCTTTATCGATGATTATTACCCCACTATCTATGACTTGGATATTAGCCCAATTCTCTAATCAAAGCTCAGAAATTTACTTTCCAGGGGCACCTTTTATAGCTTCAGCTATTTTATTAACCATCTGTGTTTCAGTTTTTTTATTTTGGGCCCCAAAAAATTTGCAAGTCAAAAGTTTTAAGAATTGACGTGATGGAATTGAATGTAATTAACTTGAAAAAACGATTGCTTCAAAAAGGATAGTAAAATGGTAAAAATAAAAGCTGCTGTTTGCCACGAGTTTGGAGCTCCTTTGAAAATTGAAACAATCGACTTGAGAGAGCCGATAACTGGTGAAGTAGAGGTGACATTAGGTGCAGTTGCTATATGCCATTCTGATATATCATTTGCAGACGGTGACTGGGGAGGAGATTTGCCAGCAGTCTACGGCCATGAAGCCGCTGGTTTTATAAGCAAGATTGGAGATACGGTTAAAGGCTTTGTAATCGGTGATCGAGTAGTCGTCACTCTCATAAAATCATGTGGAAATTGTAACAACTGCTTAGAGGGAAATCCAACAATATGCGAAGCTAGTAATACAGCTGTGCCTCCCATTTTAAGCTCAAAAGGTAATACTATTCAACAAGTTATGAATTGCGGCGCCTTCGCTGAAAAAGTAGTAGTCGATCAAAGCCAAGTCGTAAAATTAAATTACGATTTGAACTTTGAAACAGCCTCACTTCTCGCATGTGGTGTGATCACTGGCATTGGGGCAGTAGTGAATGCAGCCAAGTTACGACCAGGTCAAGACGCCGTAGTTATTGGCGCGGGCGGGGTCGGGCTAAATGCTATTCAGGGAGCCAGAATAGCTGGTGCTAGACGAATTATAGCCGTTGATACCAACAAAGATAAATTGGTAGTAGCTAGGGAATTTGGAGCAACCGACTGTGTATTAGCAACTGAAAAATCTCCTTGGCGCATAGCTAAATCTTTAATTGGTGGTGGAGCTGATGTAGTTTTCGTTACTGTTGGAAATAGCGCAGTGTATGACGTTGCGCCTAGATATCTCGGTTACGGTGGAAAAGTAGTTATGGTTGGAATGCCAAAATCTGGAGAAAAATCAACTTATGAACCCGTTATGATGGCCTCAGTTTCGCAGGGAATGATCGGCTCTAAAATGGGTGATGTTGTGATAAAACGCGATATACCCTGGATGGTTGATCTATACAATCAAGGTCGCATCAAGCTGGACGAGTTGGTTTCAAAAACATGGAGCCTTGAGCAAATCAACGAGGCTATAGCTGACACTAAATTAGGATCAGCCAAAAGAAATGTGATCGTTTTTGATACTGGGAAATAGCACATAAAATGAAACTAAAAGACTTAAAAATAATCGTAACCCGTCCACCTGCACCTGGTTGGGGGGGGCGATATTGGATTTTCGTCAAACTCACGACTGATAATGGAATTGTTGGATGGGGTGAATGCTACGCTTCATCTATTGGTCCAGAGGCAATGGAAGTAGTAATCAAGGATATTTTTGAGCGATACTTTCTGGACGAAAGCCCTTCCAATTTTGAAAAGATGTTTAGAAGAACCTATTCATCTGGCTTTACACAAAGGCCTGACCTAACTGTAATGGGCGCATTTTCTGGATTAGAAATTGCATGCTGGGATATTTTAGGGAAATACTTTGATTGCCCAACCTGGCAGTTACTTGGTGGAAAAATAAATGACCGCGTGCGTGCCTATTCTTATCTTTATCCATTAGAACATCATGACTTAAATGATTTTTGGACATCGCCAGGAATGGCTGCAGAGTCTGCGATTGATCTCGTTTCTCGAGGTTTTACAGCAGTAAAGTTTGACCCTGCAGGTCCTTACACTATGCGTGGAGGCCATATGCCCGCCATGAGTGACATCAAACTGTCTATAGATTTTTGCCAAGCAATTAGAGAAGCAGTCGGGGATAAAGCAGATATTTTATTTGGAACACATGGCCAATTTACCACCGCAGGAGCTATAAGATTAGGAAAAGCGATAGAGCCGTACTCGCCGATGTGGTTTGAAGAACCAATTCCACCAGATAATTTATCAGAATTTAGCAAGGTACAAAGTGCGCTAAGTATCCCTATTGCAACTGGAGAGCGATTTACAACAAAAATGGAGTTTGCTGAAGTTCTCAAATCTGGGGGGGCCTCTATAATCCAACCAGCCCTCGGGCGGGCTGGTGGTATTTGGGAAATGAAGAAAGCCGCAGCGATAGCTGAAGTTTTCAATGCGCAAGTAGCGCCTCATTTATACGCTGGACCTATTGAGTGGGCAGCCAATCTTCAATTAGCTGCATCAATACCAAATTTATTGATTGCAGAAACAATTGAAACACCCTTTCACAAATCTTTAATTAATGGAAAAATTAAAGTTGAAGATGGTTATATTCAAGTTTCAGACGAAGCTGGCTTGGGCATTGAAGTAAATGAGAAATTAGCAGAAGAGAATGCTTACCAGGGTCCTGACTTGCATCTAATGATGCAAGATGACCCATGCGACTATTCAGATGGAAATTCCTTCTCAGGGGGAGCCCCACCTTTAAAAACTGATTAATTTCATATTATTTTTTCCCATAAATCATCAAGTTTTTTAATTTCCTTGCTGTCATACCGATCTAAATTTTGCCAGTATCTACCTGTAATATCGAAATAACTTAGCTCCTTTTCTCGCTTTAGAGCATCGGAAATTAAATCTTCTTTCAAGCTAGGGGTTTTAGGCCAAGAATGCCCAGGTGTTATACGGGGAAACGTTAATTCACTTGGACCATTAGAAAGGTTTCCAACAAGGCAATTCTGTTTTTGAGAAATATGTAAAAATCGATTTGATTTAGCCTTTAGGCTCATCAAAGATATATCATCCCTGAGAGGATCAGGAGTTCCTTTACCATAAAAATGCGTTTTTCCTGTCTTAGGATAATGCATATCACATCCAATAAATGAAATATGGCTTGGTCTTAAAGCTCCAAGAGCCCAATACCCTGCGGTAAATGCCATAGTCGCTCCAGCATAGATAAAACCACCATATTGGTTTTGTATTGGCACAAATTCTTTTTCTGTTATTGCGCTTTGTGACAACTTGATATCTTGCGGCCACCTTTCTTTTGGAAAATCGAAAGGATAAATTAGATGAGTCCAGTCGGGTCGTACTCGCCAGGCGTTGTTAATTACAACTATTGCATCATAAGCTGTCTCTAAATCAGCAGCTTTCACAGCATTAGGGCCAGAGCCAATTATTAGGACATTTTTCTTGAAGTCCATATTCAGACACTCAAAACCCAAAAAAGCCTAAATATATCAAATTTAGATAGATTAATTACTTGCACGTTGCCACAGAACAGTAAAACCACCCAAAGCTTGATTAATAGTATCATCGTCTTCATTCGAAGAAATATTTGCAACTAAACCACGTTTTTTGTCATCATCTACAGAAGTAATCGACGCATTTACATTTGAGCTTTCCAAAGTTTCTGAAAATACTCGCATAATGGCCCTTTTTCGAAGATCTGGTTTAAACACCTTTCCAACAGCCGTTTTGGGTAGCTCCTCCAAAATTTCTACGTGTTTTGGTAAAGCACCAGGTTCTTTAACATGTTCTTTACAGAATTCATCTAACTCTTCAGGTGTTACTTTTGCCCCACCAACTAATTCTACGTAAACACAAGGTAACTCGCCAGAGTGTTGATCAGGTTGACCAATAGCACCAGCAAAGGCTACTGCCTCATGCCCAAGGAGAGCTTCTTCAACTATGGCTGGATCAATATTATGTCCACCACGGATGATAAGGTCCTTAGCGCGACCAGTTATCCAAAGGTACTCATCACTATCCTTTCGACCAAGGTCGCCTGTTCGTAAATATTTTTTCTTATAGTATAAGTCTGCGTTTTTTTCTGCCTCGGTATATGTATTTCCTGCATAAACTCCAGGGTTAGAGATACATATCTCTCCAACTTCATCGGTTTTGCACTCAACTAGTTTACCTTTCTCAGACTTAATGATTTTAATATCTGTGTAAGGAAACTTTAGACCAACCGAACCTACTTTTTTGTCACCCTCGACAGGATTACAAGACACCAGGCAAGTTGCTTCTGTTAATCCATATCCTTCCACAATATTTACACCAGAAGCTTCTTCAAATCTTCGGAAAAGTTCTAATGGCAAAGGAGCAGAGCCAGAAAAAGAAGTTTTTACAGAGGATATATCAGCATCGACTGGCCGCTGCATAAGAGCAGAAATGGCTGTAGGTACTGTTATAACAAAAGTGATTTTCCATCTCTCAATCAACTTCCAGAAGTTATCAAAAACTCCATCACCGCGATATCCTTGGGGTGTTGGAAATACCACATGCGCACCAGAACTAACCATCGCCATCAATATCACGTGACAAGCAAAGACATGAAACAAAGGAAGTGGACATATGACATTATCTTCTTCGGTAAACAAAAGCTCGTGACCTAGCCAACCGTTATAAATCATGCCAGAGTACGTATGCTGTGCTACTTTTGGCATACCGGTTGTACCACCTGTGTGAAAGTAAGCAGCAACTCGATCTTTTTTTAAATCATCAAAATCCAGCTCTATATTTTGACAGTTCAATAAACTATTAAAATCATAAATTTTTGCAGTATGCTCAATGGGGTTTTTAGGCCTAATTAGGGGTACAATCCATGATTTTGGCGGCGTAAGATATCTATTTAGGTCAACCTCAATAACAGAAGTTACGTTAGGAGCTAAAGCAACAGCTTTTGCCGCTTTTTGCGGTACATCAGATTTAGGAAACGCTTTCATTGTCACAACAACTTTTGCATTTGTTTCTCTAAGGATTGCTCCAATTTGTTCTGGGTCAAGAAGGGGATTTATTGGGTTTGCTATTCCTGCAATCGCGCCACCTAAAAGCGTTAGGACAGTTTCATTTGCATTTGGCAATATGTAAGCAACAACATCTTCACTGCCAACACCAAGTGAATGAAACATATTTGCTGCTTGAATAGTTTTTGTATGTAACTCTGACCAAGTTAAAGTTTCAGCTTTGTCTTTTGGACCAGATAAAATCTGGTAACTCACTGCAGGCCTATTTGGAAACAAGTGCGCTGTTCGCGACAGCAAACCAAATAACGTTGATGGCAAATCGCGGTCTTCCCACTTAATTTCTTTTTCAATGGCCAAAAGGTCTTCTAAATTTGCAAAACCCATCTTTACTCCCCTTAATACCCTTTAGGGCTTTATTTTAATTTAATTCATTTTGCGGCGATTGGATCACAAACGCAAGTATCTTTAAAAAATTATAAACCTCTTAGAAGGGAAAAACTTCATCGGACATTTCTAATTCACTCCATCAGTAAACTGTAGACTTGCCAAACGCGCATAAAGTCCTTTTTCGCTAATAAGTTTATGATGGTTTCCATGTGCTATAATTTTACCTTTATCCAGCACTATTATTTTATCAGCCTTTTTTACAGTTGCTAACCGATGTGCCACAACGATTGTTGTTCTCCCTTTTGATAAATGGTCGAAAGCTTTTTGGACCGACCTTTCATTCTCAGCATCCAACGCGCTAGTAGCTTCATCTAATAATAGAACTGGGGCATTACGTAATATAGCACGAGCGATAGCTACTCTTTGTTTTTGTCCCCCCGAGAGCATAACGCCACGTTCACCAACGTATGTGCTATATCCTTTTGGTAACTCACTTATAAAATCATGCGCCGCAGCAGATCTAGCTGCTTCATAAATCTCTTCATCGTTAGCTTCTGGATTGCCAAATCGTATATTTTCCATAACAGTTGTTGCAAAAATAACTGGGTCTTGAGGAACGAGAGCAATAGATTTACGAAATTCTAACCTATTCATCGTTTTTATGTCTATGCCATCCAAGAAAATTTCGCCTTGATCAGGGTCATAGAAACGTTGAAGCAATTGGATAAACGTTGACTTTCCAGCACCAGAGGGACCAACTAATGCTATGGTTTCACCCGGTTTAATCTTAAGGTTAATATTCGATAAAGTAGTTTCATCTGCACGCGTTGGATAGGCAAAAGTTATGTTACGGAAAGTAATTTCACCTGACCAACTGCTTGGAGGAGAAACCGCTTCTACTGGATCATTTACAGTATCGTCTATGTTGAGCAATTCTACTAAACGTTCTGTAGCTCCCGCAGCTCTCTGTAATTCACTCCATATTTCTGAGAGAGCCGCAACAGCGCCCGCAACCATTATTGAATAGATAACAAACTGCACAAGCATTCCCACTGACATAAGTTCATTGCGTACGTCACGAGCACCCACCCAAAGAACTCCTACTACTCCCGAAAACACTAAAAATATTACAATAACTGTTAAAAATGATCGCGTTATTATTCTTTTCTTAGCAGAGCTAAAACTTGTTTCAGCAACTGAATCAAATGATTTTTTCGTAAGGTTTTCATGAGAGAACGCCTGAACAGTTTGCACCGCCATTAGGGCTTCAGAAGCGTTACCTGAACTTGCTGCAATCCAATCCTGATTTTCTCGACTTATAACTCTCAACCTTCGACCAAGAACAAGGATTGGAACTAGTATAGCTGGAACAATAAGAAAAACTAGGCTGGTTAACTTTAGGGACGTCAACAGCATTAAAATCATGCCACCAATTAAAATAAATACATTCCGCAAGGCTATAGAAATTGATGACCCTATCACAGATAGAATAACTGTTGTATCGGTTGTTATCCTACTCAATACCTCGCCTGTCATTATTTTCTCAAAAAATTGTGGGCTTAAATGAATGACCCTAGCAAAGACAGCTTTCCTTATGTCGGTCACAACCCGCTCACCAAGTCTAGTAACAAGCGCATAACGTAAAGCTGTGCCAATCGACAATAATCCCGCGATACCAATTGCGGCTACAAAATATTGATCCAAAATGATAGTGTTACCCAAGCTAAAAGTATCAACAACTCTTCGAACCGCCAGAGGTAAAATAAGTGAAACGACGGCTGTTAGAGTAAGCACGATAAAAGCTGCCAAAATCATCAATTTATATGGCTTTAAGAATGGCCAAAGTTCTTTTAAAGCAGAAACCCTTTTTGACTTACTTCGGTCTCTTGGATCGGCGTCCGCCACATTTACATTGGTCATTCTTTAATTCTCCCGTCAGCATGTTAAAAACGAAAGAATGTATCTTGGTCAAGAGAAGGTTTCGGTCCTAGCTGAAAATTAATTCAATTCACAGTCACACTTTTATTGAAAGAATAATGGCTTTATCATCTTTATGATTATGCAACGATTGATCTCCATATATTGATATCTTTTTTAATGTGTAGTCTCGGGTGGACTGGCTTAACTTTTTAACTTCACTTTCAAAATCAAGAGCCTTCCAATGTTTTTCATTTACCGAGATGGTAATTAACCCACCCTTCTTAGTTACACGAACTAATTCATGCATTGCACCAGGCCCAACATGCCCATGAGTAAATGTTCCCGAGCTTACAACTCCATCGTATGCGTTATCATTTACCGGAATTTCCTTTGTTAAATCGCTCAAGAAGCTTCTTGTGTAAATATTTTTCGATTTAGCGATCTCTAACATTTCTGCAGATATATCCGTCGCTTCAACAATAAATTTTCTTTTCTGCAAAAGTGCTTCAGCAAGAGCTCCCGTTCCTGCGCCAACATCCAATATTAATCCCTTACCTCCATTAAAAACAAATTCATTAGCCACAGAAAAATGTAATTTATACTGCATTTCTTCAATAAAACCTGAATCATAAGTTTCTGCCCAAAGAGAATAGAGTTTGATATTATCGCTCGGCGATTTTAAGTCATACGCACTTTCAAGACTTAGTTTTCTTTTCATTTACTATCTCAGCGAATTTGGCAATTTGTATGAGCGGTAAATTGTATATATTATGTTGTTTTGATATATGCCATTTTTAATGTTAATTTTAAAATAATGAATTTTTATGATTTATATCAATAAAATCTTACCAATTATTGTGAGTCCGCTCGGACTGATCATTACTTTATTATTATTTGGTATTTTTAGAAAAAAAATGTGGCCTCTGTTGATAGCCTTGATGCTTTTGATAATACTTTCACTACCCTTTGTTTCTCGACAGTTGATAAAATTTCTAGAACAAGACTACACGCTTATTTCTCCAAAAAACGTTGATACTGCAGATACGGTTATTGTTTTAAGTGGTATGATTAGAACAATTAAACAGAATAATGGCATTTATTATGAGTTCTCAGATGCAGTTGATAGAGTATTTGCCGGCATTGAGCTTTTAAAATTGAATAAAGCTCAAAAAATAATTTTAACTCGAGGGAAGTTACCTTGGTCTTTAGGCATGCCAGAAGGTGAGTTTTTAGCTCGATTTGTGAAATCCCAAGGAGTGAACAAAAACCAAATCATTTTAACTGAAGCAGTTCAAAATACCAATGACGAAGCGATAGCCGTTTCTAAAATACTTCCTGAAAATAGTAAGATTATATTGGTAACTTCTGCCTTTCACATGCCAAGAGCTGAAACAGTTTTTGAGAACAAGAATTTAAAAGTGATACCTTATGCTGTAGATTTTCGCTCAGTTGAAAAAAAAATAGATGTTTTAGATTTTTTACCGCAAGCGAATGCTTTCAAAGACAGTAGTTTTTATTTCAGAGAAATTATTGGTCGGACATATTATTCTTTGCGATATTAACATCAATTTTTTTAAAAAAAATTTGATAAGTTAATTGGTAGATGTTGACGAAGAAGTAGTATTATTATCTTCCAAAGCGAAGGCCAGCAGAGATACAATAAGCGTAGCTGCTATTGCAACTGAAGCTACAGAAACTCCGCCAAATGTAACTCCAACTTGTGGATTTGTTCCTGCTAAAGCTGCACCTGCGTTGATACCACTTGTACTACTTGAGTTTTCTTGGGCTAAAGTAGGTGAGAGAGGAAACAAAGAAATATAGGCAAAAATAATTAAAGCAAAAGCTCTGCGCATCAAGCTAAATACCCCACTCAATCTATTGGGTCAGTATATAATACACTTT
>ERZ802830.2606-NODE-2606-length-16080-cov-6.12992_pt1 | contig 16080 bp, 12 predicted proteins | sample MGYA00345654_ERZ802830 | MGnify/ENA primary metagenome ERZ802830 (study PRJEB30503, sample SAMEA104212375) | marine metagenome | biome: Westerlies Biome; feature: [SRF] surface water layer (ENVO:00010504) within the epipelagic zone...; material: water...
ATCGATAACCGGCGAGTAAATCAGCGTATTCGCCAAATCCACCCACTGGTTTTTCGATGTTTCCAAAGCGCCACACGTGAGCGCACAGGTAGCCAAGGTCCTCGGCTGGTGGACCCTGATGTGCCAGCTCCCAATCAAGAATGCCGGCGAGCCCTTGCTCATTGACTAATAAATTACCGGTGCGGAAATCGCCGTGTAATAACACACAAGGGACGTCTTCCGGGGCGTGATCAATCAGCCAGTTCAGCCCGAATTGCATGGCAGGGGATACGTCACCGAAGATCTGCAGCCGTCGTTGTATGCCATTAAAGCGATGCGCGAGCGTCAAAGGCTTTATCGACTGGGGTAGTTTTGAACAATCCACGGTATGAGTCTGTGCGAGTGCCACACCACATTCGTAAGCTAAGCCCTTGCGGGCTGAGCTGAACGCGCCTGCGTTGAGCCACTGTTGGGGGATACTCTCACCACGAATGAACGCCATGACGAAAGATTCACCCAGGGGATGTGACGTCTCAAGCACGGTGTAAATGTGAGGGACGGGTACGCCTGTCTGCGCGGCGAGCTGAATGATGTGAGCTTCGTCCACTAACGACAGACCTAAAATATTGCCGTCAAGATTTTCGACGGATTCGGCGCTAAAGGGTCGTCTGCGTAAAATGAGCGGCGTCTCATGCCATGTGAAACGCCAGGTCTCATTATTAGCCCCCCCTGAGAGCCGCGTTAGGTTGGTCACTCGAGTCCCGACAGGGTGGTCAATCGCTAATCCTTCAAGGACCAGGTTGAGATGTTCAGCAAGCGCTTCAGGTTCCATCGTTGGTTACCTGCCCCATCGATTGGAAGCGCTGAGTGAAAGAAAGCTAAAGTGGAACTGATTAGGGGGGCTCTGGTGGTCGCTGCTGGTCAATCCGCACGCTAAACCTCGGTACCCCCGTAACCAACTCGCCATCAACAGACCCTTTACCCTTTTTCGATTTGGAACGTCAGACCCGCGTGCGCGTGCAGGCGATCGATCAGCGCCTGTCCCATCGCTGCGGCAGGTGTCCACAATCCGCCAGAGGCAAGGGCTGGGTTTTCCAGCAGGCAAATGGCCGCCTCCGCCAGCATTTTAGAAGTCGAACCATAGCCTGGATCTCGATCGCCTTGCACGCTAGAGATCATCAACTCTCCCTCGCAGTTCTGGCCTGCGAAGAGGGCATCATAATTGCCGTTTTCACGCTCTTCTTGGGTGGGGCCGTCGCCTGGCTGTAAGTCGCTTTTGCCGATGGAGTCGTCTTTTGCAACGTACTCTGCCGCGGCTTTACCTTGCTCGGCATCACCGGTTAATAGCATCTAGTCGTAGCTAAACTCGTCACCATATCGGTGACCCATTAAAAAGTTAGAGCGATGGATGTTTTTAGTATTAATGGCTGCCATGACGAAGGGTGCGCTCCAGCTATTGAGTTCCTCGTCATATTGGGGCGCTGCGCCAGTAGGCTGTTCTGGGCCGGTGAACCCTTCGGTTAACGCGAAGGGGTTGGTGAGCACCTTGATAATAGCCGGATTGGCTCGTGCTGATGCCATGGTAGCGCGCAGCGAGGCGATCGTTCCCCCGGAAAAGGTGCCATTCATCGCTCGGACTCTGCCTTTGACCGTGGTGATGGGTTTCCCGGTCTGAGCTATGGCATGTTGCTGCAAGCAATACACACCCAGATCAAAGGGAATAGAGTCAAAGCCGCAGCTATGGACGATGCGCGCGCCAGAGGCTTTTGCGGCGGCAGAATGCCGAGCAATCGTCTCGTGCATCCAGCTGGGTTCACCCGACAGATCGACATAGTCCGTGCCTTGTTCTGCGCATTGTTTGATCAACTCCTCTCCATAGAGCTGATAGGGACCAACGGTAGTGATGACCACTCGACAGTCTGACACCATCTGTCCGACGGAGGCGGCATCGTCACTGTCCACGCTTACCAGATCGACGCTTTCAGGGATGCCAAGTGCTGTTCGTACCGATGCTAATTTATCGAGGGATCGCCCGGCCATCGCCCACTTCAATGCGGTATTGGCATATTCTTCTTGCAGATACTCTGCAACTAAGCGTCCGGTATATCCGGAGGCGCCGAATACCACAATGTCATATTTCGTATTCGTATCAGCCATTTTTTACAACACTCCAAGCAACAATAATGAAATCGGCCGACAAGGTTACCTTGTCTCGACAGTCAGAGGGCGTTTAGCGGGCACCTTTTTGGCAGGATGCTGGCCGTATCAAAAAGCGCATGCAAGACAGACAGTGCAGGCAACATCCTATGTTCCCGTTATGATGCCCGCATGACTTCTCAAGCCACTACGCAAAACGTCATCGCAGTATTGTTATCAGCCATTGAGTCTCGAGACCTGCGAGCGATACGAAATGCGTTACATCCGAGCGCCACTTGGCAAAACGTACCGCATGCACCGGTTCATGGCAGGGAATCAGTGATGGCCTTACTTGCTAGCATCGTATGTTGGTCCGATAAAGTGCAATGGGATGTGGTCTCTGTCGTCATCGAAAACAATGTGGGATGGCTCGAGCGGCGGGACCGTTTTTGGATAGACGGCGAGGAGTATTCTGTTGCCTGTAACGGTATTTTCACCATAGATCCAGCGACCCAAACGGTGCTCTCCGTGCGTGATTACGTTGATCTCGGCGAATGGCGGAGTCGAGTCGGCCCTGTGTTAGCGGATTTTTCAAGGCGCTCACCTGATGCGGTGGTGCAGCGACATAGGGCGGCTGTGGAACGTCTTGATCCCGTTACCATGGCAGCCGATTACGCGCTCAATGCGGTGCTGGAGCGCCCCGGAGCCTGTTTTGAAAGCTACTATGCCATCGCCGATTACTTCGATTCGGTGCCATCAAGATTGGCGGGCCGCAAGCTGACCTTTGGACCAATGGAGTCAATCGGGTCTGATAGGGTTAAGCTGTCTTGGCGCATCACTGAAGGCGTCGAGGCCGCCGTATCAGGCCACGATACCTTTCAGATTGTTGCGGGCAGAATTGCGCATCAGGTCACCACGCTCAGCGAGGGTGACTTTTAATCAAGCTCTGTTATTGGTTGGCCTCACTGCCAGTTGGCAGTCGTGCCAGCGGGGGGCGTCGCTGTCGTAGATAGGTTGCCGTACTGCCTGACGAGGCGCGCGAATTGAGCTTGACCGTTGCGGTGCTGAATTGAACGGCGGATATAATTATTGGCACATATTGTGTCATTAGTGACATAATGTAGCTACAGCCTAACGCCGAGCGATAACAGTATGGAGATTTTACGAACCCCCGATGCCTGCTTCGCTGGTTTGTCGGACTATCCCTTCGAGCCGTATTACACCGACATCGATGCGGGTGATGGCAGTACGCTTCGCATTCACCACTTGGATGAGGGGGACCCCAATGCACCGATTGTCCTGTGTCTTCACGGACAACCGAGCTGGAGTTATCTCTATCGAAAAATGGTGCCCTTATTGGTTGAGGCTGGGTTGCGGGTCATTGCCCCTGATTTACCCGGTTACGGCAAATCAGATAAACCGGCCGCGCGGGAGGATTACAGCTACCAGCGCCAAGTAGATTGGATGGGTCGCTGGCTCGAGGCCAATGATTTCTCGGATATCACACTATTTGGGCAGGATTGGGGCGGCTTGATTGGCCTGCGTTTGGTCGTCGATTACCCCGAGCGAATGGCTCGTGTTGTCGTTGGCAATACGGCATTGCCTTATGCGCCCGAGGTGCCCGATGACATTATTCAGCAAGTCAGGGTCTTTCGAGCCGGAGCAAAGACCCCAACCTTACCCGAGATGTCGAGCGCGTTAGCTAAGTTAGCGAACCCCGATGCGGCGCCTTTTGCATCTATTCTGGGTTTTGCTTATTGGCAAAAGTTTTGTTGGGAAACCGAGAGCCTGCCTGTCGGCTTTATGATGGAAAACATGGTTGACCGGGTCGCCAACTGGCGAGTGGCATTGCCATTACTGGGGCACCAGTTTTTCGGCCGCCGTCTGCGCCCCCTAACGTCAGTTGGTCGCGCTTATGAGGCACCTTTTCCGGACACGCGTTTTAAGATGGGCCCCCGTGCCATGCCGAGTCAGGTGCCCACTCTACCCACAGATCCTTCGTTAGCCGCGCAAGCAGATGCGTGGGCTTTTTATGAGCAATTCGAGAAGCCTTTTCTCTGCTTATTCACGGCAGACGACCCCGTTACCCTTGGTGCGGATAAACCGTTCATCGCCAAAGTGCCCGGTGCCGCCGGTCTCAATCATCAGGTGTTCGAGCGTGGAGGGCATTTTCTGCAAGAGCGGTGCCATCATGAGGTGAGTCGAGCAATCACCGACCTAGTTCATCGCACCTAGCGCAGACGGGCTCGTTATGTGAAGGGTCCCGTCGGCTGACAGGGCGGTCGAGCATCACGACGCTGTGGCGCGACTTGCAAACGCCTCCTCAGCTTATGATCGTGACGCCGCGGAGTGGGTCATCGCCGTTGATGAGCGAATAAAGCGCCTCTGCAAGGCGCTCACTCTGATGAACGCAAGTCTGCCAATACGCGACACGCTGATGTGGCGACAGACGACTAAAGTCGGATCGGTCAGGAATCTTCTGGTGCGGCAATGTTGCAAGAAATGATCGGCTGGGACACATCAGTATTAAGTTGTCGATGGCGGGGCGCGACTGCGCACGCCAAGGCAACATCTTGTCAAACCAGCCAGGAACTATCAGGTCACTAAAGTGCGGATAAAGTATGAGCCCGTTAGCTTCTGAATTGGTGAGTGAAAAATGATAGTCGATAATGCCGCCATCCCAGAAAGGACCGCCAGCCGCCCCCGGAATCGATGATTCACATTGCATGAGGAGCGGGATTGCACCACTGGCTTTGAGTGCGGGGATAAGATTTCCCTCGGATAGGGTCACGGTTTGCGTATTGAAATCTGACGCGAAGGGTACGCTGGCGATTGCCGCATGGCAGAACGCAATACGCTGAAAAAATAGGTTGAGCGCCTTTCGGCTGAAGGCATTGGCAGCGCTGGCTAATGCCATGCTCGCGACGAGAGGCAGTCCAGATTGTCCCTGAGCGATTCCTCTCCCGCGGGCAGTGATAATGATATTGCGAAACCGTTCATGTTCAATGATGTGGACCGCGCCGCGTGGTCCGAGCGCTTCGTGTAAAAGCTGCTCTGCGACCTGACTGACCTCTGACGGTGAGGGCTTGGCACGACTGTATTGCTGTTGAAGATACGCTGTCTGCAGCCGTTGAATTGCGGCGCCGGGTTGTGGTTGGCTCAAACACGCGTGTCGCCACGTGCCGATGGATGAACCCAGTAACCGCAGTGGCTGGGTTTGATGGTGCAATAATTCGCTGGCTAAAATTTGGTCGAGCTCGGACAGTATCAGCCACTTCGGTCCACCCGACGCGCCAATCAGCGTGTTGAATGGCGCGCCCTTCCAGCCTTGATTGCCGATTATTTCGGCGGCGGTTTTACCCATGTATATCGAGAGGGGGGGATCCGTAGAAGACATGCCTATCCCAGCGCTATAGTTGGTAAATGAGGTGCTATGGTTACGGTTTTCGTCATCAACTGCGTCTGGTGACTGATCGAGTCCTAGTGTACCCAAAGCATCTTGGCGTGACATTTGCCCCGAATCGGAAGTACCAATTAGCGGCAGTCGCCAATATTAACCGCCGGTAACGTCTGCTCGCGAATACTTTGCGGCAGTCCGTCATCGCCTCACAAGCTTTTTGGAAAGACATGCTGTGATAAAAGATGCCGTGAGCATCGCGAGATGAATGTTATGCAAAATGAGCAGGTCAATCGCTTACGCGTGCAAGAAATAATGGAAGCCTTTCAAACTGCTGGCGGATTATCCGCACCGTTTGCTGAGTCATATGTGCAGTGGTACGCAGGCGTGGTGCAGCATTTGGCGGGGTGGGCTCGGACTTTTGCCAGACCACCGATCATTGGTGTTAGCGGTTGCCAAGGCTCAGGAAAAAGCACGCTAGCCACACTGATGGCGCAGATGATGTGTCAGCTTCATGGTGTTGCGACAGTCGTGCTGTCGCTCGACGATTTTTATCTCACGAAAGACGAACGTCGGCAGATAGCCGCCGATATTCATCCGCTCTTGATGACTCGCGGTGTGCCCGGAACCCACGATGTGCCATTGTTACTGCGCACCATTGAGCAACTGCGCGCTGGTGACCGTGTTTCGTTGCCGGTATTCGACAAAGCGTCGGATGACAGAGCAGCGATCCAAGATTGGCGCACGAGTGACCCCGGGACTGAGCTGATCATTCTTGAGGGATGGTGCGTGGGCCTGTCACCGCAGCCAACCGAACAATTAGCGACGCCTGTGAACGACTTAGAACGGGAACAAGATGCTGATTTAGTCTGGCGACAAGCGACTAACCAGCAGCTGTCAGGTCCGTATGCGGCATTATTTGCAGAATTAGACGCGCTACTCTTTCTACAGGCACCGTATTTTGATGCTGTACTCGAATGGCGCTGGGAGCAAGAGCAGCAATTATCTGCTCGATATCAATCAGCACATCCCGCCGACCGCGACCCCACTATGAGCCGAGACGATGTGGTCACTTTCATCTCGTATTACCAGCGTCTGACCGAGCATGCATTAGCCACATTGCCTCAGCAGGCGGATTACGTTTGGGCATTGGCGAGGGATCGATCCGTGTCAAGCTTACGCATTCAAGCAGGCGGCACTCGGCGTGAGGTGGTGTTGACGTAGCAGTCCTCAGGATGACGTCGTGAGGGCCCCATAACGTCTCCATTGGCAGGACTGTTCCGTGATTCGTGTGGGCGATCGCCGTTAGCCATCCTGTTGGCCTCTTAGTATGGCTGACACTTCGGGATATCAAAGCGAGTCATCGCCATTGGGCTGTTGGCGCTGAATTGTTTTTGGGCTGAATGATCGGGCTGCTTTTTGGGCCGAATGAATGGTGCTTGAATCCACTACTGGAACCGTGTCAGCCTGAGGCCATGAGAAGAACCTGCGGTAAAAAGAGTATCCGAATACTATTCGCCTGCGTCAGTGTCTGTGTGGCACTGCCCACTTGGAGCTGGTCAGATCACGCCAGTCTGGTTTGGCCGTTACTGCGCACACAGCCAAATCTTATGGAGCAAACGGTAAAAGCTGAGCCACTTGAGCAGTTTTTGATTGCTCAACAGGCGGGTATCGCTCAGACGCTTGAATCGGTCGAAACGTGGTCACTGAATACCATTGCGCACTACCCCCCTACGCCGCAATCGCTGGAGTGGGACCGCGTTAATGAACCGACGCCAGCGCGTTTTTTCGCCGCAATTCGGGTTAACCCCACGTTGCCTTATCGGCTCTATGTTGACGAACCGCCAGCCCAATCGGTGTCTGGTCGTTCGCTGTTGCCTTGGCAATCGCTTAGTTTTCTCAGTGGCGGGAATTCACAGTTGGCGACGCGATATCGATCAATTGCGGCGGGCGATCCGGTTACGATTGCGGAGGTCATTGCCAGCGCCAGCGATGAGCCAGACTTTGGCATGGACGTGGGTTTATTTGAGGATAATGGCACGGCGTTTGGTGCCGTCTATGGTTTTGGGAAAACGCCATTTGGTAATGACAACCTAGATTACGGATCACAAGCGCCCTTTCACATGGGCTTTTACCATCTTGATTGGCTAACACGGATGGCGCGACGCGACTTGTTGCGCCCTTACCCGCTGGGGCGGGTTGTGCTCTTGGGGGGGGTGGCCGGTGTGGTGTTTCGAACCGGCCATGTTTACTGGGGTTGGCGGTTTCTCGGTTGGGGGTTGCACTATGTCGGTGACCTCACACAGCCGTATCACGCCGTGCCGTTGCCCGGTGTCAGTACTTTTGATGGCCTGTTGCTCGTGGCACGGGGTCAAACAGGCGAGGCCATACAGCTGGTATCGAATCGCCATGGCGTGATCGAATCCTATCAGTACCATCGGCTGACTCGCGCTTTGGTCGCGGGAGAGTGGTCGGCGCCCATATTATTGGCGGTGTCAGCACAGCCGACTGACACGCCACTGAGCTACGATGCCATGGTGCACGCGTTGACGGCAGAGTCTGTTGAGGCAGCGGCGTCCTTTGACGCAGTGATAGAAGCGAATGTGCCTGAACGTTTTGTCAGTGATCCCGACTTTGAATGGACGGGTTCGGGTTACGAAAGCGGGGTAGTAGAGCATGTTCTGGAGCAAAAAGGGCCCGTCGCTGTTCAGCGTCTCGATAACGCCGTTATTGTGCAATTACAGCGGTTCTCGGTGGTCGCCAGTCGATGGATTGCACGCGGTGGCGCGACCGCAGAATGATGGGCGAAGTGATGGGCGGCGTCATGCGTGAAAAGCAAAACGCGGCACTCTCGAACAGGGATTTGCGCCGTGTTTGAGCTCGATGCGCGTTTAGAGGCTGACACTTATTTCGTGGCTAAAACAGCGCTCTGTCGACTTCTTTTGATGAATGATGCACGGTTTCCTTGGCTGATTCTGGTACCTGAGGTGGCAGGCATCAGCGAGCCTTTTGACTTAAGTGAGTCGGATCAGACAGTACTGTGGCAAGAGTCAATGCGCTTAAGTCGCTTCCTCAAGGCGCACTATCAGGCGGATAAACTGAATATAGCGGCGCTGGGCAATCAAGTACCGCAACTGCACCTTCATCATATTGCTCGTTATCATTCCGATGTGGCGTGGCCAGGCCCAGTCTGGGGTATCGGCACGCCAGAACCCTATGCTGCGGAGGAGGCGACCCGCTTGATAGGCTCGTTGCGAGAGGGTCTTGCGATACCACTCTCGCTGAGCCTAACGGCGTAAATCGGAACTGATTCAGTGTCATGGTCGGGCATCAATGAAGGCGGGTGTATCTGCTGACATCACAAAACGGTGCGTTCCATTACGCTAGATGGTCACTGCACGCTAGCCACAGTTGCCACTGACCGACTGATGAGCCAATAACGAGAAGGGGAGTCCTCATGCCGCAGGTCTTATTTGTTTGTATGGGCAATATCTGTCGCTCACCGACGGCCCACGCCGTTTTCCGCGAACAGGTGAGAGAAAGAGGTTTGGTTGAGCAATTTGTGATTGATTCTGCGGGAACTCATGACTTCCACATCGGCAGGGAGCCTGACAGAAGGGCGGTCGAGACGGCGGCGGAACAGGGGTTCGATATGACAGATTTGCGCGCCAGGCAAGTTCAACAAGTTGACTTTGAACAGTTCGACTATGTGGTTGCAATGGATGAGCAAAATCTGAGCGCACTGCAAAGCACCTGCCCCGATGCTTATCTCGGGCGTCTATCACTGTTGCTCGATTGGACCGATGATTGGGGTGCTGAGGTACCCGATCCTTACTATGGCGTTGATGAGGGCTTTACCCATGTGCTGGAGATGGTGACGAGCGCCTGCCGATGCCTGCTTGACCATATTGTGGCTGAGCACACATTGTTGCCACCTAAGCTATGAAATGTTTGATTCAACGGGTCACTTGCGCCTCGGTGAGGGTTGATCGCAACGTCGTGGGTGAGATCGGCTTCGGCTTGTTAGTCTTCCTAGGTGTTCAACCTGATGATACTGATCAGACAGTCGCTCGAATGGCGCAGCGGTTGCTCAATTATCGGCTCTTTAGCGATGCAGAAGGTAAAATGAATGTGAGCGTTGTCGATGCACGAGGCAGTATTTTGCTGGTGTCTCAGTTCACCCTGGCCGCCAATACGGGCCGGGGCAATCGACCCAGTTTTTCAAGCGCTGCCTCACCGGTGCTGGCCGAGCACTATTACGAGGCGTTAATCAAAGTGCTCAACGCGAGTGGTACGCCGATTGCCACCGGACAGTTTGGCGCAGACATGCAGGTGTCTCTTACCAATGATGGCCCTGTGACCTTTCTGCTTGAGGGGTGAGCGCGGGTCGCGGGGATAGCGACGTGCCAAGCTAGTCTGTTTTTAATCACCGCGTTTTGGATCAACAAAAAGTGTCGAGACCGACGGGGCGTTTCGGTCACGATAGGCGTTGGCCAGAGTGACTCAGCGCCAGCAACGCGTGGTCTACCCGTCAATCCAGGTGTTGCAAAATTGAATCGCCGATGATTAAATAAATCACAGGCGTTGCATTATTGATCCTCGTATAGTGCGCATGAATTTGATTATGCGTCTAACTTGGAGGTTCATTATGAAGATCAATAACTTGGTCAAATTGCTGATTGCGCTGCCTGCCGCCGGACTACTTTCCAGCGGGGCCATGGCCGATGCCAGTGAACAATTGGCGACTTGCAAGGCCGCCCTCAAAGCAACGTATGGTGAGAATACTCGGGTGCGAATGTATGGCACTAAGTCTTATCGAGGCGTCACTACGTTAAAGCTCAAGGTGAGCCCAGAGGGTCAATCGTCGCTGTCTCTGCAATGTTCAAGCGATGTGACAGCAGAACAGCAAGTGGTATTGAAAGATAAAAATGGCGAGGTGCTGGCCTCTTAACAGGCGCGGCCAGTAACACTCCCAAAGCGGAGGCACACCGAGATGAATTGGGATGATTTAAAAGTGTTGCTGGCCTTATCGCGAGAGGGGTCAACCCGCAAAGCGGCGAGCACGATGGGCGTGAGTAATACGACCGTCATGCGGCGTTTGGAGTCGCTTGAGGACCAGATTGGCGGCAAGCTATTTGATCGCACGCCTGATGGCTACACACCGACGGCACTGGCCGATCAATTATTACCCACCGCCAAAATCGTTGAACAAACCTTGGGCGAGGCAGAGCGGCAGGTTTCTGGAAAAGATTCAGAGCTCAGTGGGCGCGTGAAGTTATCGTTACCCGCTGTGCCGGTGACTCACATATCGGAGAGCGTGGCAGAGTTTGCTCAGAAGTATCCTCGGATAGAACTCGATATTTCGGTCAGTGATGAGCAAGTGGATTTAGCGCGGCGCGAGGCCGATATAGCGGTTCGTGGGCTTCCAAAAGATAAGCGCCCGCCAAAAGATATCGTGGGCATCAAGATTGGCCGTATCTCTTTGGGTTATTACGTTCATAAGGAGTTGCTCTCCGAGGCGGCTAGAGGTCAGCGTCAGTTAACGTGTATTAGAGCGTCCCACAACGTACTGAACCTCGGGGATTTGCCCGCTCCAGAAACGTTGGGGCTGGAGAGCCGCCATCTGATCGATGGCCTGACACCTCGAATGGTGGCGGTGACACATAAGCTGGGTGTGGCGGCACTGCCCTGTTTTTTGGCGACACAACACCCTGATTTGATTCTCCTGCCGGGTATCCCCTCAGCGCATTGGGGCTACACTTGGCTCCTCCATCATAAGGATCTTCGGCAGTCGGCACGTATTCGCGCCCTGTTTAAGCATCTGTCTGAGCTGGGAGAAAAATGGCCCAGCGCGTGGGACACCAGCATTGAGGCGCAGATCAAAGTAGCGTGATATTGGCCTTGCTGGGCTTTGACTGCCCCATGCTCAACACAGCGACTCCGCGAAACGTCATAACAAGCGTTCCGAAAGGTGACGTCACACTCGGAGTTGAGTCTGCGTGTCCTGCCTGTCACCACTCCAAAAAGCAAGAGACTGGGACTGGCCGGCTGTGTTGCCAAGTCAGTGGACGTTTGACGCCTCGCTAAGTGACTACGCCGTGCCGCTTGAGGGCCAGCGAGCCGCTGAGGATGATGCCTGCGACCTTAACCGCCACCTTGCACCGACACCTTGGTAAAGCGTGCAGTAGGGCCTTCAGCGCCAACACGGCTCGTCATCCTTAGCCGGCGAGTACTGTCTCGATGGGTAGCGGAAGACGAGCAAGCCGTTGACACCGCATTTAAAAGCACATTCATCCTCCCTGAAACTTGACAACGCCCGTGCATAAGGCTTACAAAAGATCTATTGATATAACTAAGAGCGTTTAGCCTGAGTAGTTTGGCCCAATGCGCCGTAAATCACAGAGGAGAACTCGCCATGCGTCTTATCAAAAACACCCCGATCGCCCTTGCAGTCAGTGCCGCTTTAGCGACATCGTTACAGGTGTCCACTGCCTTTGCGCAAGAAAGCGAGTCGATGCTTGAGGAGGTCATGGTCACAGCTCGGAAACGAGAAGAGTCACTGGCAGAGACACCTATCGCCATTACAGCGATCAGTGCGGCGGAGATTCAGGCGGGTGCCTTTAAGAGCCTCGTCGATGTGCAGAAGACCGCGCCCGGTCTCTTCGTCGAGACAATGAATAATGAGAATGCTCGTACGGTGCTGATGCCGCGCTTTCGTGGCGTCACCTTTGACGCGTCCAGCCCGCTACAGAGAACCAGTTCGGTGTTTGTCGACGGTCTCATCGTGTCATCAGGGCTACACAGTCTGCCCATAACGCAGGTAGAGCGTATTGAGGTGATCAAGGGCCCACAGTCTGCACTATTTGGTCGCAATACCTACTCTGGGGCGATCAACATCATTACCCGCAGGCCCGGTGACGAACTCAAAGGCGGTATCGAGGTCGATTACGGCGCTAAGAGTAAGGGGTCTACTACCGGTTATATTGAAGGTCCGATAACCAGTAACTTGGGAGCCAGGGCCACTTTCAGTTATACCGACAAGGAAGGCCATTACGATAATGCGTTCGTTGAAGGACAGCGATTAGGGGATGAGGAGACGTTGGCTTATGGCCTCATGCTGGATTTCAACCCTACGGAAGACCTCAATATTATGGTTCGGGCGTCTTCATACGAAGACGATGATGGCCCTGGTGCCTATGCCGTCGTAGGGGGATTGGCAGAGCACAATTTCTGCGCTGAACCCACTCCTGCCATTAATAGTTTCAGCTGCTTTTTTGTCAACGGCCTGGAATCCGCTTACAAAGGTGCAGTCAATATTCCAAGCGCGATTGGCGCGTCATCCTCTGCGGATGTGTTTAGCAAGGCAACCGGCCAGCTGAGAGACGCGAGCGGTAATTGGGCGGGCCTTGCTGGAGCCGGTTATGCCCCTATTGGCGATCACTCGTTCGATGATTTGTCGCATAACGGGTTTGGTAAGGCCGGGGAAGGGGAACGGTTTGGCGCTATCGTCTCATGGGACATGACAGACTCATTGAATTTGAATCTAGCCTACGGGAAGAATGAGGACGATTACGTTCTGTTTCATGACTTCGATGCGGCGGGCGCATTTGGTTTCCACGTCTATAACGCAAGAGTGACCGAAGACGAAACCTTTGAGGTCAGATTATCAGGCACTAGCGACAGGTTTGATTGGTCAATTGGGGCGACCCAAGTTGAGATGTCATCTAAAGCGCATGGCGGTTTTTATGATCAGTACTTTGGTGACTTTAGCGGCAGCGCCGGTTATTGGTTTGCCGATATCCGCAATCCCGATACGGCGTTCTCATTGATTGAGGCAGATACCACCGGTATTTTCGCTTCGGTAGATTTTAGAATTACCGATAGACTCGATTTGACGCTTGAGGTGAGGCGCCAAGAAGACGAGATCAATGATCCCAACGTGAATGCCGCCGCGGGGAAGATCATTGCACCCGCAGAGTTTAAGTCTACTCTGCCCAGAGTGGTGCTGAAGTATCAGTTAAATGATAATCACATGCTTTATGCGAACTATAGCGAGGGCACCCTGCCAGGCGGCTTTAACCCAGAGGTGGCATCTAAGCTGACGACTCCCGAGCAGATCGCAACCTTCAATGCTGACACGCCAGGGATCGGTGAGACTTATGAAGAAGAAACGCTCAAAAACTATGAGGCAGGGTGGAAGTACTCCTCGAACGATGGCAGGCTCGCGATGAACCTCGCGGTTTTCCATATGGAGCGCTCTGATCAGGTATATTCTGGCTTCGGCGTCATCCCAGCTGACGTCAGCTGTTCTGGCGATAATGATGGCGATGGCATACCGAATACGGAAACCTGTACGGTTGCATTTAGTGGAAACGGTACGTCCAGTGACATCGATGGATTAGAAATTGATTTCAACTACCGCGCACTTGATAGCCTCCTCCTGCAAGCAGCCGTCGGTTACACCAAGGCGGAGATTTCTGATTTTCCTGCCAACGGAGATTGCGGCGACTTCAATGATGTCTTTGGACCCGGTTTATCCTGCGCTGGTCAGCAGGCAGCGCGTTATCCGGAGTGGATTGGTTCGTTAATTGCGACGTATGACTTTGATACCCCGATGGGCGGAGCGTACGCCCGAGGAGAGTTCTTCTATACGGGTTGGTACTACGACGAGGTGACTAATCTCACGAAAATTCCTGATGCGACAGAGCTGAATATTCGGGTTGGTTTGCGAATGGACAACGGCATTAGTCTTGAAGCCTATGTATCAAACTTGACCGATGAAGATGCGCCAACTGGGGGCAACAATATTGCCGATACCAGTAAGTATGTAAGAGACACCACCTTTGCTTACAACTTTGCGGTAGAAAGTGTGCACGTCCACATGCGAGATCAGCGAGAGTTTGGCGTGAGATTACGCTGGGACTTCTGATCTGGTTAAACTTCGTCAGCGAGTCGAGGTATAAGGTGTCAACTGGTATTGAAAAAAGCAGCCTCATTAGGCTGCTTTTTTCTTAGTGCTGCCACATGCCTGACTTCGCAAACTGAAAGATCAGTAACAAGCGATTAGACTGTTTTGGGATATTGGTAGGGTGGGTTCACTGATCACTGTGAGAGCAATCAAAACGCCCCACCGTTGGTTGCTTCTTATTTTTTTTGGGGTTGTTGTCCCCTTTCAAAGGCCCTCGGGTAACAATGCAACAAAGAGCCGCTTATTGATGCGGTGACTCCACCCAGTAGGGGGAGTCTTCGACCAACAGTGAGCACACAAGGCGCAAGCTCTCGCCTGAATTTAACATCGTGCCTGTTATGGTGCCTCGAGGGACCCCAGTTTTCTGATGGGCGTGTTGCCATAGGCAGTGATGGTGGCTTTTTCCTCAGTAAAAAATTCAGCTGCCTGACGCGGCCCGTCACGACCAATCCCTGATTCTTTAAAGCCACCAAAGGGTGCGCGCAGATCGCGAGCCAAAGGTGTGTTGATCCACAGCGTACCGGCTTCAATACGCTGCTGAAAAAGTTGCGCGCGTGTGAGATCGTTAGTCCAGCAGTAGCCCACTAAGCCAAACCGGCTGTCATTCGCCAGTGAGCAAGCCTCCTCATCCTCGTCGAATATCTGAATGCTGGCCACCGGCCCGAAGACCTCCTCTTGGCACAGCGGCAATTGGTTGTTATCGACTTGAAATACCGTGGGTGTCACGAAATACCCGTTACCCAGGTTGGTCGGGGCTTCACCCCCGCAGAGCAATAGTGCGCCATCGCTTTTTGCGCGGGCGATGTGATTGAGGACCTTTTTCCAGTGGGCTTTGAACGCCATCGGTCCTACCTCTACCGTCGGGTCCAGTGGATTCCCCACTTTCAGTGATCGAGTCCTTGCTACGAAGGCTGCGATGAAGCGCTCCGAGATGCCGCGCTGCACTAATATTCGTGATCCCGCAATGCAGATCTGGCCGCTGTTGCTGAAAATATTGACCAGCGAGCCATCTATTGCCCGCTCAACATTGGCATCATCAAACACGATGTTCGCGGACTTACCGCCCAGCTCGAAATGAACGGGCGTCAGGTGGTTGGCCGCCGCTGCCATCACTTGCCGCGCCGTCGTGCCGCCGCCGGTGAAGGCGATACGATCGATTCCGGCAGAGCCGGCCAAGGCCGCGCCAGTTTTTATGCCGGTGCCATTGATGACATTAATCGTACCTGGCGGTAGGCCCGCCTCTTCTAGCAGTGACACCATGCGTAAGATCGAGAGCGGCGTATGTTCAGAAGGTTTCAGCACACAGGTGTTACCGAAAGCCAAACTGGAGGCAATTTGCATGCTGGCTAAGGCCAGCGGTGCGTTCCACGGGGCAAATAAAGCAGCCACGCCCGCCGGCTGGCGCGTGACGGTGGTGTGGAATCCGGACATCTGCTCAAAGGTTTCGCCGGCCATGATGGCGATATAGTCAGCGAAAAAATCGAGGTTATCGGCCGCTCTTGGGACTTGCCTAGAGGCCAGATGAGAAGCCGGAAGGCCCGCGCAGAGGCATTCCAGTAACGCGAGCTCCTCAGCATGCTCGCGGATCAGTTTCGCCCCT
>ERZ802830.2613-NODE-2613-length-16061-cov-14.4996_pt1 | contig 16061 bp, 13 predicted proteins | sample MGYA00345654_ERZ802830 | MGnify/ENA primary metagenome ERZ802830 (study PRJEB30503, sample SAMEA104212375) | marine metagenome | biome: Westerlies Biome; feature: [SRF] surface water layer (ENVO:00010504) within the epipelagic zone...; material: water...
AATTCCAAAACAAACTGTCTCATCAAATACATTAATTCTTTCTGAGCCAATTATTTTGAACGAAACAGTAAACACTAACTCCTCAAAAAAGAATGAAGAAAAGCCGATAGAAATTAAAGATCAAATTCAGGAAGGGAAATCTAATAATGTATTACCTGAAAAACTTATAACTGAGTCCATAACGGAACCACTTGTTTTGAATAAATCTGTTAATACTAGCTCAGTAGAGCAGAACAAGGAAGAGCAGACCAATATAATAGACGAAATAGTGGATGAGGATTTTAATAATGCCATATTTGAAAAACCTATAATTGAGCCTAAAATACAAATACCGAGTTTCGATCAAGAGCAAGAAGATGTTCAGTTAGAAGTCAGTAATATACCTACACCACAAAAGAGAAGAAAAATTGATAAAAGAAGTGAAAAAAATATTTTTCTAGCCAAAAAAGATTACGATAAATACTCCTATGATAAAGCTCAACAAAAGTACTTAGAGATTATTAATACAGGAAAAGATTCCAAGGAAGCTTATGAGTATTTAGCAAACTCCTATTTCAAAAATAGCCAATATGAAAAAGCAGTCATTTGGTATAATAAACTTATCTCAAAATATCCCAAAGAGATTAACGCAGAGATTTACTATCGCGCATCCCTTTGCTTCAAGAGTCAGGGAGCCTACGAAATCTCAAATACCTTACTTGAAAAATATCTTGAAATGACCAATAATTTAGTTATAAAAGACTATTATGAAAAAAACCCTAACTACCTTGAGACGATTAAATTAGAAAGCAAAAAATTTGGAATTGAATTAACCCAAATAAGTACTGAAAATTCAGATTTTGGCCCATCATTCTATGGTGAAGATCAGCTTATTTATTCTTCAACTTTAGATGCAACAGGAAATAGTGATTATGAATGGTCAGGAGAACCCTTTTTAGACCTTTTTGTTGCTGATATTGATTCCTTGGGAAATTTGTTAAATACTAAAAGATTATCAAATGAAATTAATACAGAATTCCATGAGTCATCTGCCTCAGTAACTCGTGACAAAAAGAAAATATATTTCACTAGAAATAATTTTATTAATGGTAAAATCGGTACAGATAGAAACAAACAGATTAATTTGAAAATTTATACTGCAGAAAGTGAAGATGGGGAAAATTGGGGAGGTATAAAGGAATTACCGTTTAATGATGATAATTACTCTGTCGCACATCCAACTTTAAGTGTGGATGAGAAGAAGCTTTACTTCTCCTCCGATATGCCTGGTACATTTGGCTACTCTGATATTTGGTACGTAGATATTTTTGAAGATGGGTCGTTTGGACAGCCAATAAATCTTGGACCACAAGTAAATACTGAATTTAGAGAATCTTTCCCTTTTATTGGGGAAAATAATATTCTGTATTTTTCAAGTGATGGGAGAATTGGGTTAGGGGGTTTTGATATTTATTATACTGGGTTAGATAATAAAGGTTTTCCTGTCCGTTCCTCAAATATTGGAGAGCCCGTCAATAGTAAATTAGATGACTTTGGATTCATATACAAAGAAAGTAAAGATTTGGGGTATTTTTCATCTAACAGAAAGGGACTTTGGGGAAGTAAATCTGATGAGGTTTACAAAGTCAGTAGAAAAGGGTGCGATATTATTCTATCAGGTATAATTACTGATCAGAATACTAAAAAACCAATACCTAATGCTTATGTAAGTCTTATTGATGAAAATGGTCGAATTGTTGCAGATCAATTTGTTGGGGAGGATGCTGTTTATCGTTTTGATAAAAATATTCAATGTGCTTTAAAGTACACAATTGAAGCTTCAAAAAACCCAGGATATAATCAAACAATTGCCGAGATTCAATTACCTAATAGTTCAGAGGAGATGAAAAAAGACTTAAGTTTAGATTGGTCATCAACGTGTATTCCAGATGATTTAGTTTGTTTGCTTGATATTAATCCAATTTTATTCGATTTAGACAAGTATTACATTAATCCTAAAGCCGCGAAAGAACTCCGAAAAGTTTATGCTGCGATGATAAGATACCCTGATTTAGAGATTTTTATTGCTTCTCACACAGATTCTCGGGGATCTAATGATTACAATCAAAGGCTTTCGATTAACAGAGCAACTTCAACTAAAAACTGGCTAGTAAGGAGAGGGATAGCATCTGAGCGGTTGACTACCGATGGATTTGGAGAATTTGAGTTAGAAAACTATTGTGAGGACAATATAACCTGCCAAGAAGAAGAACACCAATTAAACAGAAGATCAGTTTTTAAAATAAAATAAATCAATAATTATGATTATTTATCTTTCACTTATAATTTTTCTAAACACTTTAACACTTCAGCAGCCTTTTAAGATACTGAAAACTGATTCAGACAGAGAACTTAAAATTTTTAAAGGGAATGATGGTAAGACACTTTTTTTTGAGTTTTGTAATCAAGAACGAAAAAATGAATGTCTTCTTGAAGTACTGGTTTTTGACCTCAGAGGAGTGGTAAGTTTACTAGCTAAATCTCCTAACGTGGGAACTACTGAAATAAAAGAGAATGGAAAGATTACAAGAACAAAGACAGGATTCACCTATTTAATTACTCCAAACGGTATTTCCTCTGAAGCTATTAAAAGTGATTTACTCACAAAGGCGGTTAGAGAGATATTTTTCTGATTATTAGTTAGAATTACAATATAAAACCCTCCTTTTAAAGAGGGTTTTGCATTAAATTTTAAAACTATTGGTCGAGGCAAAAAGGTTTTAATTTATAAAAAAACTCCCAAATCAAGCGATTTGGGAAATTTTTTCGCTGTAGAAACAGCTTTAACCATAAATCAATTTACATACATAAATTGTATATACAAATATACTTAAATTTTATTAAAAAAAATTAACTAAACTTATTTATCTAATAAAAACAATTGTTAGGAAATATATTTTTAAATTTAATTCACATAAGTAACTCTGATATGCAAAATACTAACCAAAATCCACTTTCCAGTCTTGAAGACTGGGAGGACGATATTTTAAGAAGATATCCTGATCCAGAGATTCCTAAAAAGAAAGATGAGTTCAGAAATTATCAAGATTCTGACAGAGATTCTTCAGTTAGAGAATTTTATCGTCTTAATCATAAATATCAAACATACGATTTCGTATCCGCCAAGGAAGATGAGTTTTTGGCCTTCAATAAAAGAGAAATGTCTATTTGGGATGCTTTAGACTACCTAAATACCTTAGTAGACGATAGTGATCCAGATATTGAGCTTGACCAATTGCAACACTTGTTGCAAACCTCTGAAGCGATCCGAAAAGATGGACATCCTGATTGGTTTGTTCTTACAGGATTATTACACGATCTCGGGAAAGTCCTTTGTTTGTTCGGAGAACCTCAGTGGGCAGTTGTAGGTGATACTTTTCCAGTAGGATGTGGTTATTCTAGTAAAATTGTATATCCAGAATTTTTTAGTAAAAATCCTGATTTTAGTGATAAAAGGTATAACAGCAAATTTGGGATATACAGTGAAAACTGTGGATTGCAAAATGTTAAAATGAGCTGGGGACATGACGAATATTTATATCAAATCCTTAAGGATTATTTGCCTAAGCCAGCGCTATACATGATTAGATATCACTCTTTTTATGCTCTACATCGCGAGGGAGCTTACGAGTATTTGATGAATGATGAGGATAGGGAATATTTTAAATGGGTTAAGCTATTCAATCCTTATGATTTATATTCTAAAGCACCTGTTCCACCAGACTCAAAGTCCCTCCGCCCATACTACGAGGGCCTAATTGCTAAATACTTGCCTAAAAAATTATTGTTTTAATAAATTTAAAATTTTAGAATAAATTTTCGGAGTATGTTAAATTTCGGTATTGTGGGCTTGGGTAGAATTGGCAAAGTTCATATTTCTAATGTCCAGCGTTATTGCAACAACGCAAAAGTAATTGCCGCAAGTCCAGTTAGCCCTAAAGATAAAGAGTTTTTAAATGAAAATAAAGTAGAGCTGCATTTTGATCATTATCATCAAATGATAAAAGAACCAAACTTAGATGCCGTTATTATCGCTTCACCCACTGCATTTCACTTTGATCATATACTACTCGCTGCAAAAGCAGGTAAACATATTTTTTGCGAAAAACCAGTTGACTTGGATTACGAGAAGGTTAAAACTATTTCCGAAACGGTTGAATCTGCTGGGATCCATTTTATGCTTGGGTTTAATCGAAGATTTGATCCTAATATTATGCAACTAAAAAAAGCGATTAAAATGGGTAAGGTTGGAACACCTAGAATTATAAAAATTACTAGTCGTGATCCTGAACCTCCTCCAATTGATTTTATTAAAAATTCTGGGGGGTTATTTCTTGATATGACAATTCATGACTTCGATATATCTAGGTATTTGATTGAAGATGAAGTAGTACAAGTGACAGCTAATGGTCGAGTCTTTGGAGATTTAGAAATGGAAAAGTATGATGATATTGATACCGCGGTAATTACCTTAATTTTTAAAAAAGGCTGTATGGTTCAGATAGATAATAGTAGATACTGTTCATATGGTTACGATCAAAGAATTGAAGTTTTTGGAGAAAAAGGAATGGTTGCTACCCAAAATATTTTGGAGGATAAAATTATAACAGCTGATGAACTCGGTCATCATAATTCTCGAGCAAAATTTTTTTTTATAGAAAGGTACACTGATTCATATCGAAATGAATTAATCGACTTTGTAGCAACCTTACAAAATAAAAAAGCACCAAGTGTAAGCGCTAAAGATGGGCTAGCTTCATTGGCAATTGCAATAGCAGCAAAAAGATCCTTAAAAGAAAATAGTCCTGTCAACCTTTCCTAAACTTTTGTAAAATAACTTATGCAATTATTTTTGACATTTGCAGCCTATACCCTTTTTGTGGCTGTTTACTCTTGGAAAAGGCTTAAAAAAGAAAAGTTGACATCAAAAGAAGGTTATTTTCTGGGAGGAAGAAGCCTCACAGGAATCGTTATTGCCGGGTCTATGCTGCTAACGAATATTTCAACAGAGCACTTAATCGGGATGAATGGCTCATCATATAAAAATGGATTTATTATAATAGCATGGGAGGTAACCTCTGCTCTGGCATTGATCTTTACTGCGGTATATTTTGTTCCTAAATACTTAAAAATGGGATTGACGACTATTCCACAATTCTTGGAAAATCGTTTTGATGGTTTTACACGCTCTTTAGTTGCTTTTTTTCTAATGATTTCATTTGTAGTAACTCTTCTGCCTATTGTGTTGTATACCGGAGCAATAAATTTGGAAAGTATTTTTAATGTTTCTGAACTTTTGCAGGTATCTCAATCCCAGGCAATGATATATACTATATGGGCTATAGGCTTAATAGGCTCTTTATATGCGATTTTTGGGGGATTAAAAGCTGTAGCTGTCTCTGATACGCTTAATGGATATGGACTTTTAATAGGCGGATTGGCTATTCCTTTTTTAGCTCTTGTTAATATAGGAGATGGAAATGCAATTGAAGGTTTAAGCAAGGTGTACCAAAATGCTCCAGAGAAATTTAATGTTATTGGAGACAAAGATTCTGTAATGCCATTTGAAGTTTTGTTTACTGGGCTTATTATTAATCAAATTTACTTTTGGTGTATGAATCAAATGATAATTCAAAGAGCTTTAGGGGCTAAAAACCTTAAGGAAGCCCAAAAAGGTCTCTTATTTACTGGGCTACTTAAAATAATAGTTCCTTTAATTATTATTTTACCTGGTGTGATTGGCTTCTATTATTACGGTGATATTTACTATGAAAACCAAGACATTATATACCCTGAATTAATAAAAAGAGTTTTGCCTGCCAGTTTCGTCGGTGTTTTTGCCGCAGTTGTTATGGGCGCTGTATTGAGTACCTTCAATAGTGTTCTCAACAGTGCTGCTACTATATTTAGTATAGATATATTTAAAAGACACATTAGCCCTGAGGTTAGTGATGCCCGTTTAGTGAAAACAGGTAAAATTACATCTGCATTTTTAGCTCTTTTTGCTATTTGCGTTGCACCAATGGTTGGAAATGCCCCTGATGGCTTATATCAATTACTTCAACAACTCAATGGTATTTTCTTTATCCCGATTGCATCAATCATGTTAGCTGGGTTTTTTCTGCCTAAAATATCCGCATTAGCTGCAAAATTTGCCCTTTTTATTGGGTTAACTTTTTACATTGTTTGCACCTTTATTTTAAAGGTAAACCTTCATTTTGTTCATGTCTGGGGGATTGAATTTGTTCTAAATATGACAGTTATGATTTTGATTTCCTATTATTCTCCTCAAGACAAGCCATTCAAAATTAATGACCTACAAATTGTCGAAATGAAAGGTTGGAGGTACACTAAAGTTTTTTCTGCTTTTCTGATATTTATCACTCTTTTTATTTATACTCTTTTGGGGAACTTTAATAATTATTGATTAAAACCTATAATTATTGAAAACATTAAATCTATTAGATTTATTAATTATTGTAAAACCAAATTTTAATTAAATTCGAGATCGCAATGGATGGAGGATGTAGCAGTAAAAAAAATCAATATTACTTAGAGACCGAAGCTATTGAGGCTCTAATTCGCTCACATATTAGCTTTAATAAACCTGCAACTAGCTACTACCTATGCACGGAATGTGCTCAATTTCATCTTACATCAAAAGGGGAAAAACATCTAATTCTTTCAAAACCCGATATAATAAAACGAATTAAAAGAGAACAGAACTCACAAGATTGGTCAAAGAGATTAAGAAAAAAATAAAAAAAAGATATTATAGATTTATTATTTCGATTTGGAATCTTTTTTTTTGTTTTTTTTCAAATAATCATCTAAATGTGTTTCCCAATGCATTCGGTAATCGAAGCCAGTTTCAAACTCTTTATTACACTGACTACATTTAATTATTTTCTTAGCCATATTTATTAATATCTAAATTAAAGAAATTACATTTAAATAGGATTTTATTAGAAAAAAGTCAAAGTCCAAATAAGTTGAAAAAAAGCTTTTTTTAAAAACTAGAACTATAATATATTTCTATAAATTTAATTTTTAACTTTAGATAAAAGAACTTTTTTAGTAGATGATAAAAGCTTTTTTATTTGATTTAGATGGAGTATTTTATGAAGATGACAAAATAATTCCTGGAGTCAATGCCACAATTGAATGGCTAAATCATTATAATATCCCCTATAGGTTTCTAACTAATAATACTACACTATCTAGAAAGTTATTAGCTGAAAAGCTCAATAGAATAGGACTTGCTTTAAGTGAAGGTGATTTGATAAGTGCAAATTACGCAGGGACTCTACTGTTAAAAAAATTATCTATTAAATCCTGTAGGCTGGTTTTAAGAGAGAAAGCACAAATTGATTATAAAGCTTTTGACTCTGCCCACCCCAACCCCGAGGCAATTATTATTGGTGATATTGGTCCAAATTGGGATTATGATTTGATGAACGAGTTGATGAATTTGATTTTTAAAGGGGCAAAATTAATCGCACTTCATAAAGGGACTTATTTCCAAAGTCAAAATCATCTGATGATGGACAGTGGAGCGTTTGTTGCTGGACTTGAGCACTCTACTCAGACAAATGCAATTATTGTTGGTAAGCCCCAATCTGCTTTTTTTGAATTAGCAGCTCAAGATTTTGAGTTTAAAGCGAATGAAATAGCAATGGTTGGAGATGATTTGATTAATGATATCCAAGGAGCTCAAAATATGGGATACATTACTTTTTTAGTTAAAACAGGTAAATTTAGATCCACAATATATAAATCTTCTTCTATAAGACCGAATCATTTGATAAAATCCATAAATGAATTACCAAATTATATATTAACTAATAGTTTAATTTAAAATGTATAAAATATTTATATACAAGTATATATCATTAATAATAATACTACTTAATTTTACTTGTAAAAAATTTGATTTAATTGAAAGTTCTTTGTTAGAAGAAGCTATTGTTAATGGAAATTTAGCACAGGAAAGCTTTACAAGGTCTTTAAGCTTTACCAATGCTTGGTTAGGATTGAGAGATTCGGAAAGTGAGTTGATTCCCTCAAACATAAATAACAAAATCAATCTTTGGGAGCCCGCAAATTCAGGTGCTGATAATTACCCTTTTATGGTTTTGACAGCCTATCTACTTGACAAGGATTTGTATCATGGGGTGTTGTTAGAGATGCTAATTAATGAAAAAAAATTAACCTCAAGAATAGGTTCTCTACCTGATGTTTATTCATTTACTAAAAATACCTTTGAAAATGAAAATTTAGATTTAGGAAATATAATTTTCGGAGCCTCTGAATATATTAAAGATGGCTTAATGCCTCTAAATGAGTTTATAGGAGCATCTCCATGGCAAGATCGAATGATTGAAATTTTAGATGACTTATACATTCATATAAATGACTTTGATTCTTTAGATGAATATTTCATAAAATCTTCTCAAGTTGAGGAAATCAACGGAGAGATGTTGCAGACACTTTCAAGAGTTTATTGGATGACAGGTGATCAAAAATATCTGGACTGGGCAATTAAAATTGCGGATTATTATTTATTGGAGGTTGACTTTTCGAATGTTGAATATCTAAAACTTAGGGACCACGGTTGTGAGATTGTAGGGGGTCTAAGTGAGCTTTACATGACCCTACACCTTCTTTCTCTAGAGAAAAAATATGAATATCAGCCAGCACTTTATCGCTTGTTAGATAAAATATTAACTTTTGGGCGAAATCAGGATGGTTTTTTTTACAATTCAATTAATTTAAAAGCCAATCAGGTAATAGATAATAGAATTGCAGATACATGGGGTTATACCTTGAATGCTTTTTATACGGTGTGGATGACAGATCAAAAATCGGAATACTTAGAGGCAGTATTAAAACCATTTCAAAGCTTGAACAATAGCTATCGTAATTTTGAGTGGGAGCCAAAAAAACAACTTGGACCGCTGGGAAGCCAAGATGGCTACGCTGATGCTATTGAAAGTGGAATTAATATTTACAATAGGATGCAGGATTCTAAGCTTAAGACTTGGATCGATTCAGAGATTCAAGTACTCTTTGGAATGCAAAAAAATTCAGGAATTATTGAGGGTTGGCATGGTGATGGTAATTTTGCTAGAACTGCTTTAATGTACGGACTTTGGAAAACTCAAGGCGCACATTTGGAACCTTGGCAACCTTCTGTGAAAATTGGAGCAATCTCAAATGAGGATAAAACATATTTTGTAATTACCGCCCAGGATGATTGGGAGGGGCAATTACTTTTTGATCAAAAAAGACATAAAACAATACTAAATCTTCCGGAAGACTATCCTAGAATCAATCAATTCCCAGAATGGTTTACCTTAGATCAAGATGCTACATATAGCATTCAATCCAATAAGGAGCAACTAATTGGAAAATATGAAGGGAAAAATTTAAAAAGGGGGGTTGCTCTAAGTCTATCAGCTAATGAGCAGTGCGTAATACTGGTTAAAAAAACCCCGAATCTAAAATGAAACGGGGAATTAACAAAAACAAATAACTAATTTCCTAATGGAAAAACATATAAATTAAATTTAGTGTTAAATAATGCTTGTAATTAGCGGATATAATATTAACTGTACAATTTTTAAGATTCTCGAAAATATGCTCCTTTTTTTTAATAAGACCCTATTTTACATCTATTGTATTGATAAATCAATAAAAAAAGAGATTTGTAGTATTCAATTAAAAAAATCTTAAGAATGATAAGATCACTCGTTTTGATTAGTTTACTATTTGTATTTAATTCCTGCAAAGAGCAAATAGAAAATAAAGAGGTGTGGGAGTCACTATTTAATGGTCAAGACTTGTCTGGGTGGGAAATTAAGTTTGCTAATTATGATTTAAATTATAATCTAAACAATACCTTCCGAGTTCAGGATAGTATGATCCGAATTTCATATGATGATTATGATACTTTTGATGACGGCTACGCACATCTTTATTATTACAAACCATTTTCCTATTATAAGTTGCGATTTGATTACCGATTTTTAGGAGATCAAGTGACTGGGGGGGAGAACTGGAATATCAGGAACAGTGGTATAATGTTGCATTCCCAGTCAGCCCAGAGTAATGATTTTGGTCAGTTTTTTCCGGTTTCAATTGAAATTCAACTCTTGGGCGGTTTAGGAAAAGAAATGCGTACCACGGGAAACTTATGTACACCAGGGACTGCAGTCGAAATCGATGGTAAGATAAATTATCGACACTGCATAAGCTCTACCTCTGATACTTACCATGGCGATCACTGGGTTAAAGGGGAGGTTGTTGTTTTGGGAGGGGAAAGCATTACACATTTAATAGAAAATGACACTGTTTTAAAATATCAAATACCCCAAATTGGCGGGGGGTTTACCAACCCTCAATTAGGTGACCGAGATTGGTCTTCTCGTGGAGTGGAAAGTAAAGATTATTGGATTGCTAAAGAAGGAGATGTTTTGATTGAGGGTTACATTGCTTTACAGGCCGAGAGTCACCCAATAGATTTTAAAAATATTGAAATACTTAATCTTTGTGGTTGTATGGACCCCAAGGCTAAAAACTATAAATCCTATTTTATCAAGGCTGACAACCGCCTATGCATTTATTAGGTCCAATTTTAGAATTTAAAATTTCTCTACCAAAAGCCTTTCACAAACAGTATGGCTTATGGTTTCTCCTGAATGGTTTTTATATTTCACAACCATTGTATTATCAAACGGTTCTACAGACTCGATTCTTATTTTTAATCCCAGATGTATTTCTCTCCTATTTAGAAACTTTAGAAACTCATCAGAGGTATTAATTACTGCAGCCATTTTTACTCTTTCACCTGGTTTACATTCACTAAGTTTACTAAAGGCCTTCCATTCCATTTCCCCATTTATATCTGGAATCGGTGTGCCGTGGGGATCAAACTTTGGATAATCCAACAATTCCTCCATTTTGGCAAACAATTTTGGGGATTTGATATGCTCAATTTGTTCAGCAATGTTGTGAACTTCTTCCCAGCCAAATCCCATTTTTTCTACCAAATACATTTCCGTAAGACGGTGTTTACGAATGATTAAGGCAGCTTCCTTTTTACCTTTTTTAGTCAGTTTTAATGGTTTATAACTCTGGTAGTGAACCAAATTTTTGAATGCCATTTTTTTCATCATATTAGTAACTGTAGGCATTTTTATATCCAAATGCTTAGAAAGATCATTTACGCTTACTGACCCTTTGTCTTTGGAAAGAGCAAACAACGCTTTTAGATAATTTTCTTCTACTAATGAGTGCATATGCAAATATAAGAATAAACATTACCTATCCCTCTAAAACAAAATATAGCACAAACTAATATGTTAGTTAAGACTAACTTTATACTTTTGCAATATTAACATTTACCATGGTCCCTTTTCTATTTTCCATAAAAAAACAAAACAGAAGAATCTTAACTTTTGTTATAAGCTTTATATGCCATTTGGGGTATTCTCAAATGGCAACATTATCCGGTAAGGTAACTGATAAAAACAATCCCTTACCATTTGTCAATGTATTTTTAAAAGGAACTAAACTGGGCACTTCCACCAATGTTAAAGGTGAGTTTATAATTCAGGATATTCCTTTAGGGACCTATACAGTATTGATTTCATCCATTGGTTTTGAGACTCAATCAGCTGATTTATCTCTTACAAAACCACTAAATATGGTTAGTAATTTTCAACTTGTTGAAAATGCTGACTCTTTAAAGGAAGTAGTCATTTCCGGAACCATGAAAGAAGTTTCCAAGCAAGAAAGTCCTGTTCCCGTGGAAGTTTATGGGTTCAATTTTTTTAAAGCCAATCCTTCCCCCTCTGTTTTTGAGTCACTTCAAAACATCAATGGGGTTCGGCCCCAGCTAAATTGTAATGTTTGCAATACTGGAGACATTCATGTCAATGGTCTTGAGGGACCCTACACTATGGTTCTCATTGACGGAATGCCGATTGTGAGTGGACTCTCGACTGTTTATGGATTAACGGGAATTCCACAATCATTGATTGAGCGCGTGGAAATCGTAAAAGGACCTGCATCTACACTTTATGGGTCGGAAGCCCTTGGAGGACTCATCAATATCATAACCAAAAAAATATCTCGTGCCCCATTGTTCGTATCTGATATTTTATCATCGGATTGGGGAGAGGTAAATTATGACTTAGGTGTAAAATTAGATTTTGGAGAAAAGGTGCAATCCCTTCTTGGTGTTAATTATTTTAATTATCAAAACCCCATAGATAATAATAATGATGGATTTACGGATCTTACTCTTCAACACAGGATTTCAATCTTTAATAAATTGAATTTTAATCGCAAAGACAACCGCTTATTCACAATAGCTGGGAGATATATTTATGAGGACCGTTGGGGAGGAGCTATTAATTGGGAAAAGAAACACAGAGGAAGCGAGGAGGTCTATGGAGAAAGTATTTTCACCAACAGATGGGAAACTTTCGGCAGTTACGAATTACCTTTAAAGGAAATCATAAAGCTCCAATTCAGCGCCAATGGGCACCAACAAAACTCGGTTTATGGTAGTACTATTTTCAATGCAACGCAATACATTGGTTTTGCACAAATGACTTGGAATAAAAATTTTAGATATAGTGACTTACTACTAGGGATGTCCTACCGGTATACCTATTATAACGATAATACCCCCGCCACTAACGGAATAAATTATCCCAATGTGATTCATCTTCCTGGGATCTTTGCCCAAAATGAAATCAATATTAATGAGCAAAACAAATTACTCTTAGGTTTGCGATATGATTATAATAGTATCCATGGTAATATTTTAACCCCAAGATTGAACTATAAATGGAATTCATCAGACAAGAAAAATATTCTTCGGATTAGCACTGGCAATGGCTTTCGAGTGGTCAATATCTTTACGGAGGATCACGCTGCACTTACAGGAGCGCGTTCTGTTCAATTTGAAGGAGAACTTAATCCCGAAACGTCGTGGAATGTCAATTTAAACTTTATAAATAAAAATTATTTTACCAATGGGTTCTTTCTTGGAATTGATAGCAGTGTTTTTTACACCTATTTCAATAATAGAATTCTTCCAGACTATGACACTGATCCAAATAAAATCATTTATAGAAATTTAGATGGGTTTTCGGTATCACAGGGCATTTCTTTAAACCTTGATATGTCTTGGACTAGTGGATTAAAAATTTTAGCCGGTGCCACCTTAATGGATGTATCTGTCAAAGAAAATGGAGAGCGTTTCAGGCAACTCCTTACTGAATCATTTCAGGGTACTTGGAGTATCGCTTACGAATTTAGCTCCATCGATCTAGCGGTTGACTATACCGGTAATTTATATGGCCCAATGCGATTGCCCTTGCTGGGAAATTTAGATCCTAGATCCGAATATTCACCTTGGTGGAGTATTCAAAACATACAGTTTACCAAAGCCTTATCAAATCAATGGGATGTCTATTGCGGCATAAAAAATTTACTCGACTTTACACCGAATCCTTACAGTATTGCAAGACCCTTTGATCCCTTTGATCAAAATGTAGTTTTTGGTAATGACGGACAAGTCATTCCTACTGCCGATAACCCCTATGCACTTACCTTTGACCCCTCTTATGTTTATGCTGCGAACCAGGGAATTCGAGGATTTATTGGAATTCGATATACTCTAAAAACAGGACAATGAAAAATCAAAAAATATATCTAATCTGTTTTATGATGGTAATGCTATTCCCATTAACTAGTTTTTCACAAATAGCACTTCAACCAATAGAACAATTGGATCATTTACAAAAAAATCAGAACCGTTTTGTTATGATCTTCATTCACACAGACTGGTGTAAATATTGCCAAGCCATGAAAAATATAACGTTTAAAGACAAGGAAATAGTTGAACTATTGAATCAAAACTTTTGGTTTATAGACTTCAATGCGGAAGAAAAAAAGAGTATTACTTTTAATGGGCAAACTTTTAAATTCCGACCCACAGGAATCAATACAGGTATTCATGAATTTACGGAACAATTTGCTAAACTTAATGACGAGGTTACTTATCCTTCAATTTATATTTTAAATCCTAATTATGAAATTATTTTTCAATGCAATCAATTTCTATCCGCTAATGATTTAAAATTATTACTCCTTAATTTATTAAAGCTAGCCTAAAAAATTAGACCTATCCCTGGCTTTATTTGAAAAGGATCAATTGTTTAATTAAAACTTCTTCAGCTTCTCGTTAAGTGATTTTATTTATTTCTTTATCTAGACTTTAAAAAATTAGATATTTAATATTAATCGGGTAAAAATTTTATGGATCTAATTTTTTGGAGCGATCGATTATACGCTATTGCTTATTTCTTTAATGGCATTCCTAAATTTGTCTGGTTTTAAATTAGAATTTAATATTTTGGAAGTAAAAGACAAGATTTTTTTAAAGGCTTTAAAAGATATATATCATAATGTATCTAATGCTCCTCACGATAATTTTACAACATATGAGGCACGCCGTATGAGTTTAAAGTCGACTAAAGAAGCTTTCTCTCATGTGAATTTTCAAATCTTGGGTTCCGAAAATTTACCTTACAATAGTAATTGCATTTTTATTTATAATCACCTGGAAAATCATCCAAGTTATACCGTAGTGGATGAATTTCAAATTACTCTAGACAGTCATTTTATTAGCACCTTTATTATCGATAAATACTATAATCAATCAGGTAATCGTGTAGCGAGGTTTTCTTTACCCTCAGAAAACAACCATAAGGCATATTATGACCGCTTAGGTTTCATCAGAGTATATGCCAAAGACTTTACTCCTAAAAATTTAAAAAAAGAAGAAATAAAAACCATTAATCACCAGTTTTATCCTCAAGCAATGGAAAGTTTGAAAAGTGGATCAGCTTTAGTTTTTAGTCCAGAGGGCTATTCTTATGCCACTGAAGGATCACCTGGTTCTTTTAGGCATGGTATTTTCAAACTTGCCTGTCGAATGATTCCTCAGCCTGTAATTGTCCCATTGGTAATGGCTAATTTTGATAAACTCGCTTCAGAGACCACCTTCAAGTGTCAGATTAAGACACCTTTTCGAATGAGTGATTTTACAATATTGGATGAAAATGATAAATATTTTCCTAGAATTGTAAAAAAGATAAATGAGCAGTATACTGTTTGGGTTAAAGATTTGATTTTAGAGGATAATAATTTTAATAATGAGATTGAAGATCTCAAAAATAAAATTGATAAAAAAGAAGACACTACCAAAATGATAGTTTTTTACGGAAGTTCTACCATACGTCTGTGGAAAAACCTTCACGAGAATTTCCCAAAATTTAATGTATTAAACCTTGGTTTTGGAGGTGCATTTATCGAATCTTTAGATAAATATTTTGAGACATTATTCCAGTTTAATTCCCCTAAAGCGATTGTAATGTATATGGGAGGTAATGATCTGAGCTTGGATTACAATGCAAATCAAATTTTTCAAATGATTAAGGCTCTAATTTTCAGGATTCATAAAAAATTCCCTACAAGTAGAATCATAAATATTGGAATCAAGCCATCCTTTGAACGTCAAAAAGATTTGAAAACCATCAAACAAATAAATTGTATGATGCGAGAATTATCAAATACAATTCCCTATTTAAATCAAGTTGATTTGTTTAATGAACTAATGGTTGATGAAAAGATTGACAAAAAATATTTTCTTCAAGATGGACTTCACTTGAATAAACAAGGTTATATTGTTCTAAATAAATTACTATATAAAGAGCTCAAAATTATTGGAAATCTTGTTTAAGTTCGATCAATATTACAAACATATTAGTAATATATTTTTTTATTTAGATTGTGAATCCTGAATTTCAATAAGCCAAATTATTTTTTCTTATTTTAGACTTCAAAAGCGTTAGAATAAAAAAAATTCCCCAGAACGGGTGTCCTGAGGAATAATATTAACCATAAACCAATTTAAAATGAATTAAATAGGTTTTATAAAAATA
>ERZ802830.2614-NODE-2614-length-16060-cov-9.6528_pt1 | contig 16060 bp, 11 predicted proteins | sample MGYA00345654_ERZ802830 | MGnify/ENA primary metagenome ERZ802830 (study PRJEB30503, sample SAMEA104212375) | marine metagenome | biome: Westerlies Biome; feature: [SRF] surface water layer (ENVO:00010504) within the epipelagic zone...; material: water...
ATTTGTTCCTTCTTCTAGGTATTGGTCCGCCAAGATTTTGCCTTGTTTTCTTTAGGTACTGGATTTCTGGTGAATCTTCAGAAGGCCTTACATAAGGAATATTTTCAATTTCATCATCTGCAACAGGTATATTAAATTTATCTCTAAAAGCTTTTATATTATCTAATGACAATTTTTTAACCTGATGAGTAGTATTATCAGCCTCTCTTGAACCAACCCCATATCCCTTGGTGGTAAGAGCTAATATAACTGTAGGAGCACCAGATGAATTAACTGCCTTATGATAAGCAGCATATACTTTATATGGATCATGGCCACCTCTATTAAGTTTGTAGATATCTTCATCTGTAAGATCTTCAACTATTTTTAAGGCGTCAGGATCTTTAGCAAAAAAGTTCTCCCTAGTATATGCGCCACCTTTTGCTTTAAAGTTTTGCATTTCTCCGTCTAGAACAGCATCCATAATATCTTGAAGTTTTCCTTCTTTATCTTTTGCCATTATAGGATCCCACTTTCTACCCCAAACTACTTTTATAACATTCCAACCAGCACCTCTAAATGAACCTTCTAACTCTTGGATAATTTTTCCATTACCTCTTACTGGTCCATCAAGCCTCTGCAGGTTACAGTTAATTACAAAAATCAAATTTTCTAAGCTTTCTCTTCCAGCCAAAGCAATAGCACCTTTTGATTCTGGTTCATCCATTTCACCATCGCCACAAAAAACCCATACCTTTCTATCGTTTCTTGGAACTAAACCTCTGGCAGACATATATCTCATAATATGAGCTTGATATATCCCCATAATTGGACCAAGCCCCATAGATACAGTTGGAAATTGCCAATAATCAGGCATGAGCCATGGGTGCGGATATGATGATAGGCCTGGTTTCTTAACTTCTCTTCTAAAATTGTCTAGATCTTCTTCATGAAGATATCCTTCCAAAAAAGAGCGAGCATATATACCAGGTGAAGAATGACCCTGATAATAAATTAAATCTTCGAGCTGACCTTCTGAACCCCTAAAAAAATAATTAAAACCTACATCATATAAAGTTGCTGCTGATGAGAAAGTAGATATGTGGCCTCCAAGATCATCATCATTTTTATTTGCTCTTAATACTAAAGCTAGAGCATTCCATCTAATTAAAGAACGTATTCTTCTTTCCATAAAAAGATCGCCTGGCATCTGTGCTTCTTCTTTTACAGGTATTGAATTTCTAAAGGGCGTTGTAAGATTGTAAGAAGGTATCGCTCCTTCTTCATTTAATTTTTTTGCAAGCTTTGTCATTAAATAAGAAGCTCTATCTATACCTTCTTCTTTAATAACGCTATTTATTGCTTCTAACCACTCACCAGTTTCTATAGGATCTTTGTCTTCAGGTATCATATATTTATACTTTTTTATTGAGTAATTTTACTTTAACTTATGTTAAAAATATACAATATTTGCTTGATATATTGAATATTGTAAATTTATTACAAATATATATAATAAATTTATGATTTTAGATAGTCTTGTAAATGGAGAGATAAAACTAAGTAAATCCGAAAAGTGGATTGCTTTGTCAGTTCTTAACAACCCTACAAAAGTTATAAGCCAATCAATAACTTCTTTAGCAAATGAAGCCGGCGTTAGTCTGCCAACTGTTAATAGGTTTTGTAAAAAATTAGGTTTCGAAGGGTACCCTGCTTTTAAGATACAAATTGCGCAAGAAATAACAAATACTAATGAGTTATTAGATAGATTTAATGTAGATAAGGATACACCAGAAGTTGTAAAAAGAGTAATGACTGATATTCAATCAACTATTGTTAATGTAGGTCAAAATTTAAATCCTGAATCAATTGATAAAGCAACTGATTTATTAGCTAATGCTAATAGCATAACTTTTTTTGGTTTAGGTGGATCTGGTCCTGTTGCACTGGATGCACAGCATAAATTTTTTAGATTCGGTGTTCCCGTTGTTGCTCATACAGACTACATCAATCAAAGAATGATAGTTTCTATGATGAAGGAAGGAGATCTATTAGTATTGATATCATTTACTGGAAGAACCTCAGAAATAGTTGAAACTGCAAAAATTGCTAAAAAAAATGGAGTTAAAACTATTGCATTAACATCAGAAGACTCACCACTTGCAAAACTATCAAATGTTGTCTTACATATTCATACTCATTTAGAAAATAATCTTCATATTCCTATGACATCTAGATTAGCCCATTTAGCTATTATTGATATTTTATCTGCAACTGTTCAAGCAAGATTTGGTAAGGTTTTTGATAGTAGAAAGGATGAGGTAATTAAAAATATTGAAAAAACCAGGGTTTAACTAGAAGGTTTTAATAATTTCTACTTTTTGTTCTTTTTGATTCAATAGATAATAGATTGGTAAATTGACATCATTTGAAGCAGTTTCAATTAATTTTAATTTTTTTTCATTCGAGATAAGTAGAATAATTTTTTTTGACTCTAAAATCATTGAAAGATTCATGCTAACTCTCTTATGACATGGGCTCCCCATCGGATCTGTATAAATAATTTCACAAGTTTGATTTGTTTTAAAGTAAGAGGGATGGGTTGAAATTAAAGCTGGGAATAAAGATGCAAAATGTCCGTCTTCACCTATACCAAGCAACATGACATCAAAAGGTCTTTGTATTTTTTTTACTTCCTCAGGTGATTTGCAAAGTGAAATAAAATTAGCATTTGATGCTTTATTAATTAAAAGATTCTCATAGATTAGTTTTTCATTTGAATCATAATGATTATTTGATACAAACCTATCATCTACTAGAGTTACATTAACTTTAGACCAGTCAATATCTGCATCATTTAAGTCTTTAAATATGTTCAAAGGGCTAGAACCGCCACTAACCACAAGGGAAGCCTCATTTTTTTTTATAATGGAATCTTTAAGTTCTTGTAAAATGATATCTGAATGAGTTTCCATGATTATTGAAAAGAGAGTTTATTAAATATTAATAATTTGTATTGCTTCTGAGTGCTCTTCTGAAAAAATACTAGAAACCATAATAAATTTTAAATTATGCTTGTCCTTGCCATAATATTTTTTTAATATCTTTGAAACATTTCTAAGAGTCATCTCGTGATTAGATAAATTAGATAAATAGAAAGGGATTGTTGATCCAACTAATGACATTTGATTAAGTGTTTTTTTGTTAGCTGTAAAGGTGAATACAGGTATACCATTTGGCTTAGAATTTGAAATATAGTTTGCAGTTTTTCCAGTTCTAGTTATAGCTATAATTCCATCTGCACTAGTAGATTCTGCTAAATTTTTTGCAACTGCTCCGATATGTTGCCAGTCTGAATTGGGCTCAAAATTTTTCTCATAACCCAGTGTTCTAAATTTTTCAGTTTTTTCTGCGATTGATTTAAGAAAATTAACACATTCAGATGGATATTTGCCAACACTAGTTTCGCCTGAGAGCATTATTGCATCTGCTCCTTCATAAATAGCATTAGCTATATCTGTTACTTCAGCTCTTGTCGGTGTTGGGTTTTCAATCATAGACTCAAGTAAATGGGTTGCAACTATAGACCTTCTACCCCACTTTGCACATGCATACATTATCCTTCTTTGAATGTTAGGTAAATCAGTTAAGCTGGTTTCAATACCAAGATCACCACGAGCCACCATCACACCCCATGACGCTTTGCTAATTTGATGAATATTATCAAGTCCTTCTTGATTTTCAATTTTTGCAATTATTTTTGCTTTAGATTTTTTTTTATCGAGGATTTTTTGTAGTTTTTCTAAATCTTCGCTATTTCTTACAAATGATAGTGCAATGAAATCTACTCCATTTTTGATTCCAAAACTAATATCTTCAATATCTTTAGAAGTTAAGGACGGCAAGTTAACTCGAACACCTGGTAAATTTACATGTCTTTTAGACCCAAGCTTTCCACCATCAAGAACTTTGCATAATAAAGTTTCCTCATCTTTGGATAGCACTTTAAAATTAATAAGGCCATTATCAACTGATATTTTAGACCCCTTACTTACGCTATGAATTAAGTCTTTATAATTAATTTTAATTGATGAGGTCTCAACATCAACCTGATCTCTGACAGTTAATGTTACTTCATCGCCAACATTTAAATCTAAAGGTAATTCTGTATCACCAGTTCTTATTTCAGGCCCCTGAGTATCAAGCAAAACTCCAATTTTCCCATGTGTAGGATTTTTATTATTGTTAATCTTTTTTATTCTATCAATAACAGCTTTAGCTGATTTGTGTGTTGCATGAGACATGTTAATTCTAGCAACATTCATACCATTATTATGGAGTTTTCTTAATGCACTGATAGTTTGGGTTGCAGGACCAATAGTACATATAATTTTTGTTCTTGTGAAATTCATAATAAAAACTTAATTAAGAAACAGAATATACCTTAAAATGGTTTTTTAAGCAGTTTCTTTGAGAGAAATTGAAGATATTTCTTTAATATGAATCGATAATTCAACCATTCTTTTTGAAAAGCCCCACTCGTTATCATACCAAGCCAAAATTTTTGTTTGGTTTCCAATTTTATATATATGATTAGTATCAAAAATAGATGACGCAGGATTATGGTTAAAGTCTGAACTTACCAAAGGTAAGTCACATATGGATAGTATTCCATGAAGTTCGTTTTCAGAGGCCTTAATTAAAGAGTTTATAAGATCATTAATTTTAAAATCTTTTTCAGCCTCGAAGGTGAAATCAAGCATTGATACATTAAGAACTGGAACTCTTGTTGCCATGCCATTAAGTTTTCCCTCTAACTCAGGTATTACCAAACCAATTGCTTTAGCAGCACCTGTCTTTGAAGGAATAATAGATGCTGATGCAGCTCTTGCTCTATACAAATCAGAATGTGAGACATCTAGTAAACTTTGATCATTAGTAGCAGCATGAACTGTATTCACCAATCCACTTTTAATACCAAATTGATCATTTATAACTTTAGCTATTGGTGCTAAGCAATTAGTTGTGCAGGATGCATTTGAAATTATCCTATCATCTGCATTAATCTCATCATGATTTACTCCGTAAACAATCGTTTTATCTGGGTTCTGTGCTGGTGCTGATATTAAAACTTTTTTAGCACCTGCTACAATATGACTGGAAGCCTGTTCCTTGGATGTAAAGAAACCAGTACATTCAAAAACTATATCAACTCCTAAGTCATTCCAAGGTAATTTAGAAGGATCTTTTTCTGAAAAAAAATTAATTGATGAATTATCTATTAAAATTTTATCTTCTTTAAAGCTTACATCATTTGCTATCGGTCCATGGATTGAGTCATATTTTAAAAGATGTGAATTTGATTTAATATCACCAAGGTCATTAATAGCAACTAGCTCAATGACACCACCCTGACCTTGTAAGTATCCACCCTCAATTAAATGTCTTGTGATGTTCTTACCAATTCTTCCAAATCCGTTAATAGCTATTTTCATTGTTTGAATTTAAATGTAAATTATTTACAATATTTAATAATAATATGATTTATTGTATAATATTTTCATTAATATAAAAAGAAATTTTATAAGTCTGTATAAACCTTTCTTTTAAAAAAGATATAAAATGGCTTTCGTTATGAGTGACTTAATTGTTTCAGGAATTAATTTAATGTTAACCGGTATGGTTACTGTTCTGATATTTCTTTCAATTTTAATAATTCTAATTAACATATCTGCAGCTATATTTAAAGAAGAGTTAAAAAGGGATGTTCCTAAAAATAAAACTACTAGCCCTATCGTAAGTAAAATATCAAATCAACATAAAGAAATAATTAACATTATTAATAAGAGAATATTCGATGAATAAAAAGAAAATAGGTATTACAGAGGTTGTTCTGAGAGATGCACATCAATCTCTTTTAGCTACAAGACTTAGATATGAGGATATGGAACGCAGTTTAAAAGAGCTTGATTCTATTGGTTTTTGGTCAGTTGAGTCATGGGGTGGAGCTATCTTTGATTCATGTATAAGGTATCTTGGAGAAGATCCATGGGAGAGAATTAGGAAAATTAAAAGTAAAATGCCAAATACTCCGCAGCAAATGCTTCTTAGAGGGCAAAATTTATTAGGTTATAAGCACTATTCAGATGAAATAGTTTATAAGTTTATTGAAAAATCTAAAACTAATGGTGTTGATGTCTTTAGAATTTTTGATGCATTAAACGACCCTAGAAATATGGAAACTGCAATTAAAGCAACGATTGAGAATGATGGGCATGCTCAAGGAACTATTTCATATACAACTAGTCCAGTCCATAACCTTCAGACTTGGGTTGACTTAAGCTTAAGACTTCAAGATAGTGGCTGTCATTCTCTAGCAATTAAAGATATGGCAGGATTATTAGATCCTTATGTTGGATTTGAACTCGTTTCTAAGCTAAAAGAAGAAATACATATACCTATTCATTTACATAGTCATGCTACAACTGGAATGAGCACTACAACCGCTATTAAGTGCGTGGAAGCTGGTCTAGATAATGTGGATACATCTATATCTTCTATGAGCATGACATATGGACATTCTGCAACTGAAACGGTTATAGGCATTCTTAATAATACTAAATATGAAACAGGGATTGAATTAGATAAATTAGCTCCAATTGCAAAACACTTTAGAGAAGTAAGAAAAAAATATTCTAAGTTTGAAGGATCATTGAAAGGGGTTGATGCAAGAATAATAACCTCACAGGTTCCTGGTGGGATGTTAACAAATCTTGAAAATCAACTTAAAGAACAAAATGCATTAGATAAGTTTGATGAGGTTATTGATGAAATTCCAAACGTTAGATCTGATCTTGGTTTTATACCATTAGTTACTCCCACATCTCAGATCGTAGGAACACAAGCGGTGATTAATGTTATAAATAAAGAGAGATATAAAGTTATTACAAAAGAAACCGCAGCCCTTCTAAAGGGTGAGTATGGTAAAACCCCATCAGAAGTTGATAAGGTTCTTCAAAAAAAAGTTCTTAAGGACAATACTCCGGTTACCTGCAGGCCAGCTGATTTAATTGATCTTAATGAGTATGAAAATACTAAAGAGAAATTTATTAATTTAATAAAAGAAAATAATCTTGATATAGATGCTAGTGAAGAAAATATACTTACTTATACCCTCTTCCCAGAAATCGGGCTTAAATTTTTACAGAATAAAGATAATAAAGATTATTTTGAAAAGCCGCCAATTGTTCTTACCAAAGATAAAGAAGGTTTTTATAATGTCGAAATTAGTGGATCAAACTATTTGGTTAAATATTCTAAAACTGAAAGCCCAGAAATAATAAGCAATAATGAACCATTATCTAAAAACAACGACATAATACATACAGATATCCAAGGAACAATTGTTAGTGCGCCCCTTAGTGGAAATATATTCAGCATAGAATATAAAGAGAGTTCTGCTATAAATGAAGATGACACAGTGATAGTTCTAGAAGCTATGAAAATGGAAACTACAATTAAGACTCCAATAAATGGAATAATAAAGAAAATTTTTGTAGAAAATGGTGACAAGGTAAAAGCTGGAGATCCTCTTTTTGAGGTTATAAGTTAATGAGCTTATTTGATTTTTTTTCAACCTTAGGAATCTTTAGTATATCTATTGGTCAAACTATAATGTTACTTGTTGGCTTGCTGCTTCTATATCTAGCAATTAATAAAAAATTTGAACCTTTACTTCTTTTACCAATAGGCTTTGGTGCATTACTAACTAATATTCCGGAGATTGGTTTATCAATGAGTCCTATTGAGAAACTTATCTATGCAAATGATTTATCTGAAATTAACCAAATTATTACAGTATTTTTTGGGAGTGGAGATGACTTATCTATTTTACTAAAAAATGCATCCTATGTTGATTTAAAAATAATTAACGATACAGCTCAAGGTATGGGATATTCACCAGGTATTTTATACGTTTTCTATGAGGTAGCAATTGGATCAGGTATTGCACCTTTACTGATATTTATGGGTGTGGGTGCAATGACAGATTTTGGGCCACTTCTTGCAAATCCAAAAACTTTAATACTTGGAGCTGCTGCACAATTTGGTATCTTTGCAACGGTTATGGGAGCACTGTTATTAGATTACTTTGGATTAATAGATTTTACTCTTAAACAAGCTGCTGCTACAGGAATAATTGGTGGAGCTGATGGACCTACAGCAATATATGTATCATCTATTTTAGCACCAGAACTACTTGGACCAATTGCTGTAGCTGCATATTCATACATGGCATTAGTTCCCTTAATACAACCCCCAATTATGAGAGCTTTAACGTCAGAATCTGAAAGAACCATTCAAATGACTCAGCTAAGAAATGTATCTCAGAAAGAGAAAATTATTTTTCCAATCATGTTGTTTTTATTGGTTGGATTGCTACTACCAAGTGCAGCTCCTCTTTTAGGAATGTTATGTTTAGGAAATTTAATGAAAGAGTCACTTGTTGTTGATCGTCTAAGTGATGTTGCACAAAACTCTTTAATTAATATCGTAACAATTTTTCTAGGATTATCAGTTGGCTCTAAACTTGCAGCAGATAAGTTTCTAACACCAGAGACGCTTGGTATTTTGATACTCGGGATGATTGCATTTGCAATTGGAACAGCAACAGGAGTTATTGTAGCTAAAATAATAAATCTATTTAGCAAAACAAAGATAAACCCACTTATTGGGGCAGCAGGTGTTTCTGCGGTGCCTATGGCAGCAAGAGTAGTTAACAAGGTTGGATTAGAGTACAACTCGCAAAATCATTTACTGATGCATGCAATGGGTCCAAATATTGCTGGTGTAATAGGGTCAGCCGTGGCAGCTGGTGTAATGATAAAGTTTCTAGGTTAAATTTTAGACGAAAAAAAACAGAGGCTAGCTCTGTTTCTTTAGTTCGAGATCCTTAGGGGTCCTGAGTGAGATTTTCTCCGGCTCCTTGAATTCTTTCTCTTGAATTCTTGGTGGGTTTATAAGCTCTTTTTTATCGTCGACTCTTACAAACGCTTTCACCCTATGGGCTCTTCCTTTCTGATTCTCTCTAAGTCCCGTCTGCAGTTGTTCTTTAGTCGGAATCAAATTGGTCTATTAAATATACGCTTTTTTAAAATGATGTCAACACTTTTTTTAAAATAATTTAATATTTTATATAAATTTTTCTATAAAGTACTTTTTAACTTTTTTTTGCCTTTGATTTAACGTAAATATTCATAATCTGTATAAAAATTTTGGATGACCAAGCAATAAAATTTCGTTTGATTCTAATTAAAAGTGTTTTATGAATACGCATATAATTATATTTTAAAATAAAAAAGGGCTGTAAAACAGCCCTTTATTAAAATCAACTAGCTACTAGAAACTTAATCTAGCTCCTAGATAGAATGATCTTGGTGATACCCAATCATTACCTTCACCAAAGTTATAAACACCATCACCGTCTACGAATGGCATTACCTCAATTACTGCTTGGTTATCTAATACATTAAATACATCAACAAACACTTCTAACTCTCTGTCAGACATTACGTTTGTAGTATATTTTAGTCTTAGGTCTAGCTCATAATATGATGGAGCTTGCTCAGTACCAAATTGATTTTCAATCCAATTTCTACTTAGTCCACCTACTTCATAGGCTTCCCCTTGAGCAGGAACATTTCTTCTATAAACTGATTTACCTTTTGTAAATAAATAACCAGAGTTCCAATTAAATACCATACCCGCCTCTAACTTTTCAGTTATTTGGTAAGTACCAGCAAATTTTAACTGGTGTTCCATGTTACCAGATTGAGGTCCATACATATTTGGAGCTCTTGGATCTAACCAATCAAAGTCACCCTGCAAATCAGCATTACCATCTGAGTTTGAATTACCTTCAGCCTGGTTGTTTGTATAAGACGCAAGAATAGAATATGGCTTATCATCTGTAGGACGTTTACGGAAAGCTATTTCTAGACCAGTATAGTTTCTATGACCACCAGCTAATGTACCAATGATATAGTTTGAGTTAGGATAAGCATCCCATCCAAAGTAACTCAATGGAAGGCCAAAATCAGTATTAAGAATACCATTACCACCATCTGCTGCATCATAACCATATGATGGACAACCTGCTGGAGTGACTGCACCCTCTGGTCCGCCACAAGAGTAAACATAAGCACCAAAGTCTTCCATGATGTCTTTAGTTTTTCTATCTGTATATGTTATAGATATGCTCTTATCATCATCAATTAGTTGAGAATACCCTAATACGAGTTCATCAGTATATGGAGTTTTTGTATTAGGCGAGAAGTATGCATCAGCTTCAGCTGGACCACCTCTTGTTCTATATGTAATCCATTGATCAGCTAAATAAACTTGCTCTTCTCTAATGGAACCAGTTAAAGTACCTGCAAATCCTGTCATATCTGTTCTGATAGGATCATAATATCTTCCATCATATATATAAAACTTACTTCTTCCATCTCCATTTACATCATAAGTAGCAGACATTCTTGGGGCTATTTCCCAATCAAAATCAGCTATTTTTGATCCGTCAGATGCAAAATGTTCATAAGTCTCAGCCCTAAAACCAATATTAAATGTCCATTGACCATGATTAAATGTGTCTTCAATAAACATTGATTGGCCTTCTGATGAAAGTATAATTGCATCACTTGCTACTTGGTTAATTCTATATACATTAACATCATTGGTTGGATTTCCACTAGTTGAATTAAAAATAGCTGCATTTAGCTCAGCAGAATCTACCGCACCACTTGAATCAGCATCATATGCTGAAATAAAACTAGCAATAGCATTACCATTTGTTAATATTCTTGCCTCATCATCAGCTGACAGGTCTGTAACACCATTCCAGGTAGTTGTAAGATAGTTTGCATAAGTAACACCAGCGTCTGCTGCTGCTATTGAAGTATATTGCGCACCATCACCGGTATAAACTAAGCTTTCAAGACGTTCATTTTCAGTCTTTAAATAACCAACTTTAATATCATGGTTATTAATAGAGAAATCAAATGTTATAGATAATTCATCTTTTGAGCTAACAGCAATCGAATTACTTCCTCTGCCACCTTTCTGCCTTGCAGCTAAGGTAGCTGCAGTCTCATCAGTATAAGCGACATCATTTCTAGTAGAATTATCTGCAGCTACAGTGCTTGACTCACCTTCATGAGAGGACTGGCTAACAGTCAGTACACTGTTATCAAAAGTATGCGTCCATGTTAGATTTGTATTTTCACCACCCTGAACTGTTGCACTATCTCTATTATTTAGAGTAGTAGCAGAAGTTGAAGCATCTTGCTCCAACGGATCATCAAAGTAAGAAAACGATACAAAATCGTTATCAGTTACTTGAGCTGTTAATTTACCGAACCCTAGATCTGAAGTATTTGTAGATGTTCTTAAAACTGTACCAGCATCTAAATCTGAAACGTCTCTTTCAGTTTCTTTTGTTTGCATAGCTGCAAAGAACCAAAGCCTATCTTTAACTATTGGCCCACCTAGTGTGATGGCAGTGTCAAACTTATTATAAGTATCATTTGGTAAATTATCATTGTCAGCAACAAGGCTATCATTTTGAAAATAGTAGTTAATAGACCCTGAGAACTCATTACCACCAGATTTAGTTATTACTTTAGATACAAGTCCAGTACCACCTTCGTACTGGGCACTAAGACCACCTGTCAGGACTTGTTGTTCTTGAATAATCTCAGAATTTAAATTTGAGTTAGCTAAGCCACTATCAACGTTAGTAACATTAACACCATCTATGTAATAAATATTATCTGTTGAACGTCCCGTTTGTCCATATGCATCTCTATAGTTCACACCTGACTTTGATGAAGGATTTCCTGTATTTGAAGGCTTAACACTTGGTGCAAGCTGTAAATAACTTTGATAATTCCTTCCAGTAGGAAGTGATTCTGTCAAAGCTAATGTAATATCTAGTCCTTGTTGAGCAGAAGTTGTATCAATAAGTGCTTCTCTTGATGCTACTACTACAAGCTCATCCATATCAGCAGTTACTGAAGCTACGACTAAAGATAGTCCCCTAGTTTGACCTGAAACAACAGTAATGTTTGTTGCAGATGATGATGCAAAGCCAGATGCTTTTACATTAACTACATACTTAGATGATGGATCAAGAAAACTTAATTTCACAGTACCATCTGAATTTGTAGCACCGCTAGCACTTCTTAAGCTTTCTGAAGTCTTAGCAGATACAACTGCTCCAACAACAGCATTGCCGCTTGAATCAACAACTTTAACGTTTAACGCACCAGTATCATCAGCTGAAATAAAGCTAGCTGAAATAGCAACAGTAAATATTGCTAAAGATTTAAAATATTTTGAAAACATAATTACCCCTATAAAAATAAAATTATCGATTATAATGACTATATAGATTGAATTTATATATACATTATCGATATATGTACTAATTGTCTGCTATGTTTTGCTAATAAGTCAACAAAAACAGAAATTATTTACATTGTTAATCTATAAATAAAAAATGTGAATCTTTGATTTATTAGCATAAAATAAATGAAAAATTATATGAAGTTAATATATGTTACTTAAAAATAAAAAAATTATAATATTTGGTCTGGCAAATAAGTATTCTATTGCTGCAGGTATTGCAAAATCTATGATCAATCAAGGAGCAACACTTGCCTTGGCATATCAGAATGAAAGACTTTTAAAAAATATTAAACCAATTGCAGAAGATTTGGGAATAGATCTACTGGTTGAGTGTGATGTTTCGTCCGATGAATCTATAGATAATTGTTTTATGGCTATTGGTAAATATTGGAATAATTTTGATGGCTTAGTTCATTCTATAGGCTTTGCTCCTGCAGATCAGCTTGAAGGAAATTTTGTAGACGTTACAACAAGAGAAGGTTTCAACATAGCACATGAAATTAGTTCATATAGTTTTACTGCATTGGCTAAAGCAGCAAAATCAATGTTAAATGATTCATCTGCTCTTTTAACTTTGTCATATTTAGGATCCGTTCAAACTCTCCCAAACTATAACGTTATGGGACTAGCAAAAGCTAGCTTAGAAGCTAATACAAGATTTTTAGCAGCTTCAATGGGTAAAGATGGTGTAAGAGTAAATGCTATATCAGCCGGACCAATTAAAACCTTAGCAGCATCTGGTGTGAAGAATTTCAGAAAAATGCTATCTCAGCATTCTGAAAGAGCTCCGTTAGGAAGAACGGTTACAACAGAAGAAGTAGGAAATGCTGCTGCATTTCTTTGCTCTGACTATGCAAGTGGTATTACAGGTGAAATAACATATGTTGATGCAGGCTTTAATATAGCAGCTATGCCATTGATTGAAGTAGACTAGTGATTAAATCTTGGTATGAAAAATTCTTTCTTCCCAAGCTATGCGATAAATGCTGTTCTACAAAACCAATAAATTACCAAAGAAATAAAGTAGTTCCTTTAGCACAGGGAGTAGTTTTAGAAATAGGAATGGGTTCTGGTTTAAATATTCCTTTTTATAATAAAAATAATATTGAAAAAATAATTGGCCTTGACCCCTCAGAAGAATTAAATTTTTTGGCAAAAAAAGTAGCTAAAAAAAATAATATAGAAATTGATTTCATCATAAGTGGAGCAGAAGACATAGCTTTGCCCGATAATTCTATAGATACAATCCTAATAACTTACACTTTATGCACAATACCTGACCTTGATAACTCAATGGCTGAAATAAAAAGAGTTCTTAAATCAGACGGAAAATTTATTTTTTGTGAACATGGCATTGCCCCAGATCAAAATATTGTTAAATGGCAAACTAGAATAAATCCAATATGGAAAGCTCTTATGGGTGGTTGTAATATAAATAGAAATATTCCTAAAATTATTTCAGATGGTGGATTTGATATTACCAATATTAATGAGATGTATCTTCCTAGTACTCCAAAAATAGTTGGATATAATTATTGGGGAATTGCTGAAAAGTAAATCTCTAAAGGAATTAATTTTGCTGCACTGCAACTGATGCATTAGGTCTTCTTAAATCAGAATATCCATACCTTATTCCATCTATGATATGAATACTCTGGGTACTACCAATAGTTTTATCAGGCTCTAGGTTATGGCCAAAATTATCAAGTATCGAAAGAGTATCCTTGCTAATAGTAGTTTCATAATCTAGTCCTTTATATGGCCAATCTTTATGAACTCTTGGAAGCATAGTTGCTGCCCCAATATCAAGTTTGAAATCTACAATTCCAGAAATAACTCTTAGAATAGAAGCTGGAATAGTTGAGCCTCCTGGAGACCCGGTTATGAGCATAAGTTCCTTATTAGAGTTAAAAACCATGGTTGGTGCCATTGTACTCATGGGTCTTTTTCCTGGTTCATATTTATTTGCTGGACTTCCAGTTCTTCCTTGAACAGAAGAATCTCCATATCTGTATGCAAAATTACCCATTTGATTATTTAGCAATACTCCTGTTCCAGGAATTGTAACACCTGATCCAAATGAGTAACCTAACGTAAAAGTATTTGAAACTGCATTTCCATCTTTATCAACTATAGAGTAATGAGTTGTATTTCTACTTTCATTTTTGATATCTAAAGGTTTGATCTTTGAGCTTTTAGTAGCTTTTTTTAGATTAATAGTCTTAATAAATTCCAAAGTTCTTTCTTTAGATAAAAGAGCATTCATGGGTACATTGTAGTAATTGGGATCACCCATATGATGAGACCTATTATTATGACCTCTTCTTAATGCTTCTGCTAAAAGATGGTAGGTTGCTGCCGAATTACTTCCGTATTTATTTAAATTAAAACCATTAAGGATATTTAAAGAAGTCGATACCACAAGCCCTCCTCCAGAAGGAGGCCCTGCACTAAATACATAATTGCCCCTATAGGAGGATATTAAAGGAGAGCCAATATTAGTTTTGTATGAAGTAAAGTCATCGCTGGATATAAAACCATTATTCTCTGCCATTGCTTTAATAAATTTTTCTTGGGTTTCTCCCTTATAAAAGCCATCTTTGCCTTTACTGGATATCAATGAAAGAGTTCTAGCTAAATCAGGTCTTTTTAGAAGAGAGCCCTCTTGAATAGATTGCCCATTTTTATAATATATTCTTTTAGATTCATTATCCTTTTTGAGTTTCTTTGAATTTTTAATTGCTTGATGGAGATCATTTGATACATAAATTCCATCATTAGCTAGCTTAATAACAGGTTCAAGAATTTCTTCTAAGGTTAATACGCCAAAATTTGAATGAGCATCAAGCAATCCTGCAACTGTGCCTGGCATTGCAGCCGCCTTATAACCTTCTCTGATTTTATTGAAATCTATTTTTTTATAGTCATCAATTAAATCGTATTTGAAAATATCTTTTAGCTTTGTGTTTAAGGGTGACTTACTTCTATAGTCAATAAAAAATATTTCTTTATCTTTTTCTAAATAAACCAACATAAATCCACCACCACCAATACCGCCTGCTCTTGGCAAGGTGATTGATAAAGAAAAACCAACTGCAACTGCAGCGTCTACTGCATTTCCACCCTTATTAAGAATTTCAATGCCGATATCTGATGATAGATTATTTTGAGAGACAACCATGCCAGAGCTTCCAGGTATTGGAGTATAAGGTGATACATAATCAATGTATTTATCTTGAGATAAAACGAAATGATTAAATGAAAAAAAAAGAAAATATAAAATTATTTTCATCAAAAAATCATTGGTGCTAAAAAGTATGCAAACAATGTCACAACTACAATCCCAATAATATTAAGTACAAAGCCTGCTCGCATCATTGTCGCAATTGTAAACTTCCCAGATCCATAAACGATAGCATTAGGTGGTGTTGCAACAGGAAGCATAAATGCACAACTTGCAGCTAGACAAACAGGGACAGTAAGTGATACAGGCAATATTCCAATACCTGCTGCAACAGCTCCAAAGACGGGTAAGAAAGTTGAGGTGGTTGCAACATTACTTGTTATTTCAGTTAAGAAAATAATCAATGCTGCTACTGCTAAAATTAAGAATATT
>ERZ802830.2615-NODE-2615-length-16057-cov-8.89151_pt1 | contig 16057 bp, 14 predicted proteins | sample MGYA00345654_ERZ802830 | MGnify/ENA primary metagenome ERZ802830 (study PRJEB30503, sample SAMEA104212375) | marine metagenome | biome: Westerlies Biome; feature: [SRF] surface water layer (ENVO:00010504) within the epipelagic zone...; material: water...
GGCGTTCTCGATAGCGACGATGGTAAGGCCCGATATACTTATCATTGACGAAGCGCTATCTGTTGGAGACCTAACCTTCCAAAAGAAATGTATTCAGCGAATGAATGAATTTAAGGAACAGAATAAGACTTTAATCTTTTGTAGCCATTCTATGTTCCATGTTCAAGAATTATGCGAAATGGCAATTTGGCTTGATAAAGGGCAGATAAAAGAAATAGGTGATAGCGAGCAAGTTGTTGGCCACTATGAAGATTTCTGCAACAGTAAAAAGGTTTACAACACCATCTCTGAGAATTCCTTGGCAGAAGAAGAGGCTAGTGATAAGAAAAAAGACGAACTGAAAGTGCCTGATTGTAAAATCTCGTCTTTGCACGTGAGATCGATGGATGGGCGAGAAGTAACTTCTCTTAAATCCTTAGAAGATTATGTTCTAGAAATGAAAATTGAAGTTCTCAAAGATCAGATCGAAGGTAATTTCGGGTTTGCGTTCATGAAGTCCGCTGAAGAACCGGTTGCCTCATTTCTAACCACAGACATTGATCAAATTGAAAAGGGCCCATTTAATAAGGGCGACAAGTTCACAGTTTCACTAACAGTAAAAGGTTTACCCATGCGAGTCGGCGATTTTTATATCCTCGGTGGACTAGCGGATAAAAGCGGGTTGCTATGGTACGAAAGAAAATTCAGTAAATTACTCCACATTGACGCCAATAAGGGGGTCGGGCCTATTATTATGAACTCAGAGTGGTCTGTAAAAAAAGCCTGACTTTAACGAAAATTATATTCTTCTTCCTCGATTCGGGAAGGTGCTGAGTCTGGCAGTTGACCATAGGGGTCTATTCGTAAAATGTTCGGCAACTCACTGAAGCCTGTAATTTCCACGATTTCCATGAAGGCCTGAATTTGATTTTTTTGCTCAAGAGCTTCCCTCCCAAAGTCTTCGTACTCCTGGGACAGACTCTCTTCACCTGCTCGATCGTCGAAATAAGCGTAGACACTGTAAAAGTTTGAGGTCGCGTTGCCAACCCAAGGCGAGAGTTCTTGAAGTTCTTCAAAGGGGACGATCTCTGCTATTTCCGCTCGGTTATTTATGTCTTCGATTTGCCGATATGCAATAATATTCTCTATCAATTGGCTATTTAGACCAGGCAATAATTCCATGGCCTCTCGGGTTGCTAGATTGAGGTTAACAGTACGTGCGTTTCCGTAGATAGTAAATGCAGCTTGAAGATTAACCCCCTCAAGTAGCTCTGCAAATCCTCTTATGTGGAGAATTTCTTCGACTGTATCAAGCTCTGGATTGTTCCTCGGAACGTAGCCTTGGGGCAGATTTTCATAGTAATCACTCTCCGCCCCGTTTAACCCCTCTAAATCATTCAAGTCCGTCCAATCTGTCCACGCAGCCAGTAGGTCTTGCACCTCCTGAGGGTCTGCCTCTTGTCCGCCTAGCTTATTTTCTATGAGCAACTGCATGTTTCGTCTTGGAATTCTGTTTATATTTATTTTGCCGGCATGATCGTAGATTCGCACAATTACATTTGACGCCTTCGGGTAATTCAAAGTCAATTTCTGACCGTTAAAACGAAAAGCTGGTGTTCTAATCTCACCCTCCTCAGTTTCCTCTAGTTGCTCACCAATAGGTCTGGGCATCCGCTCCAAAAGGAGTTCCATTTCGGCATGATTCATCGCACTCTGGATTGCTAACCTTCCGATTGAGGCGTCTTGATTGTTGGAAACTGTTATCGCGGACAAACGCACCGCACTAGCCATCGCCGTTACTAATACTGTTAGCAAAACTGATGTCCATAACACAATTATTATCACAGAACCCTTTTGTTTTCTGATTGAGGCCATTTGCTAACCCTAAATGTCCAGACGCTCTAGTTCATTCGGGCGGATACTTCTATGTTCGCTGTTACGAATCCTAGCTATGATTTCAAACTCATCGTTTATATCAATATTCGGAACTAGCCTCGCGTAAACAGCTAACGGCAAACTCAGAAGATCTTGGGCTTCCCACCTGTCGGTCCAAACTTTATTCTGATCGAGCTCCTCATAAAGATAACTTAACTCAAGATCGTACCCCGGAAAGAGAAGAACTGGATTAGACTCATTCAATCGCAAACTTGGGTTATCACTAAAAGCCGGAGCAAGCTTTAGATAAATTCCCTCGCCAGGAACCACAGAGAGCTCCCAAGCCGTCAATCCAGGTGAGCGTTGTGGCGAAACTGTAGAGACCCAGCTCAGAGAGTCATTCTCTCCAGTAAAGTAAATCTGCCTATTTAGAGTTTCTTCATTCGTATAGCTATGGGGGAAAGCACCATGGAGAGAGCGATCAACCTGCAGCAGTGCCAACGATAAATCCAAGCTCTCATCTAAAGAGTTTGAGTTGCGGTTCCAATCACCGGCAACAATAAACACGCTAGTACTTAGCAGCCCCAATAAAAGCGTTGTTAATCCCATCGCTAACACTACTTCTATTAAGGTAAACCCTGCATTATTCGCAGTTTTAGGAGACACTATGAGTTCCTATTGGGGAAGATTTAATCGAATCCATCGGCTTCCAAAAAACTGTTCGTCGCGACTATCGTCAGTAATTTGATACCGCTGCAGAGCGTACAGCAATGGTTCCGTTTTTCTTATTGGGTCATCAAGTAATTCCAATGAACGAATTTCATAACCATTATCCTCAAGAATTTCTTCAACATCTCTAAATTCATTCTGCAACAGCGCAAAATTAGTCGCTGCACGAACATGGGCAGCTCGAAGTAAGTTCTCTTCTGACCTCCAGGAAAGTTGTTTGCTGCTGCCGAGCAAAGAAAATAGCCCACCCAGGATGAACCCCGTGATAGCCAGGGCCAATATAACTTCGAGTAATGTAAACCCATCTTGTTTCTTAGCTTTCATGATCCAGTACCACTTGCCCTGTAAAAGAATCGATTAGAATCGTGCGTTCTCTCCCCTCAAAGTTAAGGTAAATTGTCCCTCCGGTGCTACCTCCTTCCGGGTAGAATACAACCTCAATTCTATCTTCCACTTCATATTCGACATCAGTGTTCTCCTCGAACCTTATCGACCCGTAAATAAATTCCCATTGTCCTACCGATAACGGTGATTGAGGCATTTCTAATTCCGATATCGGTGCGGCATAAATCTCAATTGAAGCCGGTCGGCCCTGCACAATAGCAGTTCGTCTAGCGAAATTGAGCAGCGATACCGCTTGGCGTGCCTGCGCGCTGAAAGTTCTGGACTCCAGACCCCCAACGTTCGGAAAAATTAAAACACTCGCCAAACCAATAATCGTAAGAACAAGAATAATCTCAAGAAGCGTGAAACCATCATTCTTGATATGACGAAGTCTAGAAATATTCCTATTGAAGGCCAACATCAGCGTCATCACCTTCGCCGCCCCTTTCACCATCAGGACCGTAAGAAGCTAATGTAAACTCTCTTCCATTTGAATCATACACATACTCATACCCCCATGGGTCCAGAGGCACTTCGCGTCGCAAATATGGGCCATTCCAAGAAGCTCTAGTTGAAATGGTCTCCCTCAAGCCTTCTAAGGAGTCAGGGTACTCGCCCACATCCAAACGATGAGTATCTAGTGCCGCCTCAAGCGCCGATATTTGCGAAAGAGCTGCGTCCCGTTGCGCGCCAGCTTGCTGGTTAAAAATATTCGGGGCAACCATTACAGCCAACATACCAATGATAGCCATAACTACTAGTATCTCTATCAGGGTAAACCCATTAGTCAACTGAAAATGACGAACCTTAGAAAATTTTTGCCTTACCATAAATTTGTCCTCGGGCGAGTTATATCGATTTTATCTTCCCGCATTTTATGACAACTTTTACCCCTTACATATCAGATTCTTCAAAAAGCTCTGATGCTAATTCGAAACGATCTAAAATATCTGAATACTGAGGCCCAGCTCGCTCATTTAGATCAATGATTTCTGGCCTCAAAACTATGAAAAGTTCTCTTCTTTCTAAATTATCCTGTTGGTAAGAAAATAAGTTCCCTAATCCTGGAACTCGATTAAGGAACGGCACCCCTGTGTTCAACGCTTCAGTATCTGTCTGAATTAAACCACCCAGCACGACATTTTCTCCATTTCTAACAACAACTGTAGTTGTGATTTCTTGATTATTAAAAACTGGGTTGTTGTTAATGCCCGATGCACTATTATCAACTGAACGAAGCGTTTGATTTATTATTAGATTAACCACACCATCATCATTAATCTGCGGCGTTATTAATAGCCCAATACCAGTGTCTCTGTATTGAATGTTCGTGGTAGATAAACCACCGGCACTTATGGACTGACCCGCCTCGACGGGAACTTCGGCGCCGATTTGTATTTCGCCTTCTTGATTATTACCTACTGTTAGGGAGGGTCTTGCCAATAATTGTACCTCGTTATTCTGCGCAATCGCTTCAAGAGTTGCATCGACCCTAGCCGAACCATCAATAAAGCCCCTGGTAAACATTAACCCGTTCAGGTTAGGAGCAAAATCTGTCACAGTGCTACTTGAAGTAGGGTTCGATGTGCTTCCCGCGACACGGCTCCAATCAACGCCAAAGCGGGTGTCATCGGCAAGTGTGATCTGTGCGATAACTGCGTTGACCATAACCTGCAATGGAACAACATCTAACTGACTAATTGTTGTCAGCAATTCCCTATAGTCTCTCGCAGTTGAACGAATCAACAGACTATTAGTTGCTTCGTCGGCTACGATTTTTACGGTTAGATTTGCCGAGACGGCTCCATTTTGTGGCGCTGTACTTTCAGATTGGAGCACTTGTTCAGTTTCTATGGACGTGGCCTGAGCAGCTTCTCCAGAAAATGTAGGCATGACAGTTGATGCTGCTCCACGAGCATTTCCTGGAGGAGAAAACAGTTCATCATCTTCTTCGAAAACCGTAGAGAGCGTTTCTGCCAGCTCGATTGAATCCAGATTTTTAACCCGGTACATAAAAAGCTGCTCTACTTGCTCTTGACTGTCCGCGTCAAGGATTTGCACCCATCGTGAAATCTCCTCGAAACCTCTAGCCGCTGGGGCGGTGACCAAAAGGGCATTTATCCGCTCAATCCCTCTTATCTGATAAGAGGGGTTAGGCCCTTCAATAAGCAATAGTATTTCGGCCAGCTCCTCAGCCACTTCAGCAGCATTAGCGTTGCTCAACTGGTACAAGTGTATTCCTTGATTCGTAAACGGATCGGAGTCGATCAAAGTCAGTAACTCATTTGCACGTTGCAGTAAGAAATCAGAAGCTGTAATAATTAACAAATCTCGACTTCCAAGCTGGCTTACGCTTCCCTCAGGTTCTAACAAAGGCCCAATTGCTTGAATCGCTGCTTCTGTGGAGACAAAGGTTAGCGGAGTAACCTGCATAACCTGTGCGCTTCCCGCTTCAATCTGAGAGTCAGGTCCCACAATGTCTGCTGGTAGCCGCGAGCTAACTCTTCGGGCGTTATAAATATCCCCCACCCGTTCTAGAAAGATTCCTGCATCTCTTGTCAATAACCTCATTAAGGGCCAAATGTCATCTCTTTGTAGCGGCCTTTCGGGAGAGGTTCTAATACTAATTCGATCGTCAATTGAGGGATCAATTAGTATCGATATATCCAACGCATCCGCCAACTGCTCCAAAACCATCCTTAAGTCTGCTTGCTCGTAATTCAGTTCGACGATATCAGGTCCTTCAGCGTCTGTTGGTGCAGGAACTGGCGCCTCTAACCCCGGGTAAATGAGCGGCCGCCCATCGCGATTTATCTCAGCAATAATGGCCTCCTGCTCAAATGACTCCGCCGAAGAAATCACAGGAATTTGGTTTACGCCAAAAGAAGATGAACTACCACCGGATGGCTGATTTATCTCTTGAGTTACCGCCTCTTGGGAAGATACTTGATCAGGCTGTTCACTCAAAACCATGCAAGACTGCAACTTAATACACATGGTGATCAAAAGTAAATTCGATAAATAACTTCGCGAAAATTTTATTTTATTTCTTACTGAAATCACAATGGTCTCCAATTCTAAAATTCTACTGCGTTCATGCTAAATACAGCGGATAGCATAGTAATTGTGATGCCACCAACGGCAATCGCAAGAAAAATAATTAAAGCTGGCTGCAAGGCTGAGACGATGCTAGACATCTGATTACGCACGAGATTATCAAACGTATTGGCCGACTTTATTAAAATAGAAGACGTTCGCCCAGATTCTTCCCCCACTGCTACTAACTGATGCAAAAGCGTAGGGAAAATACCTGTCTTCTCAAGGGAAAGTCCTAACCCAGTGCCGCCGCGAACATCTTCCTCAACATCATCCAAGTGTTTGACTATAAATGAATTCAAAACAACTTCCTTGGAAACCCTTAAGCTACGAATTAAAGGTATGCCAGCACCTAGCAGAGCCCCTAAAGTTCTCGAGAATATGGCACTCTCTTTATATAAAATAAGGGTACCCATCAAAGGTACGGACAAAAGAAATTTATCTTTCTTTAGTTTGCTGCGGTAGTTATTGTCAAGTCGTTGCCAAATTATAATAAATAATATGAATGTGATAAAAAGGAAAAGCCCATATGACTGAAGGAAGTCACTTAAATTGAGCAAAAAAGCTGCTGAAGGGGGGATATCAGAGCCTGCATCCTCAAACATGGCAGCAAATTGAGGTACAACAAAAACTAGCAATAGGAATACGGAAATTACCCCGGTCGCTAGTAATACGATTGGATAGATCATCGCAGAGACTATGGCCTGACGGGTTTGAGCACTGGTTTGCAGAAATTCTGTTAGATCTGGCAAAAGTTCATGCAAAATTCCTCCCTCCTCCCCAGCCCTAATAATGTTAATATACATTTTTGAAAATACTGCTGGATGCGCCTCCATAGCATTAGCCAAGCTCTTCCCCTCTTTCACATCACCCAACAAATTTAAAACTAATGCCTTCATCGCAGGCGACTCAGTAATGCCATCTAGCAGCCTGAGAGCTTTGTCCAAAGGGACTCTTGCCTCTACTAATGTGCATAAGCCATTTGTGAAATCTAAAAGATCACTATTTGTGACTTTTTTGCGCCGGATACTTTCTACATTCTTTTTTGATTCCTTTATTTTAATAGGCGTCAGGTTTTTTCCTTTTAATATTCTTATGGCTTCTCTCTCAGATTCCGCATTAACCTGACCAGCCTGGATTCCTCCCTGGTTATCAAAAGCCTGGTATTTAAAAAGTGCTAAATTCATGCTGATCTCGTAACCCGAACCACTTCTTCGGGAGTAGTTAGTCCGTTTTTTAATTTCTCTATTGCATCCTCTCTCAAGGTTTGCATACCTTCAGCGACAGCCTGATCTCGAATGACGTTTGCGTCAGAATCATTAGCGATGTGGTGGCGAATTGCATCACTCATCATCAAGAGCTCATAAAGACCCACTCTCCCTCGGTAGCCAGTGTTGGCGCAACTTTCACACCCTGAACCCCGTTTGACCTTCGGGCAAATTTCTATAGGGATTCCAAGAACTGTCGCTTCATCTTGATTTAAGTCAACCAACTCTGCGCAATCTGTACAAACCCGCCGCACCAACCGTTGCGCCTGAATCGCTAACAAACTAGAGCTAATTAAATAGCCTTCTACTCCCATATCCTGCAAACGCGTCACAGCTCCAGCGGCGTCGTTAGTGTGCAATGTTGAAAAAACCAAATGGCCCGTTAGCGCAGATTCGATTGAGATTTCAGCAGTCTCATGATCACGAATCTCTCCCACCATTAACACATCCGGATCCTGACGCACAATAGAACGCAACCCCGCTGCAAAATTAAGCCCTATAGAGGCATTTGCCTGGATTTGAGTTATGCCTTCTAACTGGTATTCAACTGGATCCTCCACAGTAATAATTTTCTGTTTCTCGCTATTTATTTTTTCCAGCGTCGCATAAAGAGTCGTAGTCTTCCCAGAGCCAGTAGGTCCAGTAATTAGAATCATGCCGTGCGGTTGCGTAATAATGTTACGATAATGTTTAAGCACATTTTGAGGCATGCCTAACTGCGCCAAATCAACCGAAGTATCAGACCGATCAAGAATCCTGAGCACGATTGATTCACCATGAACACCGGGTAATGTCGATACACGCATATCCAATTGCTTACTACCAATCTTATAATTTATTCTCCCATCTTGTGGCAGGCGCTTCTCGCCAATGTCTAGTTTTGCCATAAGCTTAAGGCGAGAAGCAACAGCGGTGTGAATGCGGACCGGCAAACGCTCGATCCGAGTCATTATTCCATCGACCCGACAACGAATATCCAAGTGTATTTCGTTGGGTTCAAAGTGAATGTCGCTGGAATTTAAATCTAATGAGCGAGCAAACAAATGATTCACTAATCTAATAATAGGTGCTTCCGAGGCCAGGTCTGTAAGGCCCTCATCATCTTCAAACCCCGAAACAAATATGTCAGCTTCCTCTCCTTCTATCCTGGGAGATAGCTCGGCGCGCCAATATTTGCTGAGTTTCCTTACCTCATCATCTCCCCCTAACTTAAACCGGACAATTTCTCCGATAATGAAACGGACTTTAGCTCGTATCTGCACGTCTGGAATTTGACTGCAAATTAATTCACCGCTCTCCTCAAAGTTTTGTGATGGTGCTATACCGTCCGGCTCTAATAGTTGTGAAAAAATTGGTAAAGTAATCGGTGAAAAACTCATGATTTTATTAGGCCTAACGTTGGCTTAACCCCCCAGTAATTAATCCTTCGCTACGAGCAAAACCAACTACAGTTATATCACCTGTATACTGGGATCTTGTCCGGTTAATTGAAAAGTCTCTAACAAATAGTCTAGGAACAGAGTTATCCAATCTTTCCAGGAACCCGATAGTATTATTTGCGCTGTCTGTCCGAAAAGACATCTCTTGGCTAATCATAAGCCACTCATTCGTTTCAACCCTCTCAGCTAACCGGGTTGAACCAATTATAATCCCTGATTCCCTCGCATACTGGGACAAGTCGCTCTGTAACTCTGCCTCGACTAGTGGAATTGTCTCACCGCTAAAGATTTCTCGTTCTAACTGGGCGATCCTTACCTCTGCTTCGGTGCGCCTTTCTCTCCACCTTGCGGTTTCTTCTACCAAACGAGTCTCTCGTTCAATTTCTAATAATACTTGTTCGATGTTGCCTTCTCTATCGAGATAGATCGATTGGATCATCGGCAATACTGTAGTGCCCGCAAAAATTGCCCCCACAAGTAGCGCTATGTAAACAATATTTTTTTCGCGTTGGCTATACTGCATAACTTAAATTAATTCTCTGGAAAGTAACGAACCATATAAGCCTCGAAATTTACGGGACTTAAGCGTAAATCTATATAGTACCTCGTGTTACTTGTTGCTCTTGAAAATAGCACCTCCGTAAATAGAGGGTCTTGCTCAAGCTTTTGCAAAATAGCTTGGGGATCTGCACTTGATCCCTGCAACTTGATTAACCCCTCCGAAACTTCCATTGAGGAAATCCTTTCTGCGCCAAGCACGTTCTGAAGTGTGAACATTGCTTGTCTGAGTTGTTGCTCCGGAAAGTCATTTAACGGCCCCCATCGGTCTTCGAAATTTACCACGACTTGCTGGTCCTGCCTGGCCTCACTAGACATCACACGGCTAGCCTCTAAGGAGGAAGCTGCGCTTCTAAATTCAATTGATTGCCGCACAAATGGCAAAGCAGCAAGGCATAAAAGAACAATTAAGACTGTAAAAGCGGAAATAACCTTGCGGCCTCGCTCTACTTCTTGCCTTGCTGTTATAGCACCGTTAGGGAAAAAGGGATAACCGCTCCCTTCTGCTTTTATAGAAAGCGTTCTAATTTTCTCTAACTCATCGATTTCCAAAATCGAGTTGTGGTTCTGGTCTGAAATAGTCGTGTTCCACTGATCGAGAAACTCATCTTGCGCCAAGTCAACTTTGTGTGCCTGCTGCCATGTCTTCAACACTGAGTTTTCAAACATTACTAGGGTTTCATTAAGTCCATCTCGTTCCAAAAATCCATCAATTTGACGGCTGGCTTGTAATGCTAGTATCCGAGGTTCAACAACAGCCAAAAACAGGTCCTGTTTTTGAAACGCCAAATACAAATTATCCAGCTCCGCCTGATCCTTCCACAACACAATGGTTTCCTTTCCAACTTCTGAGCTCTGAGAATTAAGGGCGATTGCTACCGGTTTATCAAAAGAGGGAAGTGTTTCCTCTACTTGAAGCCTTAGCGCCGAGATCAAGTTGTTCTTTGGAAGATCAGGCAAGGAATGTCGAGTGGCCAAAAAGTCTCCTGAAGGCAACAATAACTGAATCGATGGCGGTTCTTTAAAATGACCGAGCAACTCTTTACCCTTCGCCGCCAATTCATCAGTGCCCCAATTGTCGCTGAGTCGCACCGACTTACCTGACTCAAAACTATATAGCTCTTTATCAAATAGCATCAATGTCGCACTTACTGATTTTTCCAGCTCCTTGTGCGCTTTATTAGCGGATCTCCGCCAAATAAAGTTAAAAAATAGGTCTTTAAATTTATTTGTGAGACTGTCCATTTTCCGACCTATACTTATCCACACTGAATTTCAGTAGGACTGAGCTCTTGAGTTGTTATTTTCGAATCTTTCGTTACTGGGCTTTTAGGACGGATGAAACGTAAAAATAGTTCTAAAAGCACGGGGTTGTAAATAAGCGCAGCTAAGAGGTAGGCGTGATCGGGAATTCTAGGGGCCTTATTACAAAAAAGCGAGTTTAAGGCACTGGGATCCCATATCTAGCCTCTTTGTTTAATTAAAAGGCAAGATATGAGACTTGAGATAAGTTTTGGGCTTAGTCGCCAGAGCCGCTCATCGCGGAGCGCTCTTTTTCAACAAGAAAATCAACAATGTCTAACATTTCTTGCTGAGTTCTCACATTCTCGCCGGTCGCAACGAGATATTTACCGTTAACAATCATATTAGGCGTGGAGCGAATCCCATAATCAGTCATTCTTTTTTCCGCCTGATTGACCTTGGTCCTTACTGAGAAGGAATTAAAAGCGCTCTCAAAATCGGATTGGCTTACTCCATGTTGCTCAAAAAGTTCCCCGATTTGATCTTCATTCTGAAGCATATTACGTTCAACGTTAATTGCGTTAAAAATTGGCTCATGGAGAACATCTAATGAGTCTAGAGCTTCAGCAGCGTAGTAAACCTGTGCATGAACCTTCATCAATCCATTCCAAAGAGCTGGAAATCTAACGAAATCCACGTAGTCAGGCGTATTATCTTCCCAATCAGCAATCAAGGGTTCAAAACGAAAGCAATGCGAGCATCCATACCAAAAAGCCTCAATGACCTCTACCTTGGAAGAATCATTGGTGTTAACGGGATTGGCAATTTCCTGGTAGTGTGTCCCAGCAACAAAACGCTCAATCTGACCGAAACTTGCAGAACCAAACGGCAGCAAGGTTACGAGCAATGTAGCTTGCAATATCTTTTTAGCCAGCGAAATCTTATTCACCTTAGCCCTCCACTTTTCTCAAAAAATCTATGACCATCTTGGAAACTTACCACACCCTTTTTTTGATGCCAACTCCAGGTTCAATTACTCCAAGACGCCGTCTAATTCAGCCCTGAGACATAATTTGCTAGTGCCGACAGCTCATCATCTGTCAGGCGCTCTACTACTGAGCGCATCATAGCGCTCGAATCATTTTGGCGCTCTCCCGCTCTAAACGCCTTCAGCTGCATTAATGTGTAATCCGGGTGCTGACCGCTTAATGAAGGAAAGCCTGCCGGGGCATTTCCGCTGCCCGTCGGAGAATGGCATGCCGAGCATGCTGCTACCGATAACTCTCTCACACCAGCGCGATATATCTTTTCACCTAACTCCAGACTCTCAAGACTTGCCCCCAAAAGGGTAACCTTCTGAGACGAGTACCAAGCCGCAAGGTCCATGATATCCTCGTCAGAGAGCGCTGCCACCATGGCTGCCATGGTTGCATTTGCTCTAGCACCAGACTTGTAGTCCTGTAACTGCTTGACGATATAATTGAACTTCTGACCAGCGATCTTAGGATTAACCGACAGCTCGCTATTCCCATCAGCGCCGTGGCAGGTCGCGCAAAGGGCCGATTTAGCTTGCCCAGCGGCCGCGTCGCCTTGAGCAACGAGCAGCTGTGGCGCGAGTAATACGAAAATTGTATATAAAATTGAAATGCAAAGTTTTTTCATGATGGTTCCCAACACTGCTTCAGATCTAAAACTCGAGTCGTTAAAGTCATCCACGGAATTATCTGGCTTTCCGGCGAATCAAGACCTTAACAGGGTAACTTTCGAAGATGTTATTATAACTTAAATTACAACATGTCTCTAATGAGGTCGTCGTTATAACGAGTACTAGCTTGATTCATAACTTAATTACATTACGAACAACAAATCGAAATGGACTTTAACCAGACCCAATTTACCGTAAGTGCAGTCAAAATTTCTGATTGTCCTGCGGATAGTCTCGCCGAAGTCGCATTTGCAGGGCGCTCTAACGCTGGGAAATCAAGTGCTATTAACAGCCTCTGCGGTCATTCTGGCCTAGCGCGCACTAGTAAAACTCCCGGAAGAACACAACTCATAAATTTCTTTGCTATCGAAGCTACAAAATATCTAGTCGACCTTCCCGGTTATGGATTTGCGAAGGTCCCCTTAGAAGTAAAACATAAGTGGCAGACAGAGTTAGAAAAATACTTAAGATTGAGAGACCCTTTGGTTGGATTGATTCTTCTATCGGATATCCGACACCCCTTAAAGCAATATGACCTAACCATGATCGGCTGGGCTGTAGAGTCTAATCTGCCTCTTCATTTGCTACTGACTAAGTCGGATAAACTCAAGCGTGGGGCCGCTCAGAATGCCCTGCTCAGGGTACGCAAAGAAACGGCATCCTTGCGTGGTGTTTCAGTACAATTGTTTTCTTCTTTGAAAAAAACCGGACTCGGCGAAGCAAAAGAAGTAATTACCAAATGGCTTAGGCTGGAATAATCCAATTAATGAGCTTGATCCCAATTGTCACCGATTCCTATGTCTACTACTAACGGAACCTTTAGTGAAGCCGCGCTCATCATCCTAAATCTTACACCTTTGCCCAACAAAGCCGCATCCCGATCCGTAACCTCAAAAACTAGCTCGTCATGCACTTGAAGGACTAAACGAGCATCAAGATCACCTAATTCTAACCACTGATCGATATCAATCATGGCCAATTTAATAATGTCAGCAGCGGAACCTTGCATAGGAGCATTAATCGCGGTCCTCTGGGCCGCTTTGCGCACCATTGCATTTCCAGAGCGAATTTCTGGTAAATACAATCGTCTGCCGAAAATAGTTTCAACGTACCCTTTTTCATCAGCGAAGGCCTGCGTCTGTTCCATATATACTTTTACGCCAGGATATTTCTCGAAGTAACGGTCGACATACTCTTGGGCCTCAGTTCGACTCACACTTAACTGCTTGGCAAGCCCAAACGCACTCATTCCGTAAATAAGGCCAAAGTTAATGGCTTTAGCACTTCGCCTTTGATCACTTGTAACGTAGTCAAGTTCTACGCCGAAAACATCAGCTGCGGTGGCTTTGTGAACGTCCTGCTCATTATCAAACGCCGACAGTAATCCTGGATCTCGAGACAAGTGAGCCATTATACGCAGCTCAACTTGAGAATAATCTGCTGCCATAAGCTTATAGCCCTGATTGGATATGAACGCCCGGCGAACCTTCCTACCCTCTTCTGTTCGAATTGGTATATTTTGTAAATTCGGGTCAGCAGATGACAATCTGCCTGTCGCCGTTACTGCTTGCTGAAAGGTTGAATGAATTCTTCCAGTTGAATTATTCACTTCGAGAGGCAATTTATCTGTATATGTGGATTTCAGCTTACTCAGTGATCGATGTTCTAAAATAAACCTCGGCAATTCATAATCTTCGGCAAGCTCTTGCAAAACAGGCTCTGCTGTTGAGGGCTGTCCCTTTGGTGTTTTCTTTAAAATAGGCAGCTGCAGTTTATCGTAAAATATTGCTTGCAACTGTTTTGGAGAACCGATGTTGAATTCCTCCCCGGCAATGTCATAAATCCGCTGCTGAAGGTCATTCAAGCTCTTTTCTAGCTCAACGCTTTGTGTTTTCAAAGCATTCTTATCTAGACTTATTCCATTCCTCTCTATTCGCTGGAGTACACCAACCAGAGGCAACTCAAAGTATCTGTATACACCCTGCAATTTCTCAAAGGAGGATAATTTATTGTCTAAAACGAGAGCTACGCGATGAATAAAGTCAGCTTTCTCATTTGCAAAAACAGCATATTCATCGATAGTAAGCAGACTTGGAACTAACCTTTTCCTACCTTTGCCCAGAAGTGCATCTGGATCAGTAAGAGTAGCGTTCAAATAGTGGCCAATTATGTCGCTAAGCCCGTGCTTAGTTGCGACTGAGTTTAAGACGTATGACGCCAACAAGACATCTGATGAAACCGCTAACTTTTTAATTCCGTGAGTTTGCAACAGATGGCTAATATGCTTAGTGTCGTAAGCAAATTTTCTAACGGACTCTTTTTCAATGGCTGGTTTTAATTTTTCCAGCACTACTTTTAGGTCAAATTGTTCCGGACAGCCCTCATAGCTATGCCCTATGGGTATATAGCTGGAGGCCCCTAGCTCGCAACTAACACTAACCCCAACAATTTGTGCATCAAGAAAATGGGGGCCTTGCGATTCCACATTGATACTGAACCGATTTGATTTCTCTAACGCTTTTTGCAGCGAGTCTAACTCTTGTGCGTTTTTAATTATCGAGTAATCCACCTCCGTTACTAAGACTTCCTCCAAGCTCGAAGAATCATCAAGATTTTCGACTTCTTTTGGAATATTTTCCGGCTCTTGTCTTAGGGCGCCAGTTGCATCACTATCTTCTAATTCTCTTATCCACGTTTTAAACTCTAGTTTTGTAAAACAACCGTATAATTCTTGCTGATTCTCTGCTTGCTTAGTTAGACTAGAAATCGAAACGCCCACATCGACGTCCAACTTTATAGTAGCAAGTTCATAAGACAGTTTAAGTTGCTCAATGTTTTCGCGGAGGCGCTCACCAACTTTACCTCCGATCGCAGATGCATTTTCGATTATCCCTTCCATAGAATCATATTCGAGCAGCCATTTGACTGCTGTTTTCGGTCCCACTCCGGGGACTCCCGGGATATTGTCAGATTTATCACCCATTAACGCGAGATAATCAATAATGCGTGCAGGCGTTACTCCAAACTTTTTAAGGACACCACCTTCATCTAGCTCTTCATTAGTCATGGTATTCATCAAAGCCACATTGGAGTTAACCAGTTGCGCTAAATCCTTATCCCCAGTGGAAATCAAGGTTCTAATGCCCATGGCAGTCGCTTGATTTGCCAGAGTCCCAATCACATCGTCCGCCTCAACTCCTTCGACGATAATAAGAGGAATTCCCATGGCAGTGATGATTTCATGAATTGGCGCAATTTGACTGCGTAGCTCGTCCGGCATGGGTGGTCGGTTCGATTTGTAGTCTGGGTAAAGATCATTGCGAAATGTTTTGCCTTTTGCGTCGAAGACCATCGCAATATTCTTGTGAGGGGACTTTTTTAGTAGGGCTCGCGTCATATTTATAACGCCCTTGACTGCACCTGTTGACTGCCCGCGGCTGTTGATTAGGGGTGGGAGCGCGTGGAACGCTCTAAAAAGGTAGGAAGACCCATCAACCAATATCAATTCTTTAATTTTGATTACCTCACGACCCCACAATGAATTTGGTTTCCAAAAAACTCGTAGGAGGAGTTTTCGATATTTGTAAAGAAGTGGGTGTATGCATTACTCATATTCTCAACCCTTGAGCCCATCAAATCAATGGCGTCTTCTGCGAGGCCCCACCCCCAAAATTTTCAGTATTAGAAGCTTATGGTGTATCGCAAGAAGCTGGCAGAGCAGACGCTTGATTCCGCCCCTGATGCTTTTGGAGAGAATGGGTTTTTCTGAACCCAAAGGAATT
>ERZ802830.2616-NODE-2616-length-16057-cov-6.23578_pt1 | contig 16057 bp, 13 predicted proteins | sample MGYA00345654_ERZ802830 | MGnify/ENA primary metagenome ERZ802830 (study PRJEB30503, sample SAMEA104212375) | marine metagenome | biome: Westerlies Biome; feature: [SRF] surface water layer (ENVO:00010504) within the epipelagic zone...; material: water...
GAGAGAAGTCGGCAGAATCAAACTTCAAAAACGGGAACGGGGTCTTGGTTTGGTATAAAGAGGACGGCACGGAAAATTATCGCGAAGTATACAAGGCAGGCGAAATAGTCAGAGACTAACCCTAGTCACCTTCAAACTCCAGAGTATCCTCGTCCAGCCAATCCTCGATAGCTAGAACGGCGGCGGTGGCTAACTGTTCAACATCCAGGTCCGACCCCTCAAACCATCGGTTTAGGTCGGCCTTGAATTAGCTGATTTTTTTCAAAAAATCCTCATTTTCGCCATTACGGAAATTTTTTTGTTAGGGCTAACCGGTCTTGGGTAATCATTCGATATTTTTTTCTTACCCCCGCCCCCCCATGTATTTATATAAACATAACAGAATAAGTATAGACACATATAAACTTATTGTAGCTTTTATTGAAGCTTTTCCCTTTTCTTAAGTCGAAAACAGCTAAATCCTAGTGTCTAAAGGGATGGTGCGGGCACTCGGGATCGAACCGAGGACACCAGCTTGGAAGGCTGGGGTTTTACCACTAAACTATGCCCGCATAACCTACCCTTAATAAATCCAACAGGGATGGTATCGTCAAGGTGAATTCAAGTCATTCCGGCTCGATTCCCAATGCCTTGCACACTTCCCGGTGAAACAGGGCAGAACCCACACGGAATGGACAAGAACCCATGGAGGGACTGAATCTTTTCATAGGGAAAGCAGGTTCGTAAAGAAAATGAAACATGGCTCCAGCCCCTTCGCAGATAGGATACCCTGCGGCACAATCCCAGGGCTTGGCGCGGTATTCCAAGCATCCATCGAGTCTTCCGGTGGCTACATTTGATAGCCCTACTGCAGCGGAACCGGGACAACGGATACGCCAGATTTGTAAAGCTTCACGAAGGGCATCAAGCTCAGTGGTTGGAATAGGGAAATGCATACAAAAGGTGAGCTTTTCGTTTACCAGATCTGTGCTTGCCAGTACTGGGGTGGTTCCTTCAATCGATCCGAATGCTTTGCCTCCCTGGAGTAAATTATCGCGTCCGTAATCATAAATGAATCCATAGACCGGCATGCCATGTCTTAAAAGTCCCAGTGAAATTCCACATTCCGGTACGCCCACGGCATAATTATTGGTTCCGTCTACGGGATCAAGCACCCAGGCAAATTCACCGGTTAACGGAATGGGTTCGGGTGTATCTGTGGATTCTTCGGAACAGAAATCATCGGAGGGAAAAGACTTGGCTAAGTCAGCAAACAATTCCCGGGAAATGGTCTCATCGACCTCTGTGACCCGTGTGCCGTCTCCTTTCCAACGACTCTTGGCAGTGCCAAAATTTTCTCGAAAGTATTCGACTTGGTCAAGAACTGCGGCATGACCACCGAGAATTCGCTCCTGCAAAGAGGAGTCAGCATTGGAAATATCGGGAGTCAGGTTGCTTGCGGATCGATCCATTTACCTTCTTCTTGTATCAGATCAACCAATCGGTCAACTGCATCATTCTCGAGAATAGCTGATTTTACTCTTTTTTTCCCTACATAGAGATCGATTTTTCCTGGCCCCGACCCTACATAACCAAAGTCGGCATCGGCCATTTCTCCCGGCCCGTTAACGATACATCCCATGACGGCAATGGTAATGCCTTTAAGATGCCCGGTGGCTTGTTTAACTTTCTGAGTGGTGCTTTGCAGATCAAAAAGTGTGCGTCCACAGCTAGGGCAGGCCACAAATTCAGTTTTAGAAATGCGGGCTCTTGCCCCTTGTAATAAATTGTAGGCAAGTCCACGATTACGATCGAGGGAACCCAGGTTTTCCACTGAAATTAAGTCGCCAATACCGTCGCAAAGCAGAGATCCGGAAAGGACGGAAGCATCCAGGAGTCTGGCTGAAAAAAGATCTTCGTCAGGAAAAAGACGGTCTTTTTCACGATTGCGAATCCAGAGAGGAAGTTGAATTTGAGACTTAGCCATGTACGCCGCAAGGAATCGGTAGCCGGCCACTGTGTGTTTTTCCTGCGATGGAGAGAGAGTAATAATTGGTGGCTTGGGTGAACAGGCAAGAAGTGAACTTGTGCCATCACTCAGTTCTTTGGCAGGCAGGGAAATAACCGGGTGATGGCCTGCCTGGTCACAGAAAGCGAGAAAGCGGGCTAAGGCGGCTTCATCATCAAATCCGGCTTTCGTATGCCAGGCAATCGGCACGCACCCAGGCTTGGCCGGAGGTAACTCATCATCCATTTCGCGTTCGTCCTCCACGATAATAATTGAGATGGCACCGACTAATGATTCTGCAAGAGTTTGAAGTTCAGGAAATTCAGAGGATGTTCGGATACGGATAATCAGTCCTTCCACGGGTGCATCCTTTGATTGCGTCTGGACCTGAGCAATTTCCTTAACAATAGCTGCCGTGTCTCGGGTAGGAAAATGGGTGGAGACTAAAACGGACGGAGGGTTTTTATCACCAATAGTAAGATGGGGCTGTCCAAGTTTCAGTTCTGGACAAGCCCGCCGGGTGAAAGTGTAAGGATCAATGGTTTCATCCAAATTTACGATGGGAGATTCAGGCTTTGCGGACCACCAGTTGTCTGCCCGATTGGCAAGGTCTTGCGCAACAGGGATTTCGGCTACTGGGTCTTCAGTTAAAGAAACGCGGATGGTATCACCCAATCCATCGAGAAGTAGAGAGCCAATCCCCGTGGCACTCTTGATTCGGGCATCCTCACCATCTCCGGCTTCGGTGACACCAAGATGCAAAGGGTAGATCATCTTCTCCTCATTCATGAGCGAAACAACCAGTCGGTAGGCTTCGATCATTACCTTGGGGTTACTCGACTTCATCGAGAGAATGATGTCTTGGTAACCATGAGACTCGGCAATTCGAATAAATTCAAGTGCAGATTCAGCCATACCACGTGGCGTGTCACCAAAACGGTTCATGATCCGGTCCGACAGAGAGCCATGGTTGGTGCCGATACGCATGGACCGCCCGAGCTCTTTGCATCGAAGTACAAGCGGAGAAAATTCCTCATGCAAGCGTTCCAATTCTTCCTCGTATTGGGCATCAGTGTATTCCCGAATCTGGAATTTTTTCCGGTCGGCATAGTTGCCCGGGTTGATCCTGACTTTTTCCACATGCTTTGCAGCTTCCATAGCCGCGTTGGGCATAAAGTGAATATCCGCAACCAAAGGGATATCGACTTTTGCTTTTCTGAGCTGATTGGAGATAAGAGCAAGTGCTTCCGCCGCCCGGACATTGGGTGCAGTGATACGAACAATTTCACAACCTGCCTCTGCGAGTTCGAGAGCCTGACATACGGTTGCCTCCACATCAAGTGTGTCTGTAGTGGTCATCGACTGGACCCGGACGGGATGATTCGCCCCGATTAAGACCGAGCCCACAGCTACCTCACGAGATTCGCGACGAATCGATTGAAAGCGCGAGACGCAGTAGGGAATCGCCATACCCGAGGGGGGTTACCAGTTAGGGAAAGATTCGTTGAACATCGAAAAAAGTGACATACAACATGAAGGAAAAGAGTAGAACCACAAAGAGCATTTGGGCACGCTCAAGAAATGAGATAGGAATGGGTCTGCCTCGAACTTTTTCAATGGTCGCAAATAACATATGTCCACCATCTAGAACTGGGATGGGCAAAAGGTTAAGGATGGCAAGGTTGACATTGATGAAAACAACAAACCATAGAAGTTTTTTAAATCCGATCTTTGCAAATATGCTGAGATGATTGACGATCCCCACCGGTCCGCTCATGTTGCGCATTTTAACATCAGACTGGGGGCTGACCAGACCGCTCAGGGTAAGATACATATCTTTGACGCGCCTGACAATCAGCGTTATGGGGTTTGGGTAGGTGGTGATGATTTTGAATTCTGGAGTAAAACCAATCAGCTTGCGTGTTATCAATGCGGTTCCATTTGCGAGTTCCTTTTCGACCGGGATTAGATCGTAGGTTTTTTCAGGTCCTTTTTCACCTCCTTTACGCACGGTAAAAGCGATGGATTGATTATTTTCCGTTGTACTTAGATAATCAACCACCTGATAAAAGGAATGAATGGTTTTACCATCGATGGCAATCGGTTGATCTCCCACTTCCAATCCCATCTGCTCGGCAGGCATATCTGGAGATAATTGACCGATAAAAAAAGTTTCTTTAGGACCAATTCCGATGATGCGCATTTCTTCGGGTCCAAAGACTTCAGGATAAATTTCTAGCTCCTGTTCTTTTCCGTTTCGGATAATGGTGAGGTAGACAAGGCGGCTTCCTTGGGCGGTCTGTTCCTTCCCGGTGACGATCCGGTTTTGGATATCCATGAAATTTTCAACAGGGGCTCCATCCACGCGGATGATTTCATCCCCGGGCAAAAGACCTGCTTTCTTGGCAGGTCCTGAAACCTCTTCCCCTTCACTAACGAGTGGATTCCATCGCTCCACCGTATCAGCGACATAACCTACCTTGGTGGTTAACTGGGCATCGGAAACATCGTAACCGAAAAAATAGAGCACGCAGGATAGGGTAAAGGCCAAAAGCATGTTAAAAACAGCCCCCATTACTGAAACAAGCATTTTATCAGTGTATGTAATCTTGGGTAAAGACTTGGGCTTTGCGTTCTCGCTATCCTCGCCTTCCTCCTCTTCGTCCACATCTTTCCATTTAAAGTTTTTCTTGCCTTCTTCTTGAAGTCTTTGGTTTTCAACTTCCGCCCGCCCTTCGGTGCGCCCCATGTCTGCCAATTGGGGAAGGGCAACATAACCACCAAAGGGTATGGCTGAGAGACGATACTCCACCCCATTTCGGGTCCAGCCAAAGAGTTTTGGACCAAAACCAATCGAAAAACGCAGGATTACCAAACCCCGTTTACGGGCTGCTAAAAAGTGCCCCAGCTCATGAATGAAAATCGTAAAGCCAAGAGCAAATAGGGCCACGAAGATGAATGCAAAATCAGAGAGAAGATCGCTCATGTGGAAGGTCCGATTAATACCGACGCAATGCGCCGGGCTTCGGAGTCAAGAGAAAGTAAGGTGCTAAGGTCATTCTTGGGTTGGTGGTCGAATTGAGAAAGGGTTTGATATATAATGTCAGAGATTTCCAGAAAGCCAATACGATTCAAAAGAAAGGCATCCACCGCCAGTTCATTTGCCGCATTGAAAACCAGAGGAGCGGACCCTCCTTGAGTAAGAGATTCTTGGGCGAGTCTGAGACAGGGAAATCTTTCCAGGGAGGGTGGACTGAAATGTAAGTCAAGTGGTTTCGAGAAATCAAGGGATGGATGCACCCCCGGGGCCCGTTCCGGATAAAGTAGGGCGTGCTGAAGGGCAAAGGTCATCGATGGTGGACTAAGCTGGGCTAAGCAACATCCATCCACAAAACGAACCATGGCATGGACAACACTGGTGGGATGGATGACGACTTCCAGTTTGGAGGGTGGAAGATCGAAGAGCCAACGGGCTTCGATCAGTTCAAGTCCTTTGTTGGCCATGGTGGCGGAATCAATGGTTACTTTATTACCCATGGACCAGTTTGGGTGATTTAAGGCCTGTTTTACGGTTACATCCTTTAGTTGTTCGACGGGTGTATCCCGAAATGACCCCCCCGAAGCGGTCAGAATAATCGAATCAAGATCCCTTTTGTCTTCCCCCTGTATACATTGGAAGATCGCGTTGTGCTCACTGTCAGCAGGGAGTACGCGAGCCTGGTTGCTCTGGGCCGTTTTCATAACGAGATCCCCACCTAAAACAAGGGATTCCTTATTTGCCAACACAATGTCTTTTCCTGCTTCGAGTGCCGCAAGAGTGGGGCTCAGTCCACTTGATCCGACAATGGCGACGACCACCAAGTCGGCCTCAGCCAGTGAAGCCAGATGGACAAGACCATCCCTAGACCGATCCAAAGTTGTCTCTGCGGGGATGCCTTCGACAAATCCTGCAGATTCAGGCAAATAAGCATATGGTACTCTAAATTCACGAACAATTTCAGTGAGTTTTTGACTATTCGAATTCGCAGAAATTCCGATCAACTGCAAGCGGTCAGGATGTTTGCGAAGAACTTGCAGGGTGCTCGTTCCTATTGAACCAGTCGCCCCTAAAAGAACGATCTTTTTCGGTTCGGTCACGATTTGATGATCTGTAAGATAAAGTAGCCTGTGGGGGCGGCTAGAATGAGGCTGTCAGTAAGGTCTAGGAGCCCCCCTATACCAGGAATGCTTCCCCCAGAGTCTTTAACCCCAGCCAGTCTTTTAAGAACGGATGCAATTAAATCACCAATCACTGCAGCGAGAGCAATCAGCAGTCCCCAAAGTCCACCTTCGAGGGGAGTGAAAGAGCAGACGGATAGGTCGGTGAAAGTAGGGGAGTATTCTGTAATAAGCCAGGGTATGAGGGCTCCCACTCCAGCGGATGCTAAGAAGCCTCCGAGTAAGCCCTCAATAGTTTTGCCCGGGCTGATAGATGGTGCCATTTTAGTCCGACCTATCGCTTTACCAACAAGAAGTGCCCCCATGTCGCTAAACTTTGCAACAATCACGATCCAAAGACAGAAGAAAAGACCAAAGCTAATGCTCACCGCTTTTGTGCTCGTTGGATCGGTTTCCAATATGCGAACGAAGTAGTGAAGCAGGAAGGGGACATAAAGAAGGCCAAAGAATGTGGGCATCAGCCTTTTGATATACATACCCCTTTGATCCTGAGGGAATAGTACACAGGCCGAGGATGTAAACAGAGCACCTACAGCAAGAACATCAATCCCATACTCCGGGAAATAGTAGGAAATTGGAATCATACAGGCTCCCGTGAGCAGTCCAGAAAGGCGGTTGGCTGCAAATCCCAATCGTCCCAAGATGGTGTAAATTTCAAAAAGGGTGAGGGTGGCGCATAGGTTTAGCACCCACATTGCCCCGATTTCGTCCATGCCGTATACAATTCCAGCAATGGATGCCCATAGAAATAGAGAGGAAAAGGTTCGTAAAATCATCAGCGAATGGGCAGGTAAGAGAATTAGTTAGATTGAAGCGTTAAAATTTGTTCGCTGGTCTTCCCAAAACGGCGTTCCCTCGAAATGTAATTTTTCAAAGCTTCAACAAAAGCAGATTGGTCAAAGTCTGGCCAGTGAAGCGGGGATACAAAAATTTCTGCATAGGCAGCTTGCAGGAGCAAGAAATTGCTGAGCCTAAACTCACCTGATGTTCGGATGATCAGATCGGGATCCGGCAGGTCATGAGTTTGCAAATGTTGTGCAAAGTCAGACCATTCTGGTTTTACGGAGTTTTTCTCTGCCGCATTGGAAAAAGAATGGACCGCATTCAATACCTCCTGTCGACTGCCATAATTAAGAGCGAGGGTGAGATTCCAGTCTTTGTTGTGCTTGGTTTGCTCGATGGTCTCCTCCACAATGCGTTTCGCAAATTCAGGGAGTCCGTTTAGATTGCCAATTGCCCGTAATCGGATTCCGTCCCTTAGCATTGCTTTGAGTTCACGCTTGAGAAATTCCTCGAGTAGCTTCATGAGCCCGGATTTCTCATCTTCGGGCCGGTTTTGATTTTCAGCACTAAATGCGTAGAGGGTGATGTAGGGAACTCCGATTTCCCTTGCTGCATTGACCACACTGCGAACATTTTCAACCCCGTTGCGGTGTCCGAATAAACGGGGCCTTTTTCTAGAACGCGCCCACCGACCGTTCCCGTCCATGATAATGGCTACATGGGCAGGTAATTTCTTTTTTTCTTCGTTTGTGAAAAGTTCTTCAGACACAATATCCTATCTCAACGGGTTCAGGGCGAATTGACAACGAGGAAAGCATCCATTACTTACCTAGTCCATGGCAAATCCCTTATCTCGCAAAGAAATTACTGAGAAATTAGCTGAGTTGAAAGCATGGAGCTGGGGTGATGACCGTCTGAAAAAAAGTTTTCAATTCGCTAATTTCCGTGAAGCAATGTCCTTTATCATAAAGATATCCTATGAGGCAGAGGAAAGAGATCACCATCCGGAAGTTTATTCCTGTTACAATCAGGTTGCCCTTTCTCTTAGCACCCATGATGCAGGTGGAAAAGTGACCGCCAAGGATTTCGATCTTGCCTCAGCGATTGACCGGGTTAGTTGAATCGGGTCAGCTTTTTTTCTTTTTTTTTGGCGTTCGGGGGGCCCGTGTAAGAGGGCGGGTGTCTTCAGGCACTTTATATTGTTTACGAAGCCTGGTAAGTTCACTCTTGAGCTCAGCGGTTAGCTTTTCATATCCGGGCTTTCCGTAAAGGGAATTTAATTCGTTGGGATCCTTATCCAGATCGTAAAGTTCCCATCCGTCGAGCATGTAGAAGTAAATGAGTTTGTACCGGTCCGTTCTTACCCCGTAATGCCGACGGACGGAATGAGCTCCGGGGAATTCATAATATTGATAGTATAGGGACTTGCGCCAATTCTTTGCTTGTTTCCCTTTGAGGAGGGGAACCATTGAGGCACCCTGCATATCCTTGGGAGATTTGACTCCGCAAATGTCCAGGAATGTCTGAGCGTAATCAAGGTTTTGCACAAGATCTGTATTTTGGGAACCTGGCTTGGTTACTCCTGGCCAACGAACGATCAGAGGGGTGCGGAAAGATTCTTCATACATCCAACGTTTATCATACCATCCATGCTCCCCAAGATACCAACCTTGATCGGAAGAGTAGATGACAACGGTATTCTCCGCGAGACCACTTTCATCAAGATAGTCGAGTAAGCGGCCGATATTTTCATCTACGGAATCGATGCAACGGAGATAATCTTTTACATACCTCTGGTATTTCCATTTAAATAAGGCATCTCCTTCTAGGTTTGCTTCTTTAAATGCCTCGTTCTTCGGACCATAGGCTGCATCCCACATGGCTCTCTGCTTAGGGGTCAGGTTGCCGGGAGCCTTGATTTTTAAATCACTGACGGAAAGATGCCGATCAATTGTCATTGCCTGAGTGGACGCGGGTTCGAGTCGGTTTTTGTAGTTATCCCTGAGGGTTTCAGGCTCAGGAATATCGATATCATCATATTTGGTCAGATACTTGGGGCCTGGTTGCCAATTTCGGTGGGGTGCCTTGTGCTGGCTCATGACCAAGAAGGGTTTGTTCTTATCCCGATCATTTTTAAGCCAGTCGAGAGTGATATCAGTGATTACATCGGTGGTGTACCCGGTAATCTTTTTGACTCCTTGCGCTGTGTTCATAGGAGGATTGTAATAGGGACCTTGTCCTTGCAACACTTGCCAGAAATCAAAGCCAGTCGGATCGCTTTTGAGGTGCCATTTTCCAATCATGGCGGTTTGATAGCCCTTCTTTTGCAAAAGTTTAGGAAATGTTTGTTGCTCGCCGTCAAATCTTTGCCCGTTGGTCAACTGTCCATTTAGGTGGCTGTGTTTTCCGGTGAGAATAACGGCCCGACTGGGAGCACAAATTGAATTGGTGACAAAGGCACGGTTGAAAAGCATGCCATCCTTGGCGATACGATCTATGTTCGGAGTTTTATTACGATTGGACCCGTAAGCGGAAATGGCTTGGTAGGCATGATCATCTGTGAAGATGAATAGAACATTCAAAGGTTTAGCCGAAAGAGCACTGCTGGCGGATAAAAGAACCAGTATGAAGGGGAATATATTTTTTAACATACCTTAGCTTGAGCATAATTCGATTTCCCTTGGCAATTGGAAAATCGAGTGTGAAATGGATTTTATGGAGCGAGGGGTATACTGTATGCAAAAATGAAGGATCCGGCAGAAAGGTCTTTTAAAGTGGTTTGGCCGTTAATGGTCTCCCAAACGGTTGGTGCTTTTAATGATAATGCAATGAAGGCGATGCTTCCGGCCATGGCAGCCGTGCAATTTGGAAAAGCAACCATGGACTCGGTCAATCAACAAGTCTCAATCCTGCTCATCTTACCTTTTGTTGTGTTTGCCCCGGTTGCGGGATGGATTGCGGATCGCTTTTCCAAAAAAACAGTTATTACCTATGCCTTATTTGGACAATTACTTGGTTTGGGCGTACTTGGATTTGCTTTATACCTAAAAAGCTTGGAGTTTTCCTTGGCTGGTTTTTTTATTCTCTCAGTTCAGTCCGCTTTCTTTTCCCCAGCTAAAAAAGGAATACTCAAGGAGCTTGTCGGAACCCAAAGATTGGGGAAAGCGGTCGGATTTATGGAAATGCTGGCGATGGTGGGCATCTTGGGAGGAGCGTTTGCCGGGGCCTTTACTTTTGATCAACTTGTGGAGCACAAAGGGGGGTGGGATGCCGCTTTTCTAGTTTGCGTCTTCATTTCTGTGCTTGCCCTTTTTTCATGGATTGTTTCCTGGCCAATTCCGGAAACTGAGGTGGTGGGTACTAAATCATTTAATCCTGCGGTGATGGTGAGTCATTTTCATGATTTGATTTATTTGTTTAAGCATCGAGAATTGCGCTATGCGGCATTGGGAGATGCTTGGTTTTGGGGGGTGGGCGGTTTTTTCTACTTGGTCTTGGTCAAGCTTTCTGGAGAAGTGGTGCTTGGCAAAGTGGGTCTTGGTTCGCTTTATGGCTACTGGTTTCTTTTGTTGGGCATCGGTATTATGCTGGGAAGCTTATTTACCGCCTATTTGAACCGAGGACGGATTGAAATTGGATTGACTGCGATTGGTGGAGTGGGCATGCCGCTGGTATTTGTGGGTTTTTGTTTAAGCCAACCTCTTTCTGTGTTCTTTGATGGCTTGTGCCTGAGTCTTGGATTTTTTGGAGCTCTTTTCTTTGTTCCCCTCAATGGATTTCTACAAGATAATGCAAATGAAAAAGAAAGGGGAAGAGTATTGGCTGCCTCGAATTTACTCACCCAACTTGTAGGCATCCTGCTGATTCTATTCCATGCATTCCTTTCCAATGTATTGGGACTGAGCGCAAAGCAGGAATTACTGGTTATCTTAATTCCCGCCATTCCCATTGGTTTAGTTACACTTTGGTATTTACTAGAAGATTTTTTTCGTGCTTGGTTTCACCTTTTTCTACGAGTTTTCTATAGAATTCGAATTGTAGGGATGGAGCACTTCCCTAAGAGTGGTGGCTGTCTCTTGGTAAGTAACCATCTTTCTTATGCCGATCCTGTTTTCATTGGAGCTGCATTTTCGCGAAAGATCAGGTATCTTGCCTATTCGGGCCTGGCTAAATCTCGCATCATGCGATTTGTATTTCGCCTTACTGAAACCCTAACTGTTTCTCCTGAGAAATCCTTGCAAAGCATCCGCGAATCTGTGAGGCGGCTCGAAACTGGAACGCCATTGTGCATTTTCGCCGAGGGAGGAATTTCGAGAATAGGTATGGTTCTTCCTTTCATGCGTGGTCCAATTGTTTTAGGGAAACGGGCTGGCGTTCCTGTCCTGCCTGTTCATTTGGATGGAGTTTGGGGATCGATCTTTAGCATGAATAAAGGACGGTTTTTTAAAAAGATTCCCTTATCTCTTCCTTACCGTGTGACCGTCAGAGTTGGCATGCCTTTAAATTTTAAAGAAATTGATCAGAATAATTGCCGGAATGCGGTTATGGAGCTGGGCAGGCAGTCATTTGCAGACCGTGTGATGATAAAACTCAAAATACAGAATTTTCTGAAAGGGCAGATCTTTGAACCAAGCAAGGGCGTTTTTTGGCTGGATGACGAGGTTGAAATTACCCGTTCCGAATTTCTGAAAATGGTTAATGGAAATGGCCAGCCTGTGCCAAGGAATCTACTCGGTTGGGTCGAAGAGGTCAGGGATGTCATTTCAGGGGAATCCATAAAAGCCGAGCGCCATCTTTCTAATTGGATGAGAATGCAGGAAACCCATTATTGGGATTACGAAAATATTATTGTAGAAGAAGATAGCGATCAGTGGATAAAGCAATGGTTACCCTGGGCGGGGCTTTTATGGGGCAGAACCATCGAGAAACGTGGTACCACTTACCTTTTAAAGTCTAACGATTCAACTTTCACAAAGCCGGTGCTCAAGCTTTCAGGGTTAGCCACCGAAAAGAATGGCCTCATTTCTATTAACGCGTTAAGCACGGAGCCTACTTTGTTGGATCAATCAGATATCGATCAAATTTTATATAAAGAAAAAACATGGGGGCGTATACTTGTTGGTTTTGGTTTTCGTCAGCAGGGAGATGATTATTTTATTAAAGGTGTAAGATCAGAAGAAAAAATTCCTTCCGCCGGGGTTGACGGAGATGGTTTTTTGATTCCTACAAAAGACTTTTAAGTTCGAAGCTTTTCCTTTGAAGCGGCTTCTGATAAGTTGTAATATCATTTCGCAGATTAAAATTTTTGATTATGACAACTTTCCTTTCTGAATCATCTGCCTTTGCCACTTTACTTGGGCAATTGCATGGTTCTTCCGTACTTGTGCTGGGACATTGCCGACCTGATGGTGATTGTATCGGATCGCAGGTTGCTATGACTCGTGCCCTGCTCAAATTAGGAATCAATGCAATGGCAGTGAATCAGGATCCAGTTCCGCGAACATTACAAAAGTTTGTGGGTGATACTCCTTTGTATAATCCAAGTGAAGTAAAGGATGGAGATTATAGGGTGATCACTGTTGATTGCGCCGACCATGCTCGCGTCGGAGAAGACTTGAGGGGGAAATTTCCAAAAGTTTTCCTTAATGTCGACCATCATGTGTCAAACACTCACTTTGCAGAGCATAATTTTGTCTTATCGGATGCTTCAGCCACAGGTGAAATCCTGGCGAAATTTTTCTTCGATTCAGGTTTCGAAATTGATAAGACGACCGCTGAAGCCCTTTACTTGGGCATTTGCACCGATACTGGCCAGTTTTGTTATGCAGGAACCAATGCCGCTGTCTTTGAGATCTGTAGAAAACTATGTGAAGCAGGAGGTGATCCCTCCTCTGTAGCCCATGAACTCTACGAGAGAGAAAAGCCCGGTCGTATCCAACTGCTCCAAAAATTCTTAGCCAGTTTCCGCATGGAATTTGACGACAGGGTGTGTATTGGAAATATTCGTGAGGAGTTTTATGAACAAACGGGAACCAAGCCTGAAGATGCAGAAAGCTTTGTAGATTATGCAAGATCTTTGGAGGGTGTTGAAATCGGAGTACTGGTGGAGGACAGAAACGGGAAATTAAAGGGAAGTTTCCGGGCAAAGGACAAAAAATACCGGGTCGATCTTCTGGCGAAAAAATTTGCCGGGGGTGGTCATGCCTGTGCGGCTGGATTTAATGTGGAAGTTCCATTTGATGAGTTTTATTCTAAGCTTGTTCAGGCGATCGGAGGTCATCTACAGCAAATACAACAAGGAGGCTTTTAAATGGGATTGCAAGGACCAGAATTTGAGGGGATTCTTTTAGTAGATAAGCCATCCGGTATAACTTCGCATGATATAGTCGATCGACTGCGCAGGAAATTAAAGATGAAAAAGATTGGTCATGCAGGTACTCTTGACCCCTTGGCTACTGGACTCATGATTATGCTTATTGGCAAGGCTACGAAGGTTTCACAGTTCTTGATCAGTCTGGATAAGTCATATGAAGGAACTTTTAAACTCGGAGTTGAAACGGATAGTCAGGACTCTGACGGAAATGTGCTAGAGGAAAAGGCAATTCCGGAAGCTTTGAGTGAAGAAAATATTCGGGATGCCATGAAAGAATTCCTCGGAGACCAATACCAAACTCCCCCGATGTTTTCCGCTAAAAAGGTCGACGGTGTTCCTCTTTATAAAATGGCCCGCAAGGGAAAGACCGTTGAACGGGAACCTCGTTTTATCAGGATAAATGGTTTATCACTCCAAGAGTGGTCTGTTCCTTTTGGCCACTTTGTGATGGATTGCAGTAAAGGAACCTATGTGCGTACCGTTTTTCATGATTTGGGCCAAAATCTTGGTTGTGGTGGTCACTTAACCGCTTTGCGAAGAACGAAAATCAATGATTTCTCCATTGATGGAGTGAATACATTGCAGGAGATCGAGAAAATGGGGAAGGGTGAATTCCAATCTCTTCTCATTCCCGTCCGAGAAGCGGTTCCCGCCCACGTTTTGTAAAAAATGGGGATATTTTCCTCAATTGAACAGCTCGGTCGGGAATTTTCGCGTCCAGTTAATTTGGCACTTGGGATGTTTGATGGTGTGCATATCGGACATCAGCAGGTTCTCGAGGCCTCTACTTTCCATGCCCGCGAAACAAATGGTTGTGCCGTAGCTTTTACATTTCCGGCACACCCAGCTAGTCATTTACGTCCTGAGCATGCACCGCCCTTACTGATGAACCCTAGCCAAAAAGCAAGAATGCTTCATTCATATGGAATGGATCATGTTATTTTACATGATTTTGATGATGAGTTCTCTGACATTCCAGCCACCGAATTTCCGGCTTTTTTAAAGGAAAGAATACCTTCTCTTCTTGGGCTAAGTGTGGGAAAGAATTTTAAGTTTGGAAAGGGCCGGCAAGGCGACTCCTCCTTTTTGGAAGAAGTTGGAAATAAAATGGGAATGTTGATTAAGGTCGTGGATTCAAAAAAGATGGAAGGGCTCGCGGTTAGCAGTTCCCGTATTCGTGAAGCTCTTGGACTGGGTGAGATTGAGAAAGTTAATGATATGTTAGGAAGGGATTACCGCATTTACGGAGAAGTATTTTCTGGAAAAAAAATGGGTCGGAAATTAGGATTTCCCACAATGAATTTAGAATGGAACCCAGAAGCATTCCCAGCATATGGGGTCTATGCTGGTACCGTTAAGAATTTAACCACCGGTGATTCGTTGCCGGCGGTTGCCAATTATGGGCGAAGGCCCACGGTTGAGCCAGACGCGTTGACTCCTAAATTAGAAATTCATTCCCTGATAGACTTGAATTCCGAGGAATGGGGATATGGATCGGATATCGAAATGTCATTAAAACACTTTATTCGGCCCGAAAAGAAATTTGATTCCCTTGATGAATTAAAATCTCAAATAGATCGGGATAAACAAATGTCTAAGGCTTTGGTCTATCCGACCTAGTCGTTTTTTAATTTTTGCAGGGTTGGGCACCAGCAACTGGTTCTACCTCCAATTTCTTCCCTCATTAAAAGGGCATTTGTTGCTGGGCAAAGCCCTCCGTCTTTCCAGCGTACATGAAAAAGCCATCCTTTTGGAGGGTCTCCGCCATGTTTGCCAACCGAGTTCATTGCTCCCTTTGATACGAATTTAATTTTGTCGAATAATAGTACCGATTGTTGATGGCTTATTTTCTGGCAACGAAGAGCCGGGTGAATCTTCGCACGCCAAAGGACTTCATCGGCCATCCAGTTTCCCATCCCCTGGAAATACCTTTGGTCAAGTAAAAGGGCTTTGATTGGTCTTCTTGCGTGTCGAGTAAGGGCATTACTAAGTACTTCTCTTTTGAACTTTTTATCAAGCATCGATGGAGGGAGTTCACTCCACCAAGACGGAGGATTCTTCCCCACATGGAGGCGAATTCTACCGAACTGGCGGGGATCACGAAAAATGAGGGATTGATTATTTTGAAAAAGCACGAGGGCGTCATGCTTCTGACAATCATAGGAAGATAAATCAGAAGTAAGACTGCCTGTCATTCCCAAGTGCAGACCAAGCCAAAGGTTACCACTAAACTTGACCAGTATTTGTTTCCCATGCGTGGCAACTGAGGATAATTTTGCTTGGATTAGTTCTGTGCAAAGAAATTTTCGATTTAGATCACGATAAACTCTTGAAGTTGGATGCACATGTATATGCTGAGTTAATTTCCCTATACCAGTCTCCCACTGACTTGCTGCAAAGGCAACTTCGGCAAGCTCAGGCATAGTCTTGGGGGCTGATGGAAAGCAACTTTTGGCGAAGGATTCGATCTTTTTTTCGGTCAGTACGGATTTCAATGATGTGAATGCCAAATTTTTTGGGATGTTTAATTCTCAGAATTATTTCAGCCCAAGAGGTTAACTGTTCATGTGATACTTTGAAGGCTTTACAAAGATCTTGAAGATCAATGTTTTGAGGGGTAGCAAAACATTTTTCAAATTCTGGTTCATCAGCTATGGGTAGATGTTCGAATATACCTCCGCCAAAGTTATTGATTA
>ERZ802830.2617-NODE-2617-length-16051-cov-10.7676_pt1 | contig 16051 bp, 19 predicted proteins | sample MGYA00345654_ERZ802830 | MGnify/ENA primary metagenome ERZ802830 (study PRJEB30503, sample SAMEA104212375) | marine metagenome | biome: Westerlies Biome; feature: [SRF] surface water layer (ENVO:00010504) within the epipelagic zone...; material: water...
GAAAGTTGGGCAAAAGCGGTCTCGGAGCATGAAGAAATCATTGCGGCGCTCGAGGACAAAGACCCTGAACGACTCGAGGCGATATTAATACAACACGTTGAAACCAAACGAGTCACAATTCTTGGCGCGCTTGAAGACAAAAATTAATCGCCACCGATGATGTGTACCTGAATCCGACGATAGGATCCCTGCTGTCGATGCTCCCATAAAAAAATCCCCTGCCACTGGCCGAGTACTAACTGTCCATGGCGAATACTCAAACTTAAATGGGTTTGAGTGAGCATTGTCTTTAAATGCGCAGGCATATCGTCCAAACCCTCAACGTCGTGTGTGTAACGACCCGCCTCCATCGGCGCCAGATGATCCAAAAACGCTAATAGATCGGTCTGCACATCCAACGACGCATTTTCCTGCACAATAAGCGATGCTGATGTATGTAAACAGGACAGTTGGCAAATTCCCTGTTGAATACCGCTATGTTGGACGGTTTCACCAACCGCTTGGGTGATCAAATGCATTGAGTGACCGCGCGTGTGGATCTTCAACTCATCGAAACATTGGCGCATCGAAACACCTCAACAGAGAACCATTGAAAATCAACATCTTGTGTTTTAGGTTATCAGCTAACACGACATATTGTAGATGAGTAGTAGGGAGACCGAATGATGGTTGTCGCAACATTACTCGCATCGTTACTTGGCCTATGTCTTGGAATCCTGATTCAACAAAGCATGTATAGCCTTTTGATTGCCCTCATGGTTCCTGGCGTCTACTGGATGATCAAGCGACTGACTGATCATCGAAACATCCACACGATTCATTTCAGCACGCTTCCCATTTCCATTTTTAAAAGTGAATTCGACGATGTGTCATTTAACGATGGCGCGAAGGGCTCAACTAAAAGAAAGACCGTCGCAATAAGTATCGGTTATATCGCAGGAATACTGATTGGAAACCTATTCAGTGCGATGACGATAACAACTGAGTCATGAACTGTTCATCGATGGAAACGCACCGATTTCGTCAATCGATTGACACTTCTCAAGCGACACTTCTTCAAAAGTCACCCACCACTTAAAAGGATCATCACCCGAATTCATTCCAAGTTCTGAGACTGCTTTCATTGCAGAAAATCGCTTTTTATCACCGCTCGCCATATCCATCAGCATTGGCCAACTATAAGCACGGATGTCAGCAGGCTCGAATGCGTAGCGTGTTTTCGCAACCTCTGGATTTCCGATCGCATAAGAAAAGGGTTGTTCAGTGAACCAAACATATCGCCCACGTACCTTGTACTCTTTTTTTGAGCTTCGCCATTGATAGCTCAACTCGGAAGAACGAGACTGATTTAAATGCAGGCCAGCCTCAATAAAATACTCTAACCGACAGCCTTCGAGCCCGATAAAGCCAGCTGATTCGATTTCTTTTCGAATTGGCGCATGGGAATAGTGATAAATCATCCAGTGGTTAGATTTCGCGCTGTAACGTATCGATTTCGCTAGTTAATTGCTGAACCTCGCTCATGCATTCCTGGATTCGTTCTTTAGCGAGCTCTTTACGCTGCTCTTTGCCGACCGCAGTTAAATGATAAGTCTGGCCGCGCTTCCCTTTTGATGTCGTTACGATGTTTGTTTCGAGGATTCCAGCCCCAACAAGTGCGCGAATCGTCTGATTGGCTGTGCCCAAACTGACATCAACCTGTTCCGCAAGCTCTCGTTGAGAGATCTCTTCTGCCTTTTCAATGACTCGCAATAAGTTTAAAGCGCGTTCAGTTGATAAACTCATTTCAATACCTCAGATGAATGCAATATTCTGAAAAAACCAGTTGCAGGCCCTCTGAAATGGGGGCATGGTCAAAAACAATTTTTGACAAATTGATCCGGAACCTCCAATTGCTTCTTAGAATACTCGATGACCGAAAAAAACTCACTATTTGGCTCATAATCAGTGCTTTAGTGATGTATGAGATTCAAAAGCGGATTATCTTTCCGCTTGAGAGCCTGCTTAATTTCGAGGTGACCCAGCATGCAAGTATGGTCTATTTACCTGCTGGCATTATTTTCTTATCGTTTTACTTGCTTAGATGGTGGTTTCTCCCTGTTATCCTAATTTCAAGAATGATCATCAGTCTGCAATTTTCGGGATTGGAATCCTGGGTTGAGGTGATCATCTTGAATGGTTGTATTGCTCTTCTCTACCCCCTCTGGTTGTACCTTTTAAATTCAGCAAAGTGGGACGTATTCGGGGACAAGGACCAAAGCCAACTCACTGTCACGGGATCGATGATTTTTGCACTACTAATCTCATTCAGTTCAGGAATTCTGTCAGCCATTCAACAAACATTGCTCGGTGCGGTGCCGATGGAACAAGCGCTCCAGTACACCATCCATTTTGTGGTTGGCGATACACTCGGCACTGGCGTTGTGATTTTCCTGTTCTACAAGTTGCTGCAGCTAAACATCCGTACTCAAAATAAGTGACGGTTATTCTACGGTAACTGATTTAGCCAAGTTCCTTGGCTGATCCACATCAGTCCCTCGTAAGACAGCAACGTGATAAGACAACAGTTGTAGCGGAAGCGTAAACACAATCGGTGCAATCAATGCATCTGTTTCAGGGAGTACACACTGAGTGATCTCCTCAGAAGCGGTGGTCGCGACGGCAAAGTCAGCGAAAACAATTAACTGCCCGCCTCGTGCTTTAACCTCTGATAAGTTTGAGCGCAATTTTTCAACTAACTCATCATTGGGGGCAACCGCCACAACCGGCATATGTTCATCGACCAAGGCAAGTGGTCCGTGCTTTAACTCGCCGGCCGGATAAGCCTCTGCATGAATATATGAGAGCTCCTTGAGCTTCAGCGCACCTTCCATCGCAATGGGATTCATAGTTGATCGGCCAAGAAACAACGTGTGCTGCTTATCGACAAATTGCTCAGCAATGATCTTCACCTGCGGCTCAATTGAAAAAACCGCTGATAGTAATTCGGGGAGTTGCTGCAACTGCTGGACGAAATTCTGCTCATCAAAATCTGTTGCTTTTTTCGTTTTGGCCAAGAGACCAGCCAACAACAACAACACGGTTAACTGTGTTGTAAATGCCTTGGTACTTGCCACACCAATTTCTGGTCCAGCCTCAGTTAAGAGCGCTAAGTCGGTTTCCCGGACTAAGCTGGAGGTAGCGACATTACAGACTGCCAGCGTCACTGCGACCTGCTCACAATCGAGATGTCGTAATGCGGACAAAACATCCGCTGTCTCACCCGATTGCGAAATCGCAATCCATAACGTATTCGGTAACGTCACCACCTTTCGGTAACGATATTCACTGGCAATCTCCACTTGGCAGGGGATGCCCGCCAAGCTTTCAATCCAATATTTTGCGACCAATCCCGCGTGATAGCTCGTTCCGCAAGCAACAATTTGGACGGCTTGTGCTGATTCCAGTAACGCATCGCCTGATGGGCCAAGGATTCCTGATAAAAGACGATCTTTACCAAGACGGCCTAAGAGCGTTGAGCGTACGGCTTCTGGTTGCTCATGGATTTCTTTAGCCATGAAATGGCGATACTCGCCCTTAGATACCTGCTCACTTGACGCCGAAGCGCGAACAACAGCGCGCGTGACAGCCTCACCGTCAGCGTTGAAAATTTCCAACGTCTTTGCGGTTAAGCGCGCCGTATCACCTTCCTCCAAATAAATGAATCGATCCGTGACATGTAATAACGCTAGTTGATCAGAACCAACAAAATGCTCACCATGACCAACACCGATGACCAAGGGACTACCTTGTCTAGCGACCCAAATAACGCCTGGCGTATGCTCATCAAGAATCGCGAGGGCAAATGCACCTTCTAGTCGACGAATCACGGTTTGAACAATAACGTCAAATGAGTCTATCGATCGACTCACAGAATGTAACAAGTGCGCAATCGTCTCGGTATCTGTATCAGACTCAAAGGCATAACCCTGAGCGATCAATTCGGCTTTTAAGGCGTCGAAATTCTCAATAATTCCATTATGAACAACAGCAAATCGTCCTGACTGATGAGGATGCGCGTTTCGGACACTGGGAACGCCGTGCGTTGCCCAACGAGTGTGGGCAATACCCTGATGTGCTGACGAATCAGTTAACAAAGCCTCAAGCTCCGCCACTTTTCCTTGTGCACGAGTACGTTCGATATGATGATCATTGAGCGTAGCAAGACCTGCGGAATCATAACCCCGATATTCAAGACGTTTTAGTCCTTCAATCAGAATCGATTGAACTGGGCGCTGAGCAATGGCTGCGACGATGCCACACATGAATTAGTCCTTTGACTTTTTCGGTCGTTGATAACCCTGAATATTTAGCTGTTTTGAACGTGATAGGGCAAGGCTTTGTGGTTCAACATCAGTTGTGATGACTGAACCGGCACCAGTCGTCGCACCATCACCAAGACGGACAGGCGCAACCAAACTTGTATTCGATCCAACAAACACATGGTTGCCAATGGTTGTCTGATGCTTCTGAGCTCCATCATAATTACAGGTAATGGTCCCTGCACCAATATTCACATCTTGACCAAGGGTTGCATCCCCCACATAAGACAGATGATTCACCTTGGAACCCTCGCCAACAACGGCATTTTTGGTTTCGCAAAAATTACCAATATGCGTCGAATTTCCGAGGTTTGTACCGGGTCTTAAGCGCGCGAACGGGCCGATCTGCGCCATCGAGCCAACGGTCGCGCTATCGATGACCGTATAGGGCTTAATGACAGTCTGGTCACCGATATTGGCGCCTGTGAGATGTGAACCAAAACCGATTGTGACTTGATGACCAATGGCAATCGGCCCATTTAATGTCACGTTCGGTTCGATCACCGTATCGGAGCCGATCGAAATCCCGGTGCCATTAATATAGACAGTATCTGGGTTGACTAGCGTAACGCCTTGGGCCATCAATGCTGCGCGTCGCTCAGTTTGTAACAGATGATTAAGGGCTGCCAATTGGGCTCGGTCATTGACACCCATGGTCGCCGTGACCGAGCCTTGAATACCTCGCACAGGCTTGCCGGCTTGAACACTCAAGTGAACGCAATCGGTGAGGTAGTATTCGGATTGAGCATTGTCATTCGGTAATTGTGGCAACAATTCCTGGAACAACGAGGTCGGAGCCGCATAGATTCCACTATTAATTTCATGAATCTGAAGCTCGCTGACGGTCGCATCACGGTGCTCAACAATGCCAACAACCGACCCGTCAGCATCGCGGATCATTCGCCCATAACCGCTGGGATTGTCCACATGAGCCGTTAAAACGACCAGTTGATCTGAACCGGATGTCAAGAGAGGCTCTAAATCACTGACGCGAATCAGAGGAACATCACCATAAAGAACCAAAGTCTGTCCCTCAGGTTCAATGTCGTTCAGGGCGACTTGTAATGCATGCCCTGTTCCGAGTTGCTCATATTGATGAACAACTTCTGCACCGGCACTTTCAACAAAGGGATCAACCTGCTCAGCTCCGTGACCTGTAACAACGCGAATTCGACCGCCATGGTGGTCGATCAATTGCTGGGCTGTAGCAATCACGTGGCCGAGTAATGGCTCACCTGCAAGATGGTGTAGGATTTTTGGGAGAGAAGAATGCATCCGGCTGCCTTTTCCGGCAGCCAGAATGACGATATTAAGCACGGCGTCGACGCAACTGTTCGATCACACGTAACCGTGCGACCGCTTCAGCCAATTCAACAGCAGCTCGAGAATATTCAAATTCGGACTGCTGTTCATCAAGAAGACGCTTGGCTTCTTCTTGAGCGTGAAGCGCCGCCGCCTCATCCAAATTTTCGGCCCGCTCTGCCGTATCCGCCAAAATTGTGACCTGCGATGGGATCACTTCAAGGAACCCTCCAGACACAAAGAACAGTTCGTCTTCACCATTGTCGAAGACCAGACGAACTGGGCCCGGCTTGAGTGAGGTAATCAAAGGCGCATGTCCCGGTGTTATACCGAGATCGCCAAGATCACCTGAAGCGATGATCATCTGTACATCCCCTTCGTAAAGGGCCTGTTCAGCGGATACAACCGTACACTTCATGGTATGTGCCATGAGAACCCCTTAAAGACTCTTCGCCTTCTCAACTGCTTCGTCGATACCACCGACCATGTAGAACGCCTGCTCTGGTAGGTGATCATACTCACCGTTCAGAATTCCTTGGAAACCACGAATCGTATTTTTCAAGGACACATACTTACCTGGTGAGCCTGTAAAGACTTCTGCAACGAAGAATGGTTGCGATAAGAAACGCTCCATTTTACGTGCGCGAGCAACAGTCATCTTGTCTTCTTCTGACAATTCATCCATACCAAGAATCGCAATGATGTCTTTCAACTCTTTGTAACGCTGAAGAATCGATTGCACGTTCCGCGCAACATCATAGTGCTCTTGACCAATGACCAATGGGTCGAGCTGACGTGATGTTGAATCCAGTGGATCAACCGCTGGGTAAATACCCAGAGAAGCAATATTTCGGCTCAATACAACCGTCGCATCCAAGTGAGCGAAAGTGGTTGCCGGTGATGGATCAGTCAAGTCATCCGCAGGAACGTAAACGGCCTGAATCGATGTAATCGATCCTGTTTTCGTGGATGTGATTCGCTCCTGAAGAACACCCATTTCCTCCGCCAATGTCGGCTGATATCCAACAGCCGACGGCATACGACCGAGAAGCGCTGATACTTCGGTACCCGCGAGGGTATAACGGTAGATGTTATCAACGAACAGGAGAACATCGCGGCCTTCGTCACGGAAGTATTCAGCCATGGTCAAGCCAGTCAATGCCACACGAAGACGGTTTCCAGGGGGTTCGTTCATCTGACCATAAACCAGCGATACTTTATCGAGAACGTTTGACTCGGTCATTTCATGATAGAAGTCATTACCCTCACGAGTACGTTCCCCGACGCCTGCGAAAACCGAATACCCTGAGTGTTCAATCGCAATGTTACGGATCAGTTCCATCATGTTGACGGTCTTACCAACCCCGGCACCACCGAACAGTCCAACCTTACCGCCTTTGGCAAAGGGAGCAACCAAATCGATAACCTTAATCCCAGTTTCCAATAGCTCGTTCGATGCATTTTGTTCGGCAAACGTCGGAGCACTTCGGTGAATCGGCATCCGCGCCTTTTCACCAATGTCACCCTTCTCATCGATTGGGTTACCCAAGACATCCATGATACGGCCGAGGGTTTCTGTTCCGACAGGGACGGAAATCGCATTGTGCGTGTTCGTCACTTGCAAACCGCGAGACAAACCTTCGGTTGAACCCATGGCAATGGTGCGCACGATTCCGTCGCCCAGTTGCTGTTGAACCTCAAGAACAATCGGCTTCCCTTCAACGTTCAGCGCATCATAAACCTGAGGAACTGACTCACGCGGGAATTCAACGTCAATGACCGCGCCGATGATTTGGACAATCTTTCCGCTACTCATCGTATTTCTCCTAAAACAATCCGTTTTTACAGTGCCGCAGCACCGCCAACAATTTCTGAAATTTCTTGTGTAATCGCCGCTTGGCGAGCCTTGTTATAAATCAGCTCTAAACCTTCAATTAACTCGCCGGCATTATCCGTCGCCGCCTTCATTGCAACCATTCGCGCTGCCTGCTCGCACGCTAAATTTTCGACAACTGACTGATACACGAGCGATTCGACATACCGAACAAGCAATGCATCCAGCACTTCGCGAGCATCAGGCTCGTAGATATAATCCCAGTGTGTTCCCATCCTTGTCGATAAGTCGCTTTGCTCTTCTTTCGGCAGCGGCAACAACTGTTGCACCGTTGGTTGCTGGGTCATGGTATTCACGAACCGGTTGAACACGACATGAAGACGATCAATCTTGCCTTCTTCATACGCATCCATCATGACTTTGACGCTACCAATCAAATCAGCAACTGTTGGCTGATCTCCCACTTGTCCAGCAGTTGCGACGACGTTTCCACCGAAGCTTCGGAAAAATCCAATCGCTTTCGATCCGATAACCGCCAAGTCAACTTCAACGCCGTTTCCGTGGTGCGCGCCCAATTCAGCGACAACTTTCTTAAACAAATTTGCGTTCAATCCACCGCAAAGACCGCGGTCTGTCGAAACTACAATATATCCAACGCGCTTTACATCACGCTCATCCAGGTACAGATGATTGTATTCTGGGTTGGCATAGGCCAAGTGACCAATGACTTCCAAAATACGATCTGCATATGGGCGGGTTGCGCCCATACGATCCTGGGCTTTACGCATCTTTGAGGCTGCAACCAGTTGCATCGCACTCGTAATCTTCTGAGTGTTCTTGATGCTTCCTATCTGGGTGCGAATTTCCTTTCCGACTGCCATGCCTGTGCCCCTTTCCTACCTGACCTTAATAGGTCCGCGATGATTTGAAAGATTCGACACAAGCCTTCAGCTTCGCCGCGATGTCGTCGTTGTAATTACCAGACTCGTTAATCTCGTCACGCAGTGCTACGTACTCGGTATTAAAGTAGTCAAGAAGCGCTGTTTCAAACGCAACCACTTTGGTGACATCAACGTCGTCTAGGAAGCCTTCGTTAGCAACAAACAACACCAAACCCATTTCAGCAACTGACTGTGGACTATATTGCTTCTGCTTCATCAGCTCTGTAACACGCTGGCCGTGCTCAAGCTGTTTCCGCGTAGCGTCATCAAGATCCGATGCGAACTGAGCAAAGGCTGCCAACTCACGATACTGCGCAAGAGCAAGACGAATACCGCCACCTAATTTTTTCACGATCTTAGTCTGTGCAGCACCACCAACTCGAGACACCGAAACACCCGCGTTCATCGCCGGGCGAATACCCGAGTTAAACAAGTTTGTTTCGACGAAGATCTGGCCGTCAGTGATCGAAATCACGTTCGTCGGTACGAAAGCAGAGACGTCTCCAGCCTGCGTTTCAATAATCGGCAAAGCGGTTAATGACCCCGTCTGGCCTTTAACCTTTCCGCCTGTAAACTGCTCAACATAATCCGCATTAACGCGTGCAGCGCGCTCTAACAGGCGCGAGTGCAAGTAGAAAACGTCACCAGGATATGCTTCACGTCCTGGTGGACGACGGAGCAGCAAAGAAATCTGACGATATGCGACTGCTTGCTTTGACAAATCATCATAAACAATCAGGGCATCTTCACCGCGATCACGGAAGTATTCGCCCATGGTGCAACCCGAGAACGGCGCCAAAAACTGCATAGATGCTGGATCAGCAGCACCAGCGGCAACGATAACGGTGTGGCCCATCGCGCCGTGCTCTTCAAGCTTACGAACCACTGATGCAATCGATGATTGCTTCTGGCCAATGGCAACATAAATACACTTTACGCCAGTCCCTTTCTGATTGATGATCGCATCAATCGCAACCGCCGTCTTACCAGTCTGGCGGTCACCAATGATGAGCTCGCGCTGACCACGACCAATTGGCACCATCGCATCAATCGCCTTGAGACCCGTTTGAACAGGTTGATCAACCGACTGACGCGCAATTACGCCTGGTGCGACTTTTTCGATCGCATCCGTTCCGTCGGAATCGATATCACCTTTACCATCGATTGGATTACCGAGGGAATCAACGACACGACCGAGAAGCCCGTTACCGACGGGGACTTCAAGAATCCGGCCCGTACAGCGTGCTGTTTGACCTTCCGCCAATTTCTGATAGTCGCCCAATACAACGGCGCCAACAGAATCACGCTCCAGGTTCAACGCCATTCCGTAGACGCCACCATCAAACTCAATCATCTCACCGTACATGACGTCGGCAAGCCCGTAGATGCGAACAATACCGTCTGAAACGGAGACGATCGTACCTTCATTTTTTGCTGAGACAGCGATATCAGCTTTGGCAATACGCTGCTTGATCAGTTCGCTGATCTCAGAAGGATTCAATTGATCCATGAAACTTTCCTTTCAAATTCTCTTTGCTTAAGCGGTCAATGACTCGGCTATCTTCGACAGCCGACCTCGAACCGTTGCGTCAATTACAGTGTCACTTGATCGAATCTCGAACCCGCCGATCAATGATTGATCTACGGCAGTCTCAACACGAATCGTTTTGCCTGCGTATCGAGTTTTCAACTTTGACTCTAAAAGCTGTATTTCGTCAGCCTCCAGCGGGAATGCACTTGTGATCGTGACTTCCAACGCTTGCTGACCTTGAGCCAGCAGGGTCTCAAATTCAGTTGAAATTGCAGGCAACGCCAGCAGACGCCCGTAGTGAGCCAAGGCTTCCATCAAAGCATCAACACCGTCAACAGTTACGTCTTGGGTGAGATCTCCAAGGATTTCGCACTTTGTTTCTGCTGTAACAGCAGGGTTTTTCAGTACCTCAACCATGGCAGAATCAGTCGTCACGGACGCTGCTTTTTTCAAAAAGGCACTCCAAGACGACTGAGCCTTTGTTGCATTCGCATGAGCAAACACTGCCTTCGCGTAAGGTCGAGCGATCGTGGTGAGTTCTGCCATCGGTCGGTCTCCTTACAGCTCGTTAGCCAACTCGGCTAACAACTTTTTGTGTGCGGCCTGATCAACAGATGCACCTAGCACTCGCTCAGCGCCAACAACGGCAAGTTGAGCGACATCAGCGCGAAGCGCTTCCCGTGCTTGAGCAGCATCCTGGGCAATTTGCGCTTGTGCTGAAGCCATGATCTTCTCGGCTTCCGCGCGCGCCTTGTCCTGCGCTTCTTCAACGATCTGTGACGATCTTTTGTTGGCCTGCTCTAACAGCTCTGTTACCTGTGAACGCGCTTGTTTCAGTTCATCTTCGATCTGAGACTTCGCGGTTTCAAGGTCACGCGCTGCTTTGTCTGCAGCATCAAGGCCTTCAGCGATCTTTTTCTGTCGATCTGCCAACGCGCCAGAAATTGGCGGCCAGACATACTTCATACAGAAGATGACAAAGATCGTAAATGCGATGAGCTGCCCAATTAGGGTCAGGTTTAAATTCACAATTACACCTCGCGGTCGGTTAAATCATCCAAAGGATCGGGACGTCTTAAACCTGTGCCACGAACGGATTCGCAAACGTGAAGAACAGTGCGATACCAACACCGATCATTGTTACCGCGTCAAGCAGACCCGCAACGATGAACATCTTCACCTGCAACATTGGGACCATTTCTGGCTGACGCGCGGCGCCTTCCAAGAACTTACCGCCAAGGATACCGAATCCAATCGCAGTACCCAGTGCACCCATACCGATCAGCAGCGCTACGGCAATCGCGGTCATTCCAACTACAGTTTCCATATTTCCTCCAATTAAAGGACGTTAAAATTAAATCGTTAATGTATTAGTGATGCTCGTGTGCCATCGATAGATAGACAATCGTAAGCATCATGAAAATGAATGCCTGAAGCACAATTACAAGAATGTGGAAAATCGCCCAAGGAACGGACAAGAACCACTGCAAGTAAAACGGCAACAATGCAATCAAGATGAAAATTAGCTCTCCAGCATACAAATTACCGAACAGTCGGAGAGCCAATGAAATAGGTTTCGCAATCAAGCCGACGCCTTCAAGCAAGAAATTGAATGGAATCATCCACTTGCCAAATGGCTGGAGTGTCAGTTCGCCAACAAAGCCGCTAACGCCTTTGATTTTAATCGAATAGAAAATAATCAGCAAAAATACACCGATTGACATCCCAAGCGTTGCGTTAACATCTGTCGTCGGCACAATTTTCATATAATCGACACCGGCAACCATAAAGAGATACGGAACCAAATCGACAGGCACAAGGTCCATCAGATTCATCAAGAAAATCCAGCAACAAATCGTTAACGCAAGCGGTGCAATCAGCGCACTTTTGCCATGAAACGTTTCTTTAACAGACTTATCGACGAACTCAACCATCAGTTCAACGAAATTGAGAATTCCGGTAGGAACGCCTGCATGAGCCGCTTTGGCTCCTACGCGGAATAACCAACAAAATAAAATGCCTAAACCAACAGACCACGCCATGGTATCAACATGGATTGCCATAAAGCCCATCTCAGATGCTTCTTTCGCTCCGTGAGCAAAAGACCAACCATTCTCAGGGTGATAGCCATAAGTTAAATTTGTCAGGTGATGCTGGATATATTCAGAAGGTGTCGGGTTTTGAAGCGCCATTACTGATTCCAATTAGTGTGTTCGAGTCCCACCCAAAATCAAGGGAAGACTTAGCTGTCCAACCAGGACCGTTATCACGAACCCGGCAAGTACCGCGGAGGTTTCAAGCTGATCGGCATTTGTCCAAACCAGCGCAAACAACACTGCGGTGATACTCAACTTTAACCCCTCTCCTACGAATAGGTTCCGGGCAATTAATCGCGCATTTCGCGCTCCGCGTTGCCGAAATACCCAAAAACCAAAGAGCCCCTGAGGAATCATCGCAACACTTCCACCCACCACTGCGCTAAGCGCATGCGCTGGGCCTAAAATCAAAAATTCAATGGATCCAATGCCCATTGTGAGTGCGGCTTGTACCAGAAAAACAACCTTCGCCGGATGTTTCATGTCAATTACCGTCATTTATTAGTCGCGGGAGTATATGCACTCCATTGTGTCGGATCAATGACAATCAGCAAAACTAAGGCGAAGGTCGTGTATTTCAATCTTTTGTTTTTAATCGTGCCACGATGCCATCGAGAATATCGAGTGATCCATATTCGATAACAATATGACCTTTCCCACCGCTTTTTGGCTTGATTTGTACTGATGCTCCCAGCCGATCCGATAACTTGGCTTCTAGGCGACTCACATCAGGATCTTTTTGATCACTACCCTGATCTCGTTTCGAATTGTCTGACAATAATCGCTTCACGAGAGTTTCTGTTTGTCGGACCGACAGTTGCGATCGCAAGACATCTTCGGCTGTTTTCACCTGCATGTTTTCTGGCAATGGCAACAGCGCGCGCGCGTGACCCATTTCTAATCGACCCTCTTCCAGCATGGACTGAACACCTTGGGACAAATTCAACAAACGAAGCAGGTTAGCAACATTCGACCGACTGGATGAAATCATCGTTGCCAGTGCGGTTTGGTCCATTGAAAACTGATCACGCATCCTTGCAAGGGCTCGTGCTTGTTCGATGGCTGTCAGTTGTTCGCGCTGAATATTTTCAATAAGCGCAAGTGCTGCAACCTGTTGGTCATCTAAATCGCGGACAAGGGCGGGTATTTCTGCGAGACCTGCGCGTTGACTCGCTCTCCAGCGGCGCTCACCCGCGATTAGCTCGTAACCTCGAACAGTTTGTCTCACAACAACCGGTTGCATGACCCCGTGTTGACGAATGGAGTCTGATAATTCATCCAGTTCTAGTTCATTAAACCGTGTTCTTGGTTGAAATGGATTGGGAACAATTTTTTCGATCGCCAACTGAAGCAAACCCGATGGTCCACTCGTTCCTTTGGTCGTAGAATCTGTTTTTTCGGTATTGAGTACCGCATCTACAGTCGATTGATCCAACTCTAACAAAGGGTTAAAGCCTAGTCCGCGTTTTTTCTGTGTCATGCCGCTGTTTTCAATTTCAATCGTTTACGTAATTCAGATGCTAACGCCAAGTAAGACAACGCACCTTTCGATAATCGGTCATACCTTAAAACCGGTAACCCATGACTTGGCGCTTCTGCCAAACGAATATTTCTTGGGATGACGGTTTTAAACACGCGTTCCCCAAAAAATTGTTCCAATTGCTGCGAAACCTGGCGTGTTAAGCTCGTTCTTGGATCATACATTGTTCGAAGAACACCATCGATTTCGAGAGTCGGATTATGACCAGCTCTCACTTGATCGATGGTTTCGATTAAAGCCGCAATTCCCTCAAGTGCAAAGAATTCACATTGGACTGGAATAATTACCCCATTGGCTGCGATCAATCCATTGATGGTCAGCATACTTAAAGCTGGCGGACAATCGATCAACACAAAATCATAACTTTCGGCTTGTTCTGCCAACACATCTTTTAAACGAAATTGCGCTCGACTTTGTCCGATTAAACCCACTTCTGCTTCGGTCAGCTGAATATCAGAGGGCAATAAGTCATAACCGGCATCGGTCCCTAAAATACAAACATCGCGAAACGACGATTCCCCTAACAACAAACCGCGAACATCGTGTTCGATCGCATGTTTCAACACACCAGAACCCGATGTCGCATTTCCTTGTGGGTCGAAGTCAATCACTAAAACTTGATGACCCATTTCACTCAAAGTTGCACCAAGGTTGACGCACGTCGTTGTTTTTCCGACACCGCCTTTTTGATTTGTAATGGCAATAATTCGTGTCATTCCAATCCCTGTTTAACTAATGCAACCTTGCGTTGTTCTTCAACGACATGAGGCAATTGATGCACTGAAATATGACAATTACTGTATGTCATCTGCGCATCGGCGACTTCGCTTTCGGCTTGCGCGCCCTTCATAGCCAAAAGCCTTCCTTTCGGAGATAGCAATCGTAACGAGCAGTCGATCATACCATTGAGATGTGTGAAAGCTCTGCTGATTATTTGATCAAATCGCTGATCATCCCGAACATCTTCAATTCTCTGATGAACAATTTCGACATTATCTAAGTGACATAACGACTTGATATGACGAGCAAATGAGAGCTTTTTGTCGTTTGAATCCAGTAACGTTATCTGTGTTTCTGGGAAGATCACTGCCAATGGTAATCCCGGAAATCCCGGACCTGTTCCAATGTCTAAAAGTGTCCCAGTTAAAATAAACGGATAAACACTCAACGAGTCTAAAATTTGATACACCACGACATCGTGTTCCGTTCGATGAGCACTAAGATTGAACACTTGGTTCCATTTCATATGCTCAACTAAAATCGTGTTGAGGACGTTGATTTGTTGATTCGTTAGATCAAGATTGAGTATGTCTAACCCCGAGGCTAACTGCATTAACTCGCCATATTCATTAAATCTAATTTTTTTAAATGTACCAGCAGGAGACTAACAGCAGCCGGAGTAACACCCGATATTCGAGACGCTTGAGCTAAGGTTTCAGGCCGATGATCGATTAATTTTTGTCGAACTTCGTTTGAAAGCCCGACGATCGATTGATAATCGATCGTTGTCGGTAATTTGACCTGCTCATTTTTCTTTAATTTTTTGATCTCATCGGTTTGCCGATCGATGTAACCGGAATACTTCACTAAAATTTCAACTTGAGAAGAGACGGAAGGGTCCTTGTGACCCAAGAATTCACCTCGTTCAACTAGATCGTGATAATGAATTTCTGGTCGTTTTAACAAATCATGCGCTGACGTTTCTTTATTCAACGGTGAAGTCAATATTGAATTCAATTGTTCAATCGTCGGATCTGATGGGCGAATCCATGTTGATTTCAATCGATGCATTTCCTGAGTAATTTGCTCTTGACGATCATTAAAATGCTTCCATCGTTGATCACTAACCAGACCGAGAGATCGAGCTTTTTCGGTGAATCGAGTATCAGCATTATCTTCACGAAGCGCCAAACGATATTCAGCCCTTGACGTAAACATCCGATAGGGTTCCTGCGTCCCGAGAGTAATAAGATCATCCACCATCACCCCTAAATAACCTTCGTCACGACCAACAGTCCAACTGTCTTTGCCTTGTGCTCGTAACGCAGCATTCGCCCCTGCTAACAAACCTTGTGCACCAGCTTCTTCATACCCTGTTGTTCCATTGATCTGGCCAGCGAAATACAAGTTCTCGATTAACTTACTTTCAAGCGTCGCTTGAAGATCACGTGGATCGAAATAATCATATTCAATGGCATATCCAGGTCGAGTAATCACGGCCTGTGAACAACCGTCCATTGATCGAATGATGTCAAATTGAATTTCATAGGGAAGCGATGTGCTCACGCCATTTGGATATAATTCGAAAGACGTTAAGCCTTCAGGTTCTAAAAATACCTGATGGGTTGGCTTATCAGAAAATCGCACGATCTTGTCTTCAATTGATGGGCAATATCGTGGACCAACTCCTTCAATAACTCCAGTATACATCGGACTCAAATGGAGA
>ERZ802830.2619-NODE-2619-length-16048-cov-11.4973_pt1 | contig 16048 bp, 18 predicted proteins | sample MGYA00345654_ERZ802830 | MGnify/ENA primary metagenome ERZ802830 (study PRJEB30503, sample SAMEA104212375) | marine metagenome | biome: Westerlies Biome; feature: [SRF] surface water layer (ENVO:00010504) within the epipelagic zone...; material: water...
TAATTTCTTTTGCATGATCAATAGCTCTTTTTATTAATGTTGTTTTACCAGCTCCAGACGGTGCTGTAATGATGAAAAGGTTATTCGACATTCTGAGCATGTTCCTTCATTTTCTCTATCAAGCTTTTAAGCTCTACTGCTTCGTTTTTAATTTTTGCTATCAGCGCTTTTGAGCTTAGAGTATTTGTTTCTCTCAACATTTCTTGCGTATAAAAATCTAACTTTTTACCGATAAGATCTTTAGATTTCATAAGTTTACTGACCAAATCTAAGTGCGATTGAAACCTTACTACCTCTTCATTAATATCAGCTTTATTAAAAGATGAAAATACTTCATTCATATTGATTTCTTTATTGCTGAGTTTGAGTTCTGACTTAATTCTTTTGAATTTTTTCTGCATATGCTGGGTATTATGCTTTTCCATTCTTTTAATTTTATTGATCGACTTCTGCATCTTAGATGACAGTTTTTTCATATCAGCACTTATGGTCTTACCTTCTGCTTCTCTTGTTTTAGCCAGCTTAGCCAGAGATTTTTTAATTAAAGTCTTTAACGCTATTTCACTCAGCACATAATCACTTTGAATCGAGTCTCTGAGCCTAACTAAATCCAAATAAGAAGCACCAACTAGATCCAATCCTTTTGATTTTGCATTTTTTTCGTTTTGTTTAACTAATTTTATGAAGTTATCTGAAACCTTAAGGTGTTCTTTTGGAGGTGATGTGTAGTGCAAATCCATATCAATCTTGCCTCTACCAAAACTTTTTTTAATTAGATCTCTTATCCAGCCTTCATGTTTCTTCAGGTTATTGGGTAGTTTGATATTTACCTCAATAAATCTGCTATTTAGAGATTTAACAAAGCATTTAAATTGAATGCCATCTTTGTTTAAGCTTGCTTCACTGAAGCCTGTCATGCTTTTCATTTTATTTGCTCAATACTTTTATATTTAAATCGCGAGATATCATTGTAGTGTATAGATTTTACTGCAGCGTTTACAGGTTCGCCCTCAAAAGCAGGATCAAAATCAGAGTATTTCATATATATAGGCATTACTACGTTCACAAGTCTTTGGCTTATATCTCCTTTTAAGATATTGAGCATAAGATTCAGAACATCACTGATGAAAATTCCATTTATATATTTGTTGCTTGTAAATAGTCTCTTTTGAAGTACAAGTTGTACAAAATTTGATTTGCTAGTAATCAATCCACCAAGCCTAAGAACTATGGTGCTTTCATGGCTCATAACCTCTTGCTCATATTCATTAATGATCTTGCCCTGTTCATCTCCAGGTTTTGAAGGAGTATCCTCATTAACAATAATATTGGAATACCCTGAAAGAACTCTTGTTGAAGAAATAAAAATTCTTTTAGCAGAAGAAAAGTTTTCTTTTATGGTTTTAAGCTGGGAAAGATATCCATTTCTGTAAGCATCTGCATCATTGCCATCTGTTTTTGGAAAGAAAATAATCCAATCAAAAATATGATTCATAATTTGGTTGGGTAAGCCCAGCGTATAATCGCAGTTAATTATTTCAACATTCGATAAATTAGATGAGCCTGATCTTCTTATGCCTATAAATTCAAAATCTTTATTTAATTTTGCAAATTCCTCTGCAATTTCACCAAAACCAATAATTAAAATTTTCATTTTTTTCTCTAAAACATAATAATAAATATATATGTCATCAGATCAAAAGATAAAAGCATCTTCATTGTTAGTTTCAACGATTAAAGGTGTAGGTGAAAAATTATCATCTACATTATCTAAACTAGGGATCAAAACTATTGAGAATCTGCTTTTTCACTTTCCTATTGGTTATCAAGATAGAACAACACTTAGAAAAATTGCTGAACTTGAGCCAAACCAAGATTTTGTTGTACAGGGTGTTATAGAAAAGGTTTCGCAAACATTTGTCCCACGAAAAATGCTTTTGGTCAAAATTAAAGATAATACTGGCCATTTATATTTAAGATTCTTTTACTATTTTCCCGGATTACGGAATATCTTTAAAGAAGGGGTATTAATACAAGTCTCTGGCTCATCTCGTTTAGGAAGGTTTGGTCTTGAAACTATTCACCCTGAATATGAAATCGTAAAAGGCAATGAATTTAAACCACAAATTCTTGCAAAATATCCACTAACCAAAGGTATTTCTCATCAGAAGATGAGGAAACTAATTTCTGAAGCTATTGAATTAATAAAGCAAGAAAAAATTGAAGTCACAGATCTTATGCCTGCACATAATTTTTCAAATCTGAATGAGTCTATTGTTAATGTTCATTCCCCAGATCCAAAAAGCAATATTGAAGATTTTCTAGTTGGTGGCAACTCAGAAGCTAGAAAGAGAATAGGTCTTGAAGAAATGGTTGCAAATAAAATTAGCTATTTATCAATTAGGGAACAAAATAAAAATAGAATAACCAGCTCATTTCAAAACGATAATTTAGCCAAAGAGATTAATGCAGGTTTAGCTTTCAAATTAACGGATGACCAGGTATCAGCTTATGAGGAAATAAGAGCAGATATAGCCACTCAAACTCCAATGTTACGACTGCTTCAGGGTGATGTAGGATCAGGCAAGACCATTGTTGCGGGTTTAGTCGCAGCACATGTTGTAAAAGACAAAAGGCAGGTCGCTATTCTTGCACCAACAACGATTTTAGCGAATCAGCATTATCAGAATTTTGTGGAGTGGTTTGGCGCAGAAGAAGTCCAATTACTTACTTCTAAAATTCCCGCAAAAGAAAAAAGGTTAATTTATGAAAATATCGCTGAAGGTAAAACAAAAATAATTATTGGCACGCATGCGGTCTTCCAAGAAGGTGTCTCTTACAAAAATTTATCTCTTGTCATATACGATGAGCAACATAGGTTTGGGGTCAGCCAAAGATTGAAACTAAAAGAAAAAGCAGAGGACTATCCACATCAATTACTGTTATCTGCAACTCCTATACCAAGAACTATGGCTATGGGTGTCTTGTCAGGATTAGACATATCAACGATTAAGTCACTGCCACCAAACAGAACACCAATAGTTACTACAACATTGTCTAACAACAGAAGAGATGCCCTGATCAATAGAATTAAAAGTGCTATCAGCAAAGATTCACAAGTTTATTGGGTCTGTCCTCTCATAGATGAGAGTGAAAGCGAACTTATTGGCATTGAAGATTTAGAGAAAATACTAAAGAAGGAGTTTGATTCTCAAGACTATGAGATTATTCACGGCAAAATGAAAGATGCAGATAAGCAACAAATCCTTCAAGATTTTAAAGACAAGAAAACAAAGATTTTGTTGGCGACAACTGTTATTGAAGTTGGAATAGATGTGCCAGATGCAAATATCATGGTGATTGAAAACTCAGAGCGCTTTGGGCTAGCCCAGCTGCACCAACTAAGAGGCAGAGTTGGCAGAGGAGAGAAAGAAAGCTTCTGTATTTTGATGCATAGCGACTCACTCACTGAATTATCTGAAAAGCGTCTTGAGATCATCACTGAAACAAACGATGGTTTTGTCATCGCTGAAGAAGATCTTAAATTGAGAGGTCCTGGCGATATTCTCGGACTATCGCAAACAGGTCAACCAAGCTTCACTTTTTTTGACTTACTAGCAAATGAGGAACTACAGATTGAAGCAGAACGACTTGCTCAAGAAGTTATCAAACTGCCTGCTGAGCAACAAAGAAGAATAGTTGAGAGATGGTTCCCAGCACACCTAGAATTATCTGATGTTTAAATTCTCTTTTTCTTAGCTATTTCTTTTCTGGATTCTTTATTATTGGTGTGTCGTCTTCTAGCTCTCCGATAATTTCTTTATCGGATATATAACCTTCTTTAATAAAATAATCATCTTGACCAGACCAATGATCTTTATGCTCTGATTTATATGCATATTTTCTAAAATTAAGTTTATTCTTCGCCTCAAGAAGTTGTCTTATTCTTTTTAGATTTCTTCCAATTCCAAAGAAAACAACTAAAACAATAATTACTAGTATTAGATCGAGGAATGCACCAAAATAAAAAAGTTGTGGGTCGTTATCAAAAAGTATAATGAACATAGTTTATCTCTACAAAAGTGGAGCTATCACCAAGCTAACAATAGCCATTACATTTATTAAGATATTCATAGCAGGTCCAGAGGTGTCCTTGAATGGATCTCCAACCGTATCACCAACAACTGTTGCTGAATGAGTGTCTGTACCTTTGCCACCGAAGTTTCCTTTTTCAACAAACTTCTTAGCGTTATCCCATGCGCCACCTGCGTTAGCCATCATTAATGCCATTAAGACACAACCTAATAGTGCTCCTGCTAGCATGCCACCAAGATGAACAGGCCCTAAAGCGAACCCAATTACGACTGGTGAGCCTATAGCAATTGCTCCTGGTAGAAGCATCTTGTTTAGCGCTGCTTTAGTTGCAATATCAACACACTTAGCATTATCCGGTTCAGCCTTGCCCTCAAGCAAACCTGGTATTTCTCTAAATTGTCTTCTGATTTCTTCAATCATTTCAAACGCTGCATCTCCAACTGCTGTCATTGTGATAGATGAAACTAAGAATGGAATTGTGCCCCCAATGAACATACCCATTAGTACTCTTGGGTCATTTAGGGAAAGTGATTCTAATCCTGTAGCTATCATATAAGCTGCAATAATTGCCAGAGCAGCTAAAGCTGCTGCACCGATGGCAAAACCTTTACCTATTGCTGCTGTTGTATTGCCAAGCTCATCTAGAGAGTCTGTAATCTCTCTAACCTCTGGTTTCATGCCACTCATTTCTGCAATACCGCCAGCGTTATCAGCAATTGGTCCATATGCGTCAATAGCCATAGTTATGCCTACTGTGGCAAGCATGCCTACTGCAGCTATACCTACGCCATAAAGCCCTGTGAAATAAGTTGAAACCCCAATGATGCCTGCAATTATAAATAACGGCAGAACAACAGACTGCATACCAACACTAAGACCAGTTATCATGACAGTTGCTGGTCCAGTCTCGCCAGACTTAGCAATTTTACCTACTGGTGAATCTTCAGTGTCACCGCCTGTGTAATACTCTGTGATAAGACCAATCATGATTCCACCAACTGCTCCGGTCACAACAGAATAGAAAACTTCAATCTCAATATTGGGTGAATAATAAATACTTAAACCTGCAAAAATTAAAAATATAATCGGGGAAAAGAATGTACCAAATCTCAAGGCTACAGCTGGTGACTTGGATACTTGTGTTCTAACGATAAGAATTCCTAGCAGAGAACAGAACAAGCCTGCTGCTGCAAGCCATAAAGGCAAGAACATTAGATCTGTGTTTCCATAAGAAGCTGCAATAGCCATTGATGCGATCATTGCACCACAATAAGACTCAAATATATCAGAGCCCATGCCAGCTATATCACCAACATTATCTCCAACATTGTCTGCAATCACACCTGGGTTTCTTGGATCATCTTCAGGGATGCCTGCTTCAATTTTTCCGACTAAATCTGCACCTACATCAGCACTTTTAGTAAAGATACCGCCGCCAACTCTTGAGAACAGAGCCACTGCTGACGCACCGACACCGAAACCTTCTAATGATTTTGCTATTTTATCTGGATCTTCTATAGCGCCACTAAAATAAACATACAGACCACCAAGACCGACTAAGCCCATTGAAGCTACACATAAGCCCATGATTGATCCGCCAAAAAATGAAATAGATAGAGCTTGTTCTTGACCTGAACTTTCTGCAGCCGTAGCTGTTCTAACATTTGCTTGGGTAGCAGAATACATACCAATAAAACCAGCGATTGCTGAAGATAAAGCACCAACTGCAATTGCTGTTGCTGTGTACCATCCTAGTGGCGAAAGACCGCATGCTATGACAAGTGCAATGACTACTGGTGTAAGAATCTTATACTCAGTAATCATGAAGACTTTAGCGCCTAGGTGTATTTGATCACCTATTTTTACAACTGAACCTTTTCCTGCTGGATACTTCATAATCAATCCATACAAAACAAAGGCACAAACTAATCCAATGATTCCTGTTGCAACAGGTCCCCAAGGAGTCATCGGTCCAATAATAAAATTTTCCATAATTTCTATCCGTTATATATTTGTTCGTCTAATTCATTTTCAGATTTAGCTACTATACATGACACAGCTGCATCTCCGCAAACATTTACAGCTGTTCTAATCATGTCGAGAATCCTATCTACAGCAAGTATTAAGCCAATCGCATCAAGAGGCAATCCTACAGAACCTAAGATTAATGCCAGAGTAACTGTGCCGGCAGATGGCACTGCTGCAGTGCCAATAGATGTGATGATGGCAAGCAAAACTATCTGAGCATACTGCACCAGACTTAAATCCACACCAACTGTGCTTGCTATAAACATGGTTGCTAAACCCTGCATAATAGCTGTACCGTCCATATTTATTGTTGCTCCAACTGGCACAACAAAAGACGAAACATCTTTTTTTACACCCAAGTCATCGCTTACAGTTTTAAGTGTTACTGGTATTGTCGCTGCCGATGAAGAAGTTGAAAAAGCAAATAAAGCTACATTCCTCATCTTTCTGAAGAATATAAGTGGATTCAAATTCGCAAGGAGCTTAAGGAGCAAAGAATAAGTTACGGTCAAATGAAATAGCAATACAAAGATTAAGAGAACTACATATTGAACCAAATCACCAAAAATATTTAAACCCTTGGCCATAACGTAACTGCCCATTAAACAAAAGACACCAACCGGTGCAAAACTCATGATTAATAGAACTATTTTTAAGAAGACAATATTAAAGCGTTCAAAAGCTTTAGATAGACCGCCAGTTAATTCATCAGTAAGGTTTAACGCTATTCCAAACAAAATACTTATGAAAACTATGCCAAGCATATTATTTTCAACAAACGCACCAAACATATTATTTGGAAAAATTCTGAGCACGGTATTGTATAGGCTTGCTTCGCCTCCTGCCGGAGTGAAACTTTCTACTTGACCTTCATAGCCTGACAGATTAAATATCCATCCAAATATCAATGCTGTAGAAACGGCTATACCAGTGGTAAATAGGTATAGGCCAATAGTTTTACTTGCGATTGAACCTAATTTGACCATGTTAGATAAAGAAGAAATGCCCGCAACCAACGAAAAGAAGACTAAAGGCACAACAACCAGCATTAATAAATTTTTAAATATTTGTCCGCCTAAGTTAAAGACATACTTCTCAACGAAATCAAATAGCATTGTAGAGTTCTGGTAGTAATGAAAAAATGCAGCTACCAGCACTCCTAGTGCCATGCCAATAAGTACATTTCTAGTTAAATTTTTTGGTGCAGAAAGAATGCTCATATTTCCATCATATCAAAATCTTCTTTACCCACACCACATTCTGGACATACCCAATCATCTGGGACATCTTCCCATTTTGTGCCAGGCTCTATGCCTTCTTCAGGATTTCCTTTTTCTTCATCGTAGATCCAACCACATACGATGCATTCCCATTTTTTAAATTCCATTTTTATGTCTTTCTTAACTGAAGTATTATAATCAATCCTCATTAAGATATGACACCGAAACAACAAACAAATTGGCAACTTTATAAATCTCATGAAGATTTAATTAACCCCCATATGGCTAGCTGGGTTGAAGAAGACAACTCATTGATGAAGCGGCTTAATGATGAAAAACAAAAAATTGCTCTTAGAGTGATATTTGAAAAAATTTGCCTGCATGATGAGAGCGAACTGAACTATGTAAATGTAGAAGGTAATCTGCGAAGAATTTTTCTCACTGGTAGTTCTGATATTGTATTCGCCGAATCTTTCTTTAGTAATGAGGTTATTAAGAAATTTAAAAAATTTGGAAGACTTGAAATTGAGCCTTTAGGAAAGTTTTTATTTTCAGATACGAATATTACTAAACATGAGACATACGTAGCAACCTTCATCAATGGCGATCAGAACTTCCAAGGGCGTAAGTGTATTTACGATTATGCTGGTTCAAAGTTCTCTGTGATAGAAGTATTCTTATTTAATGACTAAATTAAATTCCTATCTTGAACTCATAAGATTTTATAATCCAATTGGTTTTTGGTTATTGCTCTGGCCAGGATTGTGGGGCTTATTCTTATCGGATAATTTCAATATTTCTAATTTTACAATTGTGATCTTAGGTTCTTTTCTGACAAGATCTTTGGGTTGCGCCATAAATGATCTTACTGATAGAAAATTTGATAAAAACGTTGAGAGAACGAAAGATAGACCTCTTGCAAATAATAGCCTATCAGTCCTTGAAGCATTATTCTTTATCATTCTACTAAGTATTTGCAGCTTACTTCTTTTATCCCTGACTAATATTTTCACTATTAAGTTTGTTGGCTTAATTGCAGTACCAATGATCATTATTTATCCATTAATGAAAAGGTTTATTGCCTTACCCCAAATATTCTTAGGAGCTACATTTGGTTTATCCTTGCCAATCTCTTATTCAATTGCTGAAGGCACAATTAGTCTTGAAGTGTGGTTTTTATATTTTGGTTGTGTGTTTTGGATCATTGCTTATGACACCTATTACGCTTTGTGTGATTTAGATGACGATAGAAAATTAAACCTTAATTCTGCCGCAATATTTTTTGGTGATGACACTAGAAAAGCAGCAATAGTTTTTTCATCACTTTTTGTTTTAAGCATTTTTGTCCTTGCCTATAAGAATGTCTCAAGTATTATTGCAATCGGAGTTTTATTTCTTCTATATCAAATCTATTTTCAAAACCAACTATCAAATAAGGATAAAAACTTAGAAGCTTTTAAAGCCAATAGCCAAGTTGGTTTAGTGGTGGCAGTTTTATTATTTATCGAGAAGCAAAGTGAATTTTTTAGTTGAGAATAATTTAAATAATTCAAAAAAAACTTTTTCTGAATATCATTCTGGTGATCCCTTTTCTTCTTATAATTTTTTAAATGCTCTGCAAGAGACAAATTGCCTAGATTCAGACTCTGGTTGGATAGCTAAATGTTTAAATCATACTAATGGTACAACTATCCCGTTTTTTGAAAAGCTAAATAGCCAAGGAGAATTCGTATTTGATTATGCATGGGCTAACACTTTTCATCAGTATGGTCAGGCATATTACCCAAAGCTAGTGATGAGTGTTCCTTTTACTCCTGTTGATGGTAAAAGAATTATTGGACCAGACGATGAATCAAGATCAGAAGCTTTAGCAGGCCTCATAAACCATACAGAGCAAAATGAATATTCTTCTCTTCATGCCTTATTTGTTGAAGAGTCACAAAAAGATATCTTTAGAAAACTAAATTTTATAGAAAGACTGGACTGTAATTATAAATGGCAGAATAAGTCTTATCGTTCTTTTGATGATTTTCTTAATCAACTAACTTCGCGACATAGAAAAAATATGAAAAAGGAAAGAGATTATATAAAAAACCTCAATATAGAATTTGAAGAAATAGAAGATATTAAAGAACAAGATTGGAAGGATTTTTATTTATTTTACTCAATAACATATGCAGTACGAGGGCAAAGACCTTACCTTACATCTTCTTTCTTTCAGAGCATTGCCGAACTCAATCCAATTTTAGTTTTCGCTCATAAAAATGGCCAAAGAATTGCTGCAGCGCTTTTTTTTCAATATGAAAATAAGCTTTATGGTCGATACTGGGGAACTAGAGAACCAATAAATTATCTTCACTTTGAATGTTGTTATTATCAAGGGATTGAGATGGCAATAAAAATGAATTGCACAGAATTTGATCCAGGAATTCAGGGTCACCATAAGCTTAAAAGAGGCTTTGAGCCCGCCATAAACTCTTCATTTCATTGGATAGTTGATGAGCGCTTTAGAGAAGCAATAAGAAATTATTGTGAAACAGAATCAAAACAAATTAGGCAATATTTTGAGCAATCAAAGGATTATTTACCGTTTAAGAATGTCTGAATATAAAAAAACCAATCATCACCTTGCTGTTTGCTCTGCTAATTACTTGAGAATAAAAAAACTATTGGCCGCTTTTTCAAAGAACTCGCTTAAATTAAGAAATAATGATGAGAAAAAATATTTTAGGGCAGAAATAAAGTACTGTTCAGTTTCAAAACATACAGCAGAATTTAATCTTCATTTTTCTAACTTAGAATCGAAGCTATTACATACATTCTATTTTGATTGCAATATATATCATGATGTTGAGTTAGTAGAGGTAGCGGCTTTCAATGGTTATGCGCCCAATAAGTTTCCATTTCAATTTGAAAAATACCCAAAATCGTCTGATGAAAAATCTCAGCAAAACAGATTTTTTACTGAAGTTCTTGATATGATTCTCACAGGCGATTTTTATGAGTAAAAAAAACTTAATAGTTTATGTGCACGGGTGGAATTCTCATGCAAAGGCACGTAAAGCACAATTACTTGAAAGCGAACTTGCTAATCATGGGTTCTTTTCGTGCACATCACTAACACTTAAGAATCACCCCAAAGAAGCTATTGAACAACTAATAGAATTTATAGAATCTAAGCAAACTGATTTTACTGTGCATCTTATAGGAAGTTCTCTTGGCGGTTACTATGCAACCTATGTAGCAGAAAAATTGAATCTCAAAGCTGCAATGATCAACCCAGCAGTATGGGCATATAAGATTTTTGAAAATGATCGAGGACAAAACGTTAACCCAAATACAGGCGATGAATATTTTATAGATCAGTCATGGATAGATAGCTTAGAAGATATCCACATTGAAAATCCAACAACTAAAAGATATTTAGTACTACTCCAAACAGGCGATGAAACCCTGAACTATAAATATGCTGAAAAATATTTCAATGGAGCAAACATAGTTATTGATGAGGGAGGAAATCATAGTTTTGAAAATTTAGAAATTAAAATTCCTCAGATTCTTTTACATTTTTCTTAGTTTTTTTTGAAACTAATTGCCAATCCTTTTTAAAAATACTAAATTAGAACTGCATTGCATTTGCACCATACCCCATGGTTAAAAAGGGGTCCTTTTTAGGATATTAGTTAAAATCGTTCATCTTTATGAAAGTGAAGACGGAAGTAGACGAAAGTTGAAGGAACGCGACCGTTAAACCCAGTCGAGTTTAACTTCTATAGTGCTGCAATATAAATGCAAATATATTTTATTTATTTTTCTATAGGAGAAAAGATATGAGTGATATAAAAACTTATGAATACGTCTGGTTAGACGGTTTTAAGCCTGAGCCTTCTCTCAGGAGCAAAGTAAAAGCAACAGATCTTAGAGGTACTGATAAAGGTGAAATGAATGATAGCATGCCGCCAAAATGGTCCTTTGATGGATCTTCTACACAACAAGCTGAAGGTGGTAGTTCGGATTGTCTTTTGATACCTGTTCAAAAGTATGACAACCCTACTAATCCAGATCACTTAGTGATGTGTGAGGTATTGGCTGCAGATAGTAGCGTTCATCCATCTAATACTAGAGTTGCTGCAGCAGAAGTAGCTACAGATGAATGGTGGTTTGGTTTTGAGCAAGAGTACTTTTTTACTAATCCGGATGGCTCTCCCCTTGGATGGGAAGACGGTGAACCAAGAGCTCAGGGTGATTACTACTGTGGTGTTGGTGCAGATAATGTAGCAGGGCGTGAAATATCAGAAATGCACTTGCAAGCGTGTCTTGATGCAGGCATAAATCTCACAGGAACAAATGCAGAAGTAGCTTTAGGCCAATGGGAATATCAGTGTTTTGGTAAAGGAGTAAAGGCTGGTGATGATCTCTGGATGAGCAGGTACTTATTGTACAAAATAGCTGAAGAATATGGTGTTGGTGTAAACATTCACCCAAAACCAAAAAAAGGCGATTGGAATGGCTCAGGGATGCATGCAAATTTTTCTAATGAAGAAATGAGAACTGCTGGTTCTAAAGAACTTTTTCATTCAATGTGCGATAAATTAGGTGCAGTTCATGAAGAAGGTATTGCATCATATGGTTCAGACAATGACCAACGATTAACAGGCTTACATGAAACTCAAAAGATTACTGAGTTCTCATATGGTGTTAGTGACAGAGGGGCTAGTATCAGAATACCTGTATATACAGTTGAGCATGACTGGAATGGTTATTTGGAAGATAGAAGGCCAGCATCTAATGCGGATCCTTATAAAATCATTGCCCACATTGTAGGCACACTAACTAAATAACTTATTTAGCCTCTCACTTTACTAGTGGGAGGCTTTCTTCTTGCCAAGATATAAGGCCATCCTTTAATAGATAAACTTCTTCTATTCCAAGCTTCAAGAGCTCTACTCCTGCTCCACCTGCATCTAAGCCATTTTCTGTGATTACCACAACAGCTTTGCCTTTATTTAGAAGGTGTTCCTGTTGCCCAAAAGAGTCTTTTTGAACATTAATTGAGCCGTGAATATGACCAGATTCAAAAGAGTCTTTTTGTCTTATGTCGACAAAAATTGCATCGTTATTATTAATTAAGTCTACAGCTTGGGAAGGAGTTATTCTTTTTCCGCCTTTACTTGTCTCGTACATGTACCATAAAACAAAGGTAATAAACAATGGTACAGATAAGTACCACCTAGAAATTAAAAAATCGAAGAAATCCATATCAAAAAATTGTTTTAAGCTTATACAATATAGAGATTATTTAAAAGAAAAAATGAATTCAAATTATTTAGTTTTAGTTAGGCATGGTCAAAGTACGTGGAATGAAAAAAACTTGTTCACTGGTTGGCGAGATCCTGGTCTAACACAAAAAGGAATTGAAGAAGCTCATAAGGCTGGAATTCTGCTTAGAGACAAGGGTCTAGTATTTGACCTAATGTTTACTTCTGAGCTAGAAAGGGCTCAATTGACCGGTCAAATAATGTTAGATGAAATGGATTGTTCTGACTTGCAGACAATCAGAAATCAAAAATTAAATGAAAGAGCATATGGTGACCTCACCGGTATGAATAAAGATGAAGCAAGGGCAAAATTTGGTGAAGAGCAAATACATGTATGGCGAAGATCATATGATATTCCTCCTCCTGGGGGCGAAAGTCTTAAAGATACTTATAATCGTGCCGTGCCATATTTTGAAGAAGCTATTCTTCCAGAGTTACAAGCATCAAAAAATGTATTAGTAGCAGCTCATGGAAATTCCTTAAGAGCAATCGTTAAGCACTTGGAGAATATTTCAGAAACAGATATAGTCAAACTAGAAATAGCCACAGGCGATCCAATAATTTATACATACTCTGATGGAAGTTACACAAGAAGTTAATATCGGTTCAAAAATTTCAAACTGGTACACAGAGAATGGAAGGCAGAATTTACCTTGGCGAGAAAATGTAACGCCTTATCGGATCTGGATATCCGAAATTATGCTTCAACAGACACAAGTAAATACAGCTATAGATTATTTCAATCGCTTCATGGCCAAATATCCTGATTTAGAGACAATAAAAGATGCAAATGAGGATGATATCTATAGTTTATGGAGTGGTCTTGGTTATTACCGTAGAGCTAGCTATATATATCGCGCTAAAGAGGCCATTCATGCAAATTTTTCTGGCAGAATGCCAGAACAGTATAAGGATATTATATCTTTACCGGGTATTGGGAGATCAACAGCAGGCGCAATTTTATCAATTGCTTTTAACAAACCCTATCCAATCTTAGATGCAAACGTCAAAAAAGTTATAAGCAGAATTTTTTATAAAAACTCTTATGAAGAAAAGTCTTTCTGGGAATTATCAGAACAAATGCTCGATAAAAAAAACCTTTTTAAATTTCAACAAGGAGTAATGGATCTTGGTTCACAGCTTTGTTTGCCAAAGAATCCTAAATGCCTAGTTTGTCCTGTAAGTAAAAATTGCTTAGCCAATATTAAGGGGGAATATCCAGTGCTCGCGAAAAAGAAAGTTCAAAGAAAAAAAGAATTCCTCAAATTTAATCTAATAAGATTTAATGAAAAATATTTCTTAACTAAGGATAATACTTTGGGCTATTGGAAGAACTTATGGATTCCGCCTGTTGAAAAGAATAAATTAAAGGCTGTTGATATAATCCATAACCTTTCACACAGGGAACTAAATATTTCATTTACCGAATCATCAGAAAAGCACCCAAAATTATCTGGGAAATGGTTTTCTGCAGAAGAAATAAAAAAAATTGCTGTGCCCAAGCCTATTTTTGATAAATTAGTAAGTAATGAATAAAGTTTTTTGTAAAAAGTATAAGAAAGAGCTTGATGCTTTGATTCAGGCACCCATTCCTGGGCCTAAGGGGGAAGAAATTCAACTAAACTTTTCTCAGAAAGCATGGAATGAATGGATTTCACTTCAAACTATGCTCATAAATGAAAAACACTTAGATCTATCCTTAAAAGAAAATAGAAAATGGCTAAATGAACAAATGAGCTTGTTCTTAAACAATGAGGGTTACGAAAAACCCTCCGGTTTTATACCTCAACAATAATTATTCTTCTGAATTTTCTTGTCTAATACTTGATGAGGAGATATCTTCTCTGAAAATATTTTCACCAAAGCCTTTAAATAGACTACTAATTGAATCTGGCAACTGCACATCTTTGAGCTCAATAAATTTATCTTGATATTTGCGCCCAAATACCAAAAATTTATTATTGTTTTTGTTAAAGATGTCGAACTGAGCAAGCATGTCACTTCTGCTTGCATAAAATCTTTCATCAAAGATTCTGACCAAAGTGTCTGCACCAATAATGAAAGTACTGTTTGGAAATAATTTTGCTTTATCAGAAAATTTACCTGCTTTTGTGAGCACCCAATCCTGTGTACTGTTAAATTGATTGATTGTTTTAGAAATCTGATGGTAGCTTAGAGGTGGCTTATCTACATTTTGAATACAAAGCTCAAAAAATGTTTTAGCGCCTGTTTCTTTTTCAGCTAACTTGCTCATAGCTTCATGGCCGTCATGTAAAGGATTAAATGCACCTGGAAATATAAGTTTGGGTTGAGTATCAGATGAGGCAACATATTCTATCTTTTCAGACATTAGATCAGCCCAGCCTTTATCTGCCTTTATAGATATATATTCAGGCGTCTCTTTAGTATTTGGATACTCATAATTAAATTCGCAACACTCAGATACTAGTGCGATCACAAATCCAGTGACCAACTCTTCTTCTTGTTCTCTGGTTCTTTTGCCTTTTTCCAATATGCATGAGATAGATTTAGAAAAATCTCTAGTTTGAACTGCAATATGAAATCTGTGATCACCTCTCTTTTCGTAATTAGTGCTTAGAGATGCTGTAATTGCCACGCCAAATAGATTTTTAATATCTGACTTATCGTCTATTTTTTTCGCTGCACTGTATGCTCTTGCAGCCATTCTAGTTGTAGTATCAAGTGAACAATAAGACTCTGGTTTTCTCATAAGATAAAAATCTAACGACTCTTTTGCGTATGGAATATAGGCTTCCAAGATGGAATTACTTGCTCCGGGGACTTTTAATAGAGTTCCAATGGCGTTGCTGCCTCCTCCGCTTGATACAATTACAAACTTGAATTTGGATGCATGTAAATCTTTTATTTTTTGAGCTAAATTCATTAATATGAGTTACTAGTTAAAAATAGAAAATACTGCATTTATGAAGTTTCTTCAATGTAGTTCTAGGAGAGAAATATGAGATATTTACTAATACTTTTTTTACTAACGTCCTGCTCAGCTGATTTAGGTAGTCCTGAGTCCTTTAATTACCCTGAATCAAAGAGAGAACGCACAAACTACAATCTGCATGGCACCACTGTTATGGACCCATATTTTTATATGGAAGATTTTGAATCGCCATATGTTGTGGAATGGTCTAACCAACAGAATGCTTTTGTTGAGTCTTATTTAGAAGGGTCTGAAATTAGTACGATCCAAGATATCCTAAGTGAAGCTTACAGTTCTGAATATTTCTCAATGTCTTATTTCAATCCTGAGAGCGAATACTATTTTTATAACTCTGGTTCTGAGCAACACCATCTTTATATGAAAAAGGGTGATGCTGTCATTCTCGATCCAAATTTGTGGTCAGATGACCAAAC
>ERZ802830.2621-NODE-2621-length-16038-cov-6.69261_pt1 | contig 16038 bp, 25 predicted proteins | sample MGYA00345654_ERZ802830 | MGnify/ENA primary metagenome ERZ802830 (study PRJEB30503, sample SAMEA104212375) | marine metagenome | biome: Westerlies Biome; feature: [SRF] surface water layer (ENVO:00010504) within the epipelagic zone...; material: water...
AAAAATAATTTTAATTCTATAAAAAACCACTCCATTAGGAGTGGTTTTTTTTTTTACATTTTTTCAGGAACTTTAATTCCTAATAACCCACAAGACTTTTTGATATTTCTTGCAATAATCTTTGTTAAAATTATTCTCATTTTCCTTGTTTGCTCATTTTTCTCACCTAAAATATTTACATTTTGGTAAAAGGAATTAAAAAGTTTAACTAGTTCATATAAATAATTTGCAATTAAAGATGGGCTTAATAATTTAGAAGATTGCGAAATCAATTCAGGAAAGAGTAAAAGATGCTTAATTAAGTTAGTCTCTCTGAAATTAAAATTCGGTTTCGTTATTGGTTTATCAAAATTTTCAGAACTATTTCTTATTATTGACCTAATTCTAGCATATGTATATTGGATAAAAGGGCCTGTATTTCCTGAAAAATCTATAGATTTTTCAGGATCAAAGAGAATTCTTTTTTTTGGATCTACTTTGAGTATATAATATTTTAATGCCCCTAGTCCAATTGTATCGTATAAATTATTTTTTTCTGATACTGACAAACCATCAAGTTTTCCTAATTTTTTAGAAATTTCTTTTGCTGTGTTTTTCATTTTGTTAATTAGCTCGTCTGCATCTACAATATTACCTTCCCTACTTTTCATTTTACCATCTGGTAAATCAACCATTCCATAACTTAAATGATGTAATGAATCTGCCCATACAAACCCTAATTTTTTTAATATCAAAAAAAGAACTTTAAAATGATAATCTTGTTCATTACCAACAGTATATACCATTCCTGATAGTGATGGATTATCATTGTATCTTTGAACAGCTGTTCCAAGATCTTGAGTCATGTAAACTGAAGTTCCATCAGACCTTAACAATAGTTTTTCATCTAGTCCCTCAGATTTTAAATCTATCCAAACAGAGCCATCGTCTTTTCTAAAAAAAACATTTTTATTTATTCCTTTTTCAATAATTTTTTTCCCTAAAAGATAAGTCATACTTTCATAATAATTTGAGTCGAAAGTAATTCCTAACTTTTTATAGGTTATGTCAAAGCCCTTGTAAACCCATTTATTCATTTTATTCCATAAGGAAATAACCTCTTTTTCTCCTATCTCCCATTTACTTAACATTTCTTTTGCTTTTAAAAGAATTGGTGATTTATTTTTTGCGTATTCTTCACTATGTCCTTTTTTAATTAATCTATTTATTTCAAGTCTATATTTTTTTTCAAAAAGAACATAAAAGTCTCCAACAAATTTATCACCCTTAATATTTACTTTTTCTGGAGTATCACCATTTCCATATAATTCCCAAGAAACCATTGATTTGCATATATGTATCCCTCTATCATTAATAATTTGAGTTTTAACAACTTTATTACCATTAGCCTCAAGGATTTTTGCAACTGAATCTCCCAAAAGATTATTTCTAATATGGCCCAAATGCAAAGGTTTATTAGTGTTGGGAGATGAAAACTCTACAATGATTGTTTTAGAATTATTATCAATTTTTTTTAATCCATAGTCATCATTATGTATTATTTCATTTAAAATTTTAATATAGTAATTATCAGAAATCGTAAAATTTAGAAATCCACTAATAATATTATAGCTTGAAATCATACTCGAGGAATTAATAAGATATTCGCCTATATCTTTAGAAATTACTTGAGGATTTAATTTTATATACTTTAATATAGGGTACACAACTAGTGTAATGTCTCCATCAAATTCCTTTCGAGTTAATTGAAAATCAAATAAATTTAAAGAAATGTTATATTTATTTTGAAAATATTTAGATAATTCCTTTGATAATTTGTGATAAAGTTCCTTCATAATTACATTTAACCAAATATAATTATTAGTTAGAGATGATTTAAATTATCTTTAAATAAAAAATGCTTTTAAATTTATCTTACAAAGACAATAAAATTAAATCTAAAATCAATAAAGAAGTTGGAGATGAGTTTAACTTCATTGAAAAATTCAAATTAAGAGGAAATGGATCCCCAAAACTTTTAATTTCTGACTGCTCCTCAAATATTGATGAACTCTTAAGTCTTAATAATAATATCAAAAAATGTAATATCGAGTTAAGAAAAAAAGGAATAATAATTAGATTTAGAAGTCTACTCGAAACATATGGTTTAATTGTTCCTTATTACAAACTAAAGATTTTTAAAGGTAAAAAAAATGAAATATCATTATACAAAGACAATTTTTCAGTAAAATTAAAAATAATAGGAAAGGATGTTAAAGACTTTTTTAAAAAATTAAAGGAACAAAAATATAACTATGAGAAAGACTTTTCTAAAAAATATGATAATGAAATTAGATAATAAATCATCTAAGGTCTAAAGGTGTGAATACTCTTTCAGTTGGACCAGTATAAATTTGTCTTGGCCTTCCAATAGGCTCACTATTAAGTCTCATTTCTCTCCATTGCGCAATCCATCCAGGTAGCCTTCCAAGCGCAAACATAACAGTAAACATTTCAGTAGGTATACCAAGTGCCCTGTATATAATTCCTGAATAAAAGTCTACATTTGGATATAACTTTCTTTCAATGAAATACTTGTCATTTAAAGCTTCAGCTTCAAGTTCTTTAGCTATTTCTAAAACTGGATCTTCAACTCCTAGCTCTTTTAGAACTTGATCAGCAGAAACTTTTAAAATCTTCGCTCTTGGATCAAAATTTTTGTATACTCTATGACCAAAACCCATTAACCTGAAAGGATCATTTTTATCTTTAGCTTTTTTCATGAATTTTTTAGTATCACCTCCATCATTCTTAATTGATTCTAACATTTCAATTACAGCTTGATTTGCCCCTCCATGCAAACGTCCCCATAACGCAGAAATCCCAGCAGATACTGAAGCAAATAATCCTGCATGTGACGAGCCAACAATTCTTACAGTAGAGGTAGAACAATTTTGTTCATGGTCAGCATGAAGAATTAATAATTTATTTAAAGCATTAATTACGACAGGATTAGATTTATATTCTTGATTGGGTTTCTTAAACATTAACTGACTAATATTATCAATATAGGGGAGAGAAATATCACTATAAATTAAAGGTAAGCCTTTAACTTTTCTCTGAGCCCAAGAAGTAAGAATTGGAAATTTACCAAGCAACATTACAATTGCCTCAAACATATCTTCTTCAGAGTTAATATCAACTGAAGATGGGTTAAAAGCAGTTAATGCAGATGTTAGAGAAGCTAATACTCCCATGGGATGGGCAGATTTCGGGAAGCTTTTAAGAATGACTTTCAAATCTTCATCGACAATTGACTCCTCATTAATATTATTCTTTAATTTTTCTAACTGAATTTTAGATGGGAGTTCACCAAAAATTAAAAGATAAGCCACCTCCAAAAAATCAGCTTTATTAGCTAGATCCTCAATTGAATAACCTCTATATTTTAAAACTCCTTTTTCTCCGTCTAAAAAAGTTATATCACTTGTACAAGAGCCTGAATTTTTATATCCAGGATCTAGAGTTATTAAACCAGTTTTTGATCTTAAATCTTTTATATTAATTCCAAGCTCATTTTCAGAACCTTTTAAAAGATCAAAATCAAAACTTTTGCCATCATAAATGACTTTAATAGATTTATCCATACATAATAAGTGAAGATGCAAATATATATATTTAGAAGGTAACTTTAAAAAACAACTTAAATAAGTTTTTGAAATAAAATTTATTTAAACACTTTGAAAGCGCTTTTTTGAGGATAAAAAGCTATTTCATCTAGTTCTTCCTCGATCCTTAGTAGCTGATTATACTTTGACATTCTATCACTTCTTGAAGCTGATCCTGTCTTAATTTGTCCAGTATTTAGTGCAACGGCTAAATCAGCAATGGTATTATCCTCTGTCTCACCTGACCTATGAGACATTACGCATGTATATCCTGAATTTTTAGCCATATTAACTGCTGCAATTGTTTCGGATAATGTACCGATCTGATTTACCTTAATTAAAATTGAATTAGCAATTTCATCTTTTATACCTTTTGATAGTCTTTCAACATTAGTTACAAAAAGATCGTCACCGACTAATTGGACTTTATCACCGATTTTTTCTGTCAATTTTTTCCATCCATTCCAATCATTCTCATCCATTCCATCTTCAATTGAAATTATTGGGAATTTAGAACATAATTCTGATAAATATTCAGCTTGCTCTTCTGAATTTCTTTTAACTCCCTTAGGTCCTTCAAAAATAGAATAATCATAAATTCCATTTTTGTAAAATTCAGCAGATGCACAATCTAAAGCAATCATTACTTCCTCTCCTGGTTTATAACCTGCATTTTTTATAGATTCTAAAATCGTCTCTAACGCATCTTCAGTTCCTTCAAGTTTAGGGGCAAATCCTCCCTCATCTCCAACAGCAGTGCTTAACCCCCTTTTATTTAAAACTTTTTTAAGATTGTGGAAAATTTCAGTACCCATTTGCATGGACTTAGAAAAAGATTCTGCCATTAATGGTATTATCATAAATTCTTGAAAAGCAATTGGAGCGTCAGAATGAGAACCTCCATTAATTATATTCATCATTGGAACTGGAAGTGTATTTGCACTTATCCCTCCAATATATCTGTAAAGAGGAATTCCTAACTCGTTTGCTGCAGCTTTTGAAATAGCCAAAGAAATTCCTAATAATGCATTCGCTCCATATTTAGACTTATTATGAGTTCCATCTAAATCAATCATCAATTTATCTATTTTATTTTGATCAAAAACAGAAAGCCCAATTATCTCTTCAGATAAAACATCATTAATATTATTTACAGCAGTCATTACTCCTTTTCCCATAAAGGAATCACCTCCATCCCTTAATTCAACTGCTTCGTGTTCGCCAGTAGATGCACCTGAGGGAACAGCAGCTCTACCAAATATTCCGCTTTCAGTGAAAACATCAACTTCAACAGTAGGATTTCCTCTTGAATCTAAAATTTGCCTTGCATGTATCTTAATAATTATACTCATCTTAAATTAATTTATATTAGTTTTCTACTTTTTATCAATAATTAGTTTAACAAATTCATCAAATAAATATTTAGAATCATTGGGACCTGGAGATGCCTCAGGATGATATTGAACTGAAAAACATTTTTTATTTTTAAGTTTTAAACCCGCAACAGTATTATCATTTAAATGGACATGAGAAATTTGAATGTTTTTATTTTTTTCTGTCTCAGATCGATCTACTGCAAAACCGTGATTTTGAGATGTTATTTCACCTTTATTGGTTAGCTTATTTAAAACAGGGTGATTTATCCCTCTATGACCATTAAACATCTTAAATGTAGGAATTCCATTGGCCAATGCTATAATCTGGTGTCCTAAACAAATTCCAAAAAGAGGTATGTTTCTTTTTATTACCTCCTTAGCAAGATTTTGAGCATCAATTAATGGCTTTGGATCACCAGGACCATTAGAAATAAAAAATCCATCCGGAGACCATTTATTAATTTGCTCAAATGTTGTATTATAAGGATAAATTTGTAAGTATAATCCTCTCTCAGAAAAATTTTCTAAAATACTTTTCTTAACTCCAAGATCTAAAACAGCAACTTTAAATTCTGATTTGGGGTCACCATAAAAATACTTTTTTTTGGTAGAAACTTTTGATGACAACTCAAGACCATCCATTTTTGGATATTTCTTTAATTCATTTTTTAAAAAATCAATTTTTTCAATTTCAGTTGAAACCACAACATTCATTGCACCATTTTGTCTGATATAATTAACTAGTGCTCGGGTGTCAACATCAGAAACTACAACTAAATTTTGATCTGAAAAAAATTTCTCTAATGATAACGATGAGGAGGGTCTAGAGTAATTAAAGCTGAAATTTTTACAGATCAAACCAGAAATCTTAGATCCAATGGATTGATTGTCGTCTTCAAAAGTACCATAATTCCCAATATGAGCATTAGTTGTTACCATAATTTGACCAAAATAAGAGGGATCAGTAAAAATCTCCTGATATCCAGTCATTCCTGTATTAAAACATATTTCACCATAAGATGTTCCATCAATTCCAATTGATTTTCCATAAAAAATTGTATCATCGGAAAGAACTATTACAGCTTTTTTACGTCTTATGTATTTCATAAAAATGATTTATACAAATTAACATAAAAAAAAGGATAAACAATAATTGCATATCCTTTGATATTTAGTAATTATCAACAAATTAATCAATCTTTTTTATTCTGATTTAAATCACTAGATTTATTTTTTTCTGATTGATTTTTACTTTCACTTTTAACTTCATCTGATTGTTTATTATCTAATTCATTATTTTTATTTAAATCTTTTTCAGATTCATTTACAATTTTATCATTTGGATTTTCAATTGGTTCCTCAGATGTTTTTATGGACTTTTTCGACCTACTTCTTCTTGTTCCTTTAGTCTTAGAAACTTTTTTATCATTAAAATTAGAATAAATACTATTAAAGTCTACTAATTCAATCATAGCCATTTCTGCATTATCCCCTAATCTATTGCCTAATTTAATTATTCTGGTATAGCCTCCTGGACGATCTCCAACTTTAGGGGAAATTATTCTAAATAAATCTGAAACAGCAAATTTATTTCTTAGAGACTTGAAAGTTAATCTTCTGTTATGGGTCGAATCTAGTTTAGATTTGGTTATAATTGGTTCAATAAATTGTTTTAAAGCCTTAGCTTTAGACAGGGTTGTGTTGATTCTTTTGTGTTCAATTAGAGAACAACCCATATTTGCTAACATTGACTTTCTATTAGAACTTTTTCTTCCTAAATGCGATAATTTTTTTCTATGTCTCATTTCTTTCTAAAATAAATAATTAATCTTTATCAAGTTTATATTTGGCAAGATCCATCCCAAAAGATAAACCTTTAAGCACAACCAACTCTTCTAACTCGGTTAAAGATTTTTTTCCAAAATTTCTAAATTTCATTAAATCATTTTTATTAAACGAAACTAGATCACCTAAGGTATCAACTTCGGCAGCTTTTAAACAATTTAATGCTCTTACAGATAAATCCATGTCAATTAATTTAGTTTTTAATAATTGCCTCATATGTAAAGATTCTTCATCATATGTTTCAGTTTGAGCAATCTCATCTGCTTCTAAAGTAATTCTTTCATCAGAAAACAAAAGGAAGTGATGAATTAAAGTTTTTGCAGCCTCTGTTAAAGCATCTTTTGGATGTATAGATCCATCTGTTATTATCTCAAAAATTAATTTCTCGTAATCTGTTTTTTGTTCAACTCTAAAATTTTCAATAGTATATTTTACATTTTTTACAGGAGTAAAAACAGAATCAATAAATATAACCCCTAATTCAGAAGAAATAGATTTATTTTCTTCAGCAGGAACATACCCTCTTCCTTTTTCAATATTCAACTCAATACTAATTTGAACACTTTTTTCAAGATTACATATTATTTGATCAGGATTTAAAATTTGAAATCCAGAAATGAATTTCTGAAAATCTGCAGCTTTAACCTGTTCTTGTCCACCAATTGAAATTGAAACATTTTCACTATCAACATCTTCAATTTGTCTTTTAAATCTGACTTGTTTTAAATTTAATATAATTTCAGTAACGTCTTCTACAATTCCAGGAATAGTAGAAAATTCATGATTAATGTTTTCTATCTTTACTGAAGTTATTGCAAAGCCTTCCAAAGAAGATAATAAAACCCTCCTTAGAGCATTACCAACTGTTAATCCATATCCTGGTTCAAGTGGTCTAAACTCAAATTTACCCTCAAAATCTGAGGAATCAATCATAATAACTTTGTCTGGTTTTTGAAAATTTAGTAGTGCCATATTTTTTTTATTAGTTTATTTTGAATATAATTCAACTATTAGTTGTTCTTTAATATTTTCTGGAATTTGTTTTCTCTCAGGGGTTTTAATAAAAACACCCTCAAGTTTTGCTTCATTCCAACTCAACCATTCATATACTGATGAATTCTTTTTTAAAGAATCAAGAATTGATTGAATTGCCTTTGATTTTTCTCTTACCCCTATCACGTCTCCATCTTTAACTTGATATGATGGAATATTAACTAATTTACCATTTAAAGTTATATGATAGTGAGAAACTAATTGCCTTGCGCCACTTCTTGATGGAGAAATTCCAAGACGGTAGACGACATTGTCAAGTCGAGATTCACAAAATTGCAATAAAACTTCTCCTGTTACACCTTTACTTCTACTGGATTTCTGAAACATAATTCTGAACTGCTTTTCAAGAATTCCATAAGTATATTTTGCTTTTTGCTTTTCCATCAATTGTATGGCATATTCTGATTTTTTACCTTTTCTTCTATTATTTCCATGTTGTCCAGGAGGAAAGTTCCTTTTTTCTAAAGACTTATCTTCACCAAAAATTGGTTCTCCAAACTTTCGAGCTATTTTAGTTTTTGGACCAGTGTATCTTGCCATATTTTATTTTGTTTAAATTAATACTTTTCAATTCTTTGTTTATATGCTCTAAACTCTTCTTCTTTTTGGAGGTCTACAACCATTATGAGGGACAGGAGTTATATCGACAATTTCTGACACTTCAATTCCTGTATTATGAAGGGTTCTTATTGCAGATTCTCGGCCATTACCAGGCCCTTTTACAAAAACTTTAACTTTCTTTAGCCCAAGATCGAGAGCAACTTTTGCAGCATCCTCTGCTGCAGTTTGAGCTGCGTAAGGTGTATTTTTTTTTGAACCTCTAAATCCCATTTTTCCAGCTGAGGACCACGAGATTACATCTCCATTTAAATTTGTTAGGGAAATAATGATATTGTTAAAAGAAGCATTAATATGCGCCTCTCCAGTTGATTCAACAATTACTTTCTTTTTTTTACTTGATACTTTTGCCATAATTAAAATTATTTAGTTGCTTTCTTCTTGTTTGCAACCGTTTTACGTTTACCTTTTCTAGTTCTTGAATTATTTTTTGTGTGTTGACCTCTTAGAGGAAGACCTGATCTATGTCTAATACCTCTGTAACAACCAATATCCATTAGTCTTTTAATGTTTAACTGAACTTCTGACCTAAGTTCACCTTCTATCTTAAAAGAACTGACCGCCTCTCTTATTCTTCCAGTATCATCATCTGACCAATCAGAAACTTTTTTACTTTCACTAACCTTTGCTAATGATAAAATTTTCTTTGATCTACTTAGACCTATCCCGTATATATAGGTAAGTGCTATTGGACCTCTTTTATTTTTTGGTATATCAACTCCTGAAATTCTTGCCATAATATTATCCTTGTCTTTGTTTAAACCTTGGGTTTTTTTTATTAATTACATAAAGCCTTCCATTCCTTCTAACGATTTTACAATCTGCACTTCTTTTTTTTAATGATGCTCTTACTTTCATTTTTTTTAATTTTTAAAATCTATATGTAATTCTTGCCTTAGATATATCATAAGGACTCATTTCTAATTTTACTTTGTCACCTGGTAATAGTTTTATATAATGTAAACGCATTTTACCTGAAATATGTGCAGTAACGATATGACCATTTTGAAGTTCAACTCTAAACATTGCATTTGAGAGTGATTCAATTATAGTTCCTTCTTGTTCTATTGCTGCTTGTTTTGCCATATTTATTTATATTGTTGATCTTCTTTTTGATTCCGATTTCATTAATCCATCATAATGTCTATTTAACAAATATGAATTAACTTGTTGTATTGTATCTATAGCAACTCCTACCATAATTAAAAGTGAAGTTCCTCCATAAAAAAGTGCCCATCCCTGTTGCATTCCAATTAACTTAACAACTACAGCTGGAAAAACAGCTAAGGCAGCAAGGTATAATGAACCTGGAAAAGTGATGTGTGACATAACCGTATCTAAAAATTCACTGGTTTCTTTACCAGGCCTAACACCAGGAATAAAACCTCCACTCCTTTTCAAGTCATCAGACATTTTATTTGTTGGAATAGTAATTGCGGTATAAAAGAAAGTAAAAATTATAATTAATAAAGCAAAAAGAATATTATACCATAATCCAAATATATCGGAAAAACTAGATTGCATCCATTGACCAAAATTAGAATCCCCAAAAAGACTTCCTACAGATGCTGGTACAAACATAATTGCTTGAGCAAAAATAATAGGCATAACTCCAGAAGCATTTAATTTTAGTGGTATATATTGACGTGAGCCAAAGACGTTTCTTTCACCAGAATTAACAGAGGTTCTTCTTGCGTATTGAACAGGTATTTGCCTGACAGCCATAACTAGTAAAACCGACAACAAAATAATTATTACCCACAGAATCAATTCTATTAAAATTAACATTGGACCTCCATTATTTTCAGTAACTCTTGAAACAAATTCTTGAACAAATGAAACTGGCAAAGAAGCAATAATTCCTACCATAATTAATAATGAGATCCCATTACCTATTCCTTTATCAGTTATCTTTTCACCTAACCACATAGCAAAAACACAACCAGTAACTAATATTGTTACAGAGGAAATCATAAAAATAGGACCTCTTCCAATTATAAAGGCTGAGTCAGGAACTCCTAAGGCGCTTAATCCAAATAAATAAGCAGGAGCTTGAACAATACATATGCCGATTGTTAACCATCTTGTAATTTGATTAATGGTTTTCCTTCCACTTTCTCCTTCTTTTTGAAGCTTTTGAAGGTATGGAATACCAATCCCCATAAGTTGAACGACAATTGAAGCAGAAATATATGGCATTATACCTAGAGCAAAAATTGATGCATTTGCAAATGCCCCTCCGGTAAAAGCATTCAAAACCCCAAGTAAACCTCCACCGCTAGTTCTATTTGAAAGTTCTGACAATTGAATAGAATCAATTCCAGGAAGAACTACTTGAGCTCCTAACCTGTAGACAAGTAAAAGTCCCAATGTAAGAATAATACGATTACGTAACTCTTCAATTTTGTATATATTCAATAAGGTGTCTATTATTCCTTTCATATATTACTTTATGATAATTTCTCCACCGGCATTTTTGATTGAATCCTCTGCCGATTTTGAAAATTTATTTGCCTCAATTTTAATTGGTGAATTAATTTCTCCTCTACCAAGAATTTTGATGAGATTATTTTTGTTAACTACCCCAAAGTCTATTAAATTTTGAATAGTTAATGATTTAGTTACTTTTTTTTCATCAATCATTTTTTGAATTGTATCAAGATTAACACAGCTATAATGTTTTCTATTAAAATTGTTGAACCCAAATTTAGGTACCCTACGTTGAAGTGGCATTTGTCCTCCCTCGAATCCGATTTTTCTTGAATACCCTGATCTAGATTTAGCACCTTTGTGACCTCTTGAGGATGTACCTCCTTTTCCTGAGCCTTCACCTCTACCTAGCCTTTTAGAGTTCTTGTGTGTTGATCCTATTTTAGGTTTTAAATTATTTAAATTCATAATATTTTTTTATTTAGATTCATCAACAGATACTAAATGTTCAACTTTACTAATCATACCCCTAATAGTTGCAGAATTTTCATGAATTACCTCTTTACCGATACCCCTTAGACCAAGAGCAATCAAAGTTCTTTTTTGATTTTTTAATCTTTTGATACTGCTCTTAATTTGTTTGATCTTAATTTTAGACATAATATTTTATTTAACCATTAAATACCTTATCAATTGAAATACCTCTTTCATTTGCTATTATTTCTGGACTTCTTAACTTAAGTAATGCATCAAAAGTAGCTTTTACAACATTATGAGGATTTGAAGAACCCTGTGATTTTGAAAGTACATTTTGGATTCCAACAGCATCTAAAACAGCTCTGACTGCTCCACCAGCAATTACCCCCGTACCTTCAGATGCTGGCTTTAGAAAAACTTTAGCTCCTCCATACTTTCCCTTTTGTTCGTGAGGAAGAGTTCCTTTTTGAATTGGAATTCTAACTAATTTTTTTTTTGCATCTTCTACAGCTTTAGCAATAGCTTCTGAAACTTCTTTTGATTTGCCAAGACCCTGTCCAACAACTCCGCTTTCATTTCCTACTACAACAATTGCAGAAAAACCAAAAGCACGACCTCCTTTAGTAACTTTTGTTACTCTTTGGACGCCAACTAGTCTATCCTTTAATTCGAGTCCACCAGGCTTTACTAATTCTACATTTTTATAATTTTGATACATTTTATTTAAAATTTTAATCCAACCTCTCTAGCTCCTTCAGCAAGATTTTTAACTCTTCCATGATATAAATAGCCACCCCTATCGAATCTAATCCTTTTGATTCCAAGAGAAATTGCCTTTTCAGCTAAAATTTTACCAACTTCTTTTGATATTTCTGATTTTGAGGAATTTTTTTTTGCTTTTTGATTTCTTGAGGAAGCATAAGCAATCGTTTTTCCTTCAATATCATTAATTATTTGAGCATAAATTTCTTTATTACTTCTAAAAACTGATAACCGAGGAAAACTTTGATCACCAACAATTGTTTTTCGAATCCTATTTCTGATCCTTAATCTTCTTTTTTGTTTTGTTAAAGTCATAATTATCTTTTTTTATGCTGATTTACCAGCTTTTCTTCTTATTTGTTCTCCAATAAATTTAATTCCCTTTCCTTTATATGGCTCAGGCTTTCGAAAAGATCTTATTTTTGCAGCAACATATCCAAGAAGTTGCTTGTCAATTGAAGTTAATTTAACAATTGGATTTTTCCCTTTTTCAGAAATTGTTTCAACTTTAACTTCAGAGGCTATTTCAAAAATTATATTATGGGAAAATCCAAGGGATAAATCAAGCTTTTGGCCCTGACAGTTTGCTCTATAACCTACTCCAACTAATTCTAATTCTTTTGTAAAACCTTTACTGACACCTTCAACCATATTGGCTATTAATGCCCTGTAAAGTCCATGCTTAGATTTATGATCTTTTGATTCGGAGTTCCTTTTTAATAATAACAAATCATTATTTAATTCTAAAGATATTCCAGAATATTCTTGTACTAATTCCCCTAATTTTCCTTTAACTCTAATATTGCTGGCTTCAATTTGAATTGAGACCTCAGTTGGAATTTTGATTGGATTATTTCCTATTCTAGACATTACTTAACTTTTTAATTAATAAACGTAACATAATAATTCACCTCCTAAATTTTCTTTAACAGCTTGTTTACCAGTCATCAACCCTTTTGAAGTTGAAATAATTGAAATACCCAATCCATTTAATATCCTAGGAACCTCATTTGAACCAGAGTATTTCCTTAAACCCGGAGTACTGATGCGTTGTATCTTTTTTATTATTGGCTCATTAGATTGAGAATTATATTTTAATGCTATTTTAATATTTCCCTGACCATTTTTTGTTTCCTCGAGTTTATAACTAAGAACATAACCTTGATCAAAAAGAATTTTAGTTATTTCATATTTGATTTTTGAAGATGGAATATCAACAACTTTATGACCTGCTAAACTAGCATTTCTAATTCTCGTTAAAAAATCCGCTATAGGATCTGTATACATAGTTTAAATTTTAATTACCAACTTGCTTTTGTTACTCCAGGGATTAAACCCTTATTCGCCATTTCTCTAAAAGTCACTCTAGATATACCAAATTGTCTCATATATCCTTTTGGCCTACCAGTTAATTTGCACCTATTATGCATCCTAATAGGAGAGGCGTTTCTTGGAAGCTTTTGAAGTGCTTCATAATCCCCAGACTTTTTTAAAGCTTTTCTCTTGGAAGCGTATTTAGCTACTGTTTTAGCTCTTTTAACCTCTCTTGCTTTCATTGATTCTTTTGCCATATTAATTATTTTTTAAAAGGTAATCCAAGTTCACTTAATAATGCTTTAGCTTCTCTATCAGTTTTAGCAGAAGTAACAAAAGTTATGTCCATTCCAGATATTTTATTTACTTTATCAATATCTATTTCAGGAAATATAATTTGTTCAGTTATTCCTAAATTATAATTACCCCTTCCGTCAAATCCAGATGCTTTAACTCCTTGGAAATCCCTCACTCTAGGAAGTGAAGCAGTAACTAACCTGTCCAGAAATTCGAACATTTTATCTCCTCGTAAAGTTACTTTTGCACCAATAGGCATTCCCTTTCTCAATTTAAAGGAGGCCACATCTTTTTTAGATAATGTTGGAACTGCCTTTTGACCTGTTATTTTTGTAAATTCGTCAACTGCATGGTCAACAAGTTTCTTGTCTGAAACTGCAGAACCAACCCCTCTGCTCAAAACAATTTTCATTAATTTGGGAGTCTGCATTATATTTTTGTACCCAAACTCCTCTTTTAAAGAGTTAATTATTCTTTCATTAAAATCCTTTTTTAATCTGGGTAAATACGTCATTTTTTTAAATAATTTCTTTTGTTTTTTTTGAAAATCTAATTTTTTTATTTTTTTCGATCTTAAAACCCACTCTAGTTGTTTTACCATCAGATGTCAATAATGATAAATTAGATATATGGATTGGAGCTTCAAACTCTTTCAACCCACCTTTTGGATTTTTAGAACTTGGTTTTTCATGCTTTTTGACAAGATTAACTCCCTCAACAATGGCTTTATTTTTTGAGATTAAAACATTTATAATTTTACCCTCAGAACCTTTATGTTCCCCAGCTATTATTTTAACTGTATCTCCTTTTTTAATTTTTAATTTTTTCATTTTATAAATTAATTTTTAAAGAACCTCAGGTGCAAGTGAAACTATTTTCATAAACTGTTTATCTCTTAACTCTCTGGCCACAGGACCAAAAACTCTAGTACCTATCATTTCTCCTGTAGCATTTAATAAAACACAAGCATTATCATCAAATCGAATATAAGAACCATCATATCTTCTTATTTCTTTAATAGTTCTAACTACCACAGCAATAGATACTTGTCCTTTTTTTATGGTACCAGAAGGTGAAGCGTCTTTGACACTTACAACAATTTTATCCCCAACAGAAGCATACCTTCTTTTAGTACCTCCAAGTACTCTTATGGTCAAAACTTCTTTTGCTCCCGAATTATCTGCTACTTTTAAACGTGATTCCTGTTGTAACATTTTATTTTGCTTTTTCTAAAATTTCTATTAATCTCCAACATTTTGTTTTACTTAAAGGTCTTGTTTCCATAATTTTTACAGTATCACCAATACTACAATTATTATCTTCATCATGAACAACGTATTTTTTTGTTTTCAAAACAAATTTACCATACATAGGATGCTTAACTCTTTTAACTTCAGAAACGACTATAGACTTGGTCATCTTATTGCTAATTACAATTCCTATTCTTTCTTTTCTTAAATTTCTTTCAACCATAATTCTATTCGATTACCTTATTTTTTTTATTAGAAATAGCTGTGGCTATTCGAGCAACATCACGTCTTAAATATCTTAACTGCAAAGGGTTTTCTAGAGGTGTAACAGAATGATTCATTTTTAATTCAAAAAGTTTCTTTTTAAACTCAACAAGCTTGTTGTTAAGTTCCTCAACTGATAAATTATTAATTTCTGACTGTTTCATTTAAATTAATTTTTTATTCAAAATCTCTTGCAATTATAAACTTTGTCCTAACTGGTAACTTCTGTGCAGCAAGTCTTAATGCTTCTTTTGCAACATCAAAAGTAACTCCAGAAACTTCAAAAAGAATCCTACCTGGTTTAACAACTGCAACAAAATACTCAGGGGCTCCTTTACCTTTTCCCATTCTAACTTCTAAAGGTTTTTTGGTAATTGGCTTATCAGGGAAAATCTTTATCCATAACTGCCCTTGTCTTTTCATGTATCGAGTAGCAGCAACCCTAGCAGCTTCAATTTGTCGGGATGTAAGAAACTTTGAATCTAATGTCTTAATACCAAAAGTACCATTTGAAAGTTGATTACCTCTAGAGGAGAGTCCTTTCATTCTTCCTTTTTGTGCTTTTCTATATTTTGTTCTTTTTGGCTGCAACATAATTTTCTAACTATTAAAGTTATTTTCTTCGTCTTTGTCTATTATTGTTTTTTGAATTAGAATTAATTTTCTTAGTCATACCAACTAAAGGGGATAATTCTCTTTTATCAT
>ERZ802830.2623-NODE-2623-length-16033-cov-13.4841_pt1 | contig 16033 bp, 17 predicted proteins | sample MGYA00345654_ERZ802830 | MGnify/ENA primary metagenome ERZ802830 (study PRJEB30503, sample SAMEA104212375) | marine metagenome | biome: Westerlies Biome; feature: [SRF] surface water layer (ENVO:00010504) within the epipelagic zone...; material: water...
GGTTTCGTGTTCGGTCACAGAGTCCTTACTCGCGCGGCGAGGTGAACTATCTAGAGGAATTCTAGGTGGGACGACGCATTCACTCTAGTTATCAAGCTAATAGTTTAGCTTAGCCCTCAACCAATCGCCCTGTGATCGCTCGAATGAAGGCCATCAGTTCACTTTCTAACTCTGGACCCCAAGCTGCAGGCCATGCGCTATGCATGGCAATAATCAAGTTATGACGTCGATCAACCCAGATTATCTGACCAAACACGCCCTCGGCGGCAAAAACCTCTGGCTGCATAAGCCACCAAGAATAGCCGTATCCTGCGAAGCTCGGCGACGCGCCTGTCGATTCTCGCATCCAGCCATCCGGCAGTACACTATGTCCGTCCGCTGAGCGGCCAGAATTCAACGCAAACAGACCGAGGCGGGTGTAGTCCCTCAAAATGGCGCTGATGCAACAACCGCCTACTTCCGCACCATGGTGCCGATCCAGCAACCAATTGGCGTCACTTTCCATCCCGTAGGGCTGCCAAATTTTCGCCGCAAGATACGTGCTCAGATTATTGCCAATCGCGGCACGCAACATTGCACCAACAAGATTTGTTTCGCCGGTGCTGTAATTGAAAGCTGCACCCGGTTTACCCGTGCGCGGTAATTGATTCATATAACGAAATAACTCGACACCTCCGAGAGGTGCTACGGCCACATCTGAATTTGGATCAGTGTAATTTTCATTCCAGCCAACGCCGGAGGACATTTGTAGCAATTGACCGACGCTCACGCCATCGTACACACCACCTTTTAATCGCGGCAAATAATCCGTAACAGGGTCGTTTACTCCGTTTATATAACCGTCTTTAATTGCCGCGCCCACCAGCATACTCACCACGGATTTTGTAATTGAGAACGATACCCATGGCCGTTGCGCGTGGTGCCCGAGGGCATACCGCTCAATCTGCACAACCCCGTCCTTTACAACCATCAACCCAGCAGTATTCATTCTTTGCATAAAGCTGCTGACACCAGTGATGGTTGTTTCAGCTTTATCCGCGCCCACAAAGGAATAGCTTAATCCAACTTCGTCAAACGCTTTATTCGGTTCAACACTGGGTAGCGGTAAAACCGCATCATTCGATGGCACGATGCGTGTGGGAAAGATGCTGTCCATATTGCCGTAGCCCTGAAGCTGCTGCTCAGGCGACCAAGAAAGAATGTTTTGACCAACCGGAGGACGTAGCTCAAGTTCTAGCTCAGCCCAGAGAATGCCGGGGCAGAGCATGCCTATACCTAAAACCCACAGCCGCGTATACGTTTTGAGCGCTGTCACAGAAATCTCCATAACGATTGCGTGGATTGTGTACATATCTTGTGCTCTCTTTACGACGCTATGCTATTGGCAGACCGTCGGCCACATTGAAATCTGGTGCGAGTAATGTCACCACGGCGTCTGCGTCCATCGTCCCGACAACCAAACACTCGCTCATAAAAGGGCCGATCTGTTTGGCTTCAAAATTAACTACCGCAATGACTTGCCGCCCGATCAGCTGCTCAGGCACATAGCAGTCTGTAATTTGCGCACTGGTTTTAAGCTCACCAATGTCATCGCCAAAATTGATCCATAATTTTATCGCGGGTTTTCGCGCCTCGGGAAACGGCTCGGCCTTGATCACCGTACCGGCCCGCAAATCGACTTTGGCAAAATCAGCAAAACTAATGGTTGGTTTTCGCGACACCGCACAGACCCTCAGCATTAATCATCATTCTCAGTAAGCAATTACCTTGCGTAACCGCTCTCATCATACCCGTGATTTTCACGAATCATTCATCAAATCAACGCCATCATTCCAGCCAAGATTCAGTTTCTGTCTGGCTGGCAAAACCGCCTTGTCACTACGCTGTTGGGGTTCAATATGGGGCAATTGATTCGCATCGCACGCTACGTGTTAGGACGACGCCACCTGGCTTTAGGCGTGTTGCGCAGCGTGGTCGCACAGCAATCTACCTCCCAACGCCGACCCTTGAACCCGTTCGCCAGTAAGCAAAAGGCGCAACCCACATCGATAAAGCCCGAGGGCGCGCGCGCATCGAAAAACAAGATTATTGGGTTGCTGCAAATTGTTGGGATCATCGGCGTCATCGCACTCGCTATACTGGTCTCAAGGGCGCCGAGCACTCCGGCCTCTGGTACCCCCACATTCGTGCGCCCGGGAGCAGTTAGTCAGATACCCCAAGTTCGAGTTGCGCAGCCCAGCGCAACGACCCATCAGGTGTCTGTTAACGCCAACGGCAGCATCAGCGTACGCAATTATGTCGATCTCACACCTCAAGTTTCTGGCCGTGTTGAGACAATTGCCGCAGCACTTCGGGTCGGCGGAACTTTTGCGGCAGGCGAAATTTTATTAACCCTCGATAAGAAAGACTTTGAGCTGCGCTTGGCGCAAGCTCGAGCTGAGGTAGCTTCCGCGAGGTCAAGTCTCTTGCTTCAGCGCGCTAAAAGCGATGCCGCGGTCGCCAACTACGCACTGCTTAATCCCGGTAAGACGGCCCCCCCGCTGGTTGCATTGACACCCCAAATCGCCCAAGCCCAAGCCCAGCTCGCTGCCACTCTGGCCCGAGCAGAGGTCGCTCAACTTGAGCTTTCGCGCACGCGTTTTAGCTTACCGTTTGCCGGGAAAGTAACCGAGAGCGATGCTGAAATCGGCCAATTATTGAACTCTGGTAAGTCCTTTGGTCGGGTCTTTGCCATAGATGCGGCAGAACTGGTACTGCCAATACCCGCCAAAGACCTAGCGCTGCTGCAACCCGCCGAGGGACGCACCGTGACTTTTGGCACGCGAGGAAATACCTATAGCGGACAGATCGAGCGGGTAAGCGCTGAGCTCGACGCCAAGAGCCGATTCGCTGAAATATTTATCCCGGTGAGCCTCGCCGCCGACCTACAACCCGGAACTTTTGTCGATGCACAAATATTAGGGCCGCAACTGGCGGGTGCTCTGCAGTTGCCGGCCGAGGCAACTCAAGCCAATGGCAGCCTTTGGTTCGTGCAAAATGATCAACTGGCCCGACACGATCCTGTGATCTTAGGCCGCAATAAAGAGGGCCCAATCATTAGGAATTTCGATTATGCCCAAGGTATCGTACTGGGAGCCACACCCGGTGGCACGATCGGCCAAGAGGTAAGCGTCCTCGGCAACGACAACTAATTCATCATGGCCGTTGACTCCAATACCAGCGCGCCGGTGAACACCCGCCCGAGCATAATTGAGTACTTTAGCCGCAACTCCGTGGCGGCCAATTTAACCATGATGCTACTCTTGCTCGGAGGCTTGATTGCCGGCGGAGGACTTACATCACAAGTATTTCCGACCATTGATCCAGGCATTGTTACCGTTACCGTTCCCTATCCAGGCGCAACACCGAGCGAGGTAGAGGAAAGCATCACTCGCAGGGTGGAAGAATCGATTTTTGGAATCGATGGCGTCCAACGCGTGAGCTCGAAAGCCTCCGAGAACGTTGGTGTCGTTACCGTCGAACTAAAGGATTTTGTGGATCCCGCGAAGGTGCGTGACGATGTAGAGGCAGCCGTTGAACGCCTCGCAGACTTTCCACCAGAAGAGGCTGAGCAGCCAGAAGTAGAGCGAGCAGACACCGTCACGGATGTCCTTACCTTGGTGGTCGCATCAGAACTAGATGAACACTCACTCCGCCGAGCTGCACAGCGCTTAGAGTCTGAATTGCTCGAACTACCAGAAGTGACTTTAGTGTCTATGGTAGGTGCCCGCCCTTACGAAATATCGATCGAGGTGCGTGAGGAAACGCTGCGGCAGTACGAGCTTAGCATTGCTGACGTAGCCGCAGCTGTGCGTAACTCTTCGGTGAACCTGTCATCCGGCGAAATTCGCACTGCCAGCGGCGACTTATTATTGCGCACTAACAACAAAGGCAATCGTGGTGAAGACTTTACAAACGTCGTACTGCGCTCGGACCCTGACGGCAGAATTCTGCGTCTCGGAGACGTCGCGCAAATCCGTGACGGCTTCGCAGACGTCGATTTGATCCAGCAGTTTAATGGTCGCCAAAGCCTGTTTGTGAAAGTCCAAAAATCTGAAGCTGAAGACGCCCTAACCATTGCTGCTGCAGTGAAACGCCGCCTTGAGACCTACCAAAGCGGCGCGCAATTGGACATCGCGATTTGGGACGATCAAACAGATATCTTAGAGCAACGCTTAGGCTTACTGATTCGTAACGGCATACTTGGATTCGCTTTGGTATTTCTGTTTCTGGCAATCATGCTGGATCTGCGGCTTGCTACTTGGGTAGCTATGGGCGTACCAATTTCATTTCTCGGAGCAATCGTATTTTTCGCGCCGTTCGGCGTTAACATCAACATGATCTCCTTGTTTGGGCTGATTATCGTACTAGGACTGGTGGTGGATGACGCCGTGGTGGTCGGCGAAAATATCATCTCGGAACAAGAAAAAGGCGGCCCAGGCAATGCCTCGGCGCTGCGCGGTGTGCGCGGCGTATTCGGGCCTGTGCTGGTCGGAGTTCTCACCACGATGGCGGCGTTCGCGCCTTTACTATTTGTCACCGGCTCCTTCGGGCAAATCCTCGGTTCTGTGCCCATCGTGGTGATCTTAGTGCTGACCATGTCGCTACTGGAAGTATTCTTAATTTTACCGGCCCATTTATCCCATGGCCGCCCTTGGAGCCGAGGCGCATTAAAAGTCTTTCAAGACGGGGTTGCTGCCAGAATCACAGCTTTTCGCGACAATTTGCTTGTGCCCGCTGTTCGGATCGCCGTGCGGCGAAGCTACCTCACACTATCCGCTGGTATAGCCATGCTGTTTCTCGCTGCATTACTCGTTAGCAGTGGGTCGGTGAGATTCATATTTTTTCCTGAACTTGAGTCCAACAGCATCCGCGCTTCGTTAGAGTTTCCGGTAGGTACACCCTTTAACACAACCAAGGCTGCTGCGGATCGCATTGTCGAGGCGGCCTACATTGTGAACGAGCAAGTCGGTGGGACATCTTTCCGCGCGATGAGCGTTACGATTGGCGGTAGATCTCGCACTAGCGGCGGACCGGGCGGGGGCGGTCGACTCACCGCAGCAAGCAACCTTGCTTCTGTCGAAATACAATTGAACTCCGAACCCCTACGAACACTCTCCGCGCAAGAGTTAGAACGACTATGGCGTACGCAAGTGGGGCCAATCGCTGGCGTCGAGCGGCTCTCGTTCGTAGCTGATTTTTTCAGCGCCGGCGCAGACATCGAATTTGAACTGGCGCATGAAAACGAATCCGTACTTTTTCAAGCTGTGGATGCGATGAAAGCAGGATACGCTGCCATACCAGGCGTCTATGATATCCAGGACTCGTTTAATTTGGGCAAACGCCAGTACGACGTCACCCTTACCGCCGCAGGTGAAGCGGCCGGGCTAACGCCCGCCGCTGTTGCTCGACAACTGCGCGGTAATTTCTTTGGGCAAGAAGTACAGCGCATCCAGCGAGGCCGTGAAGAACTCAAGGTTATGGTGCGCTACCCCGATGCCCAGCGCCGTAGCGTGCAAAATTTATACGATGCGCGTATTCGTCTTGCCGACGGTACACAAATTCCACTGAGTACAGTGGCCAGACTGACAGAAACCAGAAGCTTCTCCAGTATCGACCGCGTCGATGGCCTGCGGATTGTCACAGTATCCGGCGAAGTCGACATAGAAGTAGCAACACCGACGCAAGCCAACGCTGAAATCGGTGAGCAACTGGTACCTGAGATGAAGACGCGCTTTCCGGGACTGCAAATTCGACTGGCGGGCGCAGGTTTAGATCAGACGCGCGACCTAGCCTCGTTAGGGCAGATGATGGGCATATCGATGCTGGTCATTTTTTTGCTCTTAGCATCGCAACTGCGCACTTACACACTGCCCTTTGTCGTGCTGGCGGGCGTCCCCTTTGGTGCAGCTGGCGCGGTCATTGGCCATTTTATCCTTGGCTATAACATTTCTTTTATATCGATTTTTGGCGTCGTTGCTTTAAGCGGAGTCGTCATTAACGACTCTCTGGTGCTTGTCGATCAATACAACCGCCTACGCGCGGAAACAAATATGACCCCCAACGAAGCGATTGTGGAAGCCTCACGACGACGCTTTAGAGCTATTTTCCTGACCACCGTAACGACGGCACTAGGCCTGACGCCAATGCTGTTTGAGTCCAACACTCAAGCTCAGTTTTTGGTGCCCATGGCGGTAAGTCTGGCGACCGGCATTGTCTTCGCCAGCGTTATTATTCTGTTTTTGGTACCTGCGCTGGTGATTATCCGGCACAACCTTGGGCAAAGAGTAAAACGCCTCTTTGGCTCCGCAGAACCTGCACTCTCCCCGTAGACGAATTGCGCGGTTTAGCCGTTTGAGAACATAATGTCCTGTGTTGGGTTTTCATACTAAGTAAAGAAATGAACTTCGTTCTCGCAGTGCACGGCGCACCACACAACAGCAACAGTGGCGAACATGCCATAGGCTTCGCAAATGCCGCAATCTCTCAGGGTCATCGCATTGAGCGCGTATTCTTTTACCATGACGGCGTGCTCCATGGCCTAAATAGTCAGGTCGCTCCCCAAGGCGAAAACGATCTCTTGGCGAGTTGGGGTAAGTTAGCCGAACAAGGCGTTGAACTCGCGGTGTGCATTGCCAGCGGTATAAAACGCGGCATCCTTAATCAGCAAGAACAGGCGCGCTACGAAAAAAGCAGCCATACCCTCGCTCCGGCGTTCGAACTTGTGGGCTTGGGTCAGTTGATAGCGGGTATACAAAATGCTGACCGCTATATTGAATTCCCACGCTAACCCAATGAAACGATTGCTTTTTATCATAAGCGCCGCTCCTTACAGCAATAAGCGTGGCACCGCACAGTTGGACGCCGCCATGGTCGCTGCCGCATTCGACGCAGAGGTCAGTCTAATGTTTAGCGGAGACGGCATTTATTCACTACTTCCTAATCAAAGCGCCCACGCCATTGATCAGCGCGCATTCAGCAAAGTATTAGAAGCGCTCTCAGACTACGAGGTGAACCAGCTTTACGTCTGTTCCGAGTCGCTGGCGAGTCGAGGGATCGTATTGAGCGACTTGATGCCTGTACAGCCGTTAGATCTGGCGGCGCAACGAACGCTTATAGCGACCCAAGATGCCGTAATCGGTGCTGCCCTATGACCCTGCATCTGGTATTTAGTCAGCAAGGCCTTGAGGATTGTTTGTTGCGTCGACACTCAAAAGATCCTGTCGTGCTGTTGGGCGACAGCACCTACGCGCTATTGCAATGCGACATAGAGTGTTTTGTACTGAGCGCAGACGCGACCGCTCGAGGTATTAGTGACCATGGCAACAACATCCGCAGCATTGACTATGCTGGCCTTGTCGAACTGACCATGGCCCACAACCCTGTCGTGAGCTGGGCAAATTAATGGCGTTTAATTCAGCAACGAGTGCATCGCTAGACGAGCGCTTAGACCCGGATGGCTACCTGCGGGATCATACAGAATGGAATCGAGCGATTGCCCAGCAACTTGCTGCTCGCGCGCAGATTGAGCTAACCCATCAACACTGGCGCATTATCGAATTACTCAGAGCCTACTACGCTCGCACAGACACGGCGCCGGCAATGCGCCCGATGGTGAGACTTTTGCAATCCGAACTAGACAGCACTTTAGGCAGCGCCGATCTAATGCAATTGTTTGGTGGCAGTCCGGCCAAAATGGCGGCGAAACTCGCAGGGCTTCCGCGACCCACTAACTGCATCTGAGCATAGTGTCCATGACTTCCAGCCGTTTAGGCTTAATCGGGATAGCCTGAAGCGAGGGCAACCACCCCGCCAACAATAATATTGAAGGGCCAGCAATAAAACTCACCGCCCGACTTAAACCAAAGTGGGTTAGCGGGATACCGCAACGACTTGCAGCGCCCATAGTCGCCGCCATGCCCGTCAAACCGATGAAATAGAATGGTCTACCGCGTCAGCGATATCACGTCCTGGCCGCCCATATAGGTCTGTAAAGCGCTGGGAACCGCTACCGTGCCGTCTTCGTTTTGGTAATTTTCCAATACCGCCACCAAGGTACGACCCACAGCAAGGCCCGAACCATTTAACGTATGCAAAAATTCTATCTTGCCTTCGCCGGTACGAAACCGCGCCTGCATTCTACGCGCCTGAAAATCAAGAAAATTGCTACAAGAGGAAATTTCTCGATACTGTTGTTGGCTCGGTAGCCAAACCTCTAAATCGATTGTCCTAGACGCCGAGAAACCTAAATCGCCCCCGCACAACAACATCGCCCGATACGGAAGATTTAACGCCTGCAAAATCGCCTCAGCATGACCAGTCAGTGCCTCAAGCGCATCCCAAGACTCATCCGGATGCACCAACTGCACCATCTCTACTTTTTCGAATTGATGCTGCCGAATCATGCCGCGAGTGTCGCGACCATAACTGCCCGCCTCACTCCGAAAACACGGTGTATGACAAACATGACGGATCGGTAATAGCGACTCGTCAAGAATTTCCTCACGATAGATATTGGTCACCGGTACTTCAGCGGTCGGGATCAAATAGGTCTCTTGTTCCTGATCAATACGAAATTGATCTGCAGCAAATTTTGGCAGTTGGCCCGTGCCAAATAGGCTATCTGCGTTGACGATATACGGTACATAAACTTCTTTATAGCCATGCTGCTGAATGTGTGTATCCAACATAAATTGGGTGAGCGCACGATGCAGACGCGCGACCTCGCCGTGCATTACGACATAGCGAGAACCACTAATCTTTGCTGCGGTCTCAAAGTCCAGCCCACCGCCCTCTGCCAAATCCACATGATCCTGCGGCTCAAAAGTAAAGCTTCGAGGTGCACCCCAGAGACGCAGTTGCTGATTATCAGTTTCATCCTTTCCCTCAGGCACAACCTCGTCTGGCAAATTCGGTATCGCTTGCAGGAACGCCTGAAGCTTTACCTGTAAATCTGCAAACGCGTCTTTTGCTGCTTCTAGACGCTCACCCAGTCCACTAACCTCCGCCAGCAAAGGTGTTATGTCTTCGCCCTGCGCCTTCGCTTGTCCAATGCCCTTGGACTTTACGTTGCGCTCGTTTTGCAATTGTTCAGTTTGCTCCTGAAGACGCCGACGCTCGCCTTCCAGCCGCTCAAACAAAGCGACGTCCAATTCGAAGCCCTTAACATTTAGGCGCGCAGCAACCGCATCAGGGTCGGCACGTAACAACTTGATATCTAACATTTTGTAATTTTCTCTAACCTACTAGGCCCTCAAGGGTACGCTGCTAAGCAACCCTGGATCCCAGCCATACACCCACCATGCAAAAACAAACCGACGCTATGACATAGCCCGAAGCGACGACAATGCGGCCATTGTTTAAAAGCAACAAAGTTTCCAAAGTAAACGCGGAGAAGGTAGTAAATCCACCTAATACCCCTACCAGTAAAAACCCACGGCCCCAATTTAAAAACCAATCTTGTTCGCCGCAGAGGCTCCACAGCGCACCAATAACAAACGAGCCGGCCACATTAATTGTTAAGGTAGCCCATGGGAACGTTTGGCCCGCGAACAATAGCCCAATGCTGTAACGGACAATCGCGCCGATCGCGCCGCCGAGCCCAACCCAAACATACATCCACATCAGTCCGAGCGCCGTCTGTTGGCCGCTACCCCATCAAGCTGGGCTAGTTTTTCTAAGCGCGTTTTAATTTTACCTTCAAGTCCCGCCGTTTGTGGGAAATAAAACTGCGGCGGCGAAATCTGCTCAGGAAAATAGTCCTCTCCCGGGGCATAGGCCCCCATCTCGGTCTGCTCACCATGGGCATGCCGATACCCCTCAGCAAAACCCAAGTCGCGCATAAGGGCTGTTGGTGCATTCGCCAAATGCTTCGGCACCTCGTGAGATGGCTGGCTCGCCACAAAGTCCCGTGCAGCAGAAAAAGCGCGATACACCGCATCACTCTTAGGCACACTCGCCAAATACAAAACGGCCTGGGCGAGTGCCAACTCGCCCTCTGGCGAACCTAAGCGCTCAAAACTTTGCAGGGCAGCTAGGGTTATTTCCACGGCGCGAGGATCGGCATTGCCCACATCCTCGCTTGCTAAACGCAATAAACGCCGACCGATATAGCGTGGATCAGCCCCACCATCCAACATGCGACAAAACCAATACAAAGCCGCATCCGGAGCACTGCCACGAATTGACTTATGTAGGGCCGAAATCTGCTCGTAAAACACATCCCCGCCTTTGTCGAAACGGCGCATCTGACTGCCCGCCGCGCGATCGATGTGCTCGTCGTCTATATCGTTTTCGCACAGCTGTGCAGCTACCTCGAGGACATTTAACATGCGCCGTGCATCGCCATCTGCCAGAACCACTAATGCGCGTTGAGCAGCTGCACTTAAGTGGCGGCCAAGGCTTACCGCTGCTCGCTCGAGAACACGCAATAACGCATCTTCGTCAAGCGGTCGCAACACATAAACTCGCGCCCGCGATAACAGTGCCGAGTTCACTTCAAACGAGGGATTCTCCGTAGTCGCACCAATAAATGTGAGCGTGCCATCTTCAACGTGAGGCAAAAATGCGTCCTGCTGAGCTTTATTGAACCGATGTACTTCATCCACAAACAGCACAGTACGTCTGCCCTGGCCCTTGTAAATCTGAGCCTCTGCCACGGCTTGACGTATGTCTTTGACACCTGCAAGTACGGCCGAGAGATTAATCCAATGATAACCGGCACTTTGCACGAGCAAGCGCGCTAATGTGGTCTTACCGGTACCCGGTGGCCCCCACAAAATCATTGAATGAACAGCTTCGCCTTCGGCAAGACGCCGCAGGGGTTCACCCTCATCCAACAAATGCGATTGCCCTACGTAATCTGCCAAGGACCGGGGACGCAGCCGCTCGGCCAATGGCTGTCCGTCGATCTCGTCCTGGTTAAACAAGTCAGCCACGAATCACATCGGTGCCTTCAGGCAAAATCAGTTCAAATCGTTCAGCTTCTATGCCCTGCGTTAATTGCATCTCGCTGAATTGAATCCGTGTTAATTGACCCGCGCTGTCCCATATTGCAAGCCGTTCCAGCAACCGACCTTGAAAAATCAGCTCTACTTGTAAAAACAGCGCCGATTGGGAGCGAGGTCGTAAGACAAACCTTTGCATCGCGCCATCCGTCGAACGACTCACTGTAAATTCTGTTGCAAGGGTCTCTGTATCGCCTAACAAGATAGTAAGAGGAGTTGGACCCAAATTCTTATCGATATCGTGAAGACTCAGCTGCGCCAAGTCAGGGTCATAAATTTGCATCTCCGCACCGTCAGCGATGATCAATTGGGCAAATGGTGTCTCTACTTGCCACCGAAACTTAGGTCGTTGCAGAGCAAGACTACCCGAGGACTCTTCAAGCGTTTGCAAAGATGCATCGACTATAGTTTGCGCAAATCGGCCGGTAACTTGGTCAAAAGCATCAATAAGACTGATTAGCTCAGCTGACGCATCATCCGCATCTGCACTAGCCGTCGCGCTGGCATCAGTCGATCCAACAGCAAGACTCAACAAAGCACTAAACAGCAGTTTATTTACGATCGGGAACAAGAATTTCTCGGCTTCCATTAGAGTTCATAGCAGAGACCACGCCTGCGGCTTCCATGGCCTCAATTAACCGCGCAGCGCGGTTATAGCCTACTCGCAGCTTGCGCTGCACAGAGGAGATTGATGCGCGCCTAGACTCCAAAACAAATTGTACCGCTTCATCGTAAAGCGCATCGTCCTGTTCTGTGTCGCCATTACCATCTAACTGCAAAAACCCTTCTTCAGCGCCACCAACCACAATGTCCGTTAAATACGCAGGCTGACCGCGTTGTTTCCAATCATTTACTACTCGATGAACCTCATCATCTGACACAAAGGCCCCATGCACTCGCTGCGGTAGCGCGGTACCTGGGGGTAAATACAGCATATCGCCATGCCCTAACAACTGCTCGGCACCGCCTTGATCGAGGACCGTGCGCGAGTCGATTTTCGATGAAACCTGAAAACTAATGCGACTCGGAATGTTGGCTTTAATCAAGCCAGTGATGACATCTACGGACGGCCGCTGAGTCGCTAGTACCAGATGAATTCCTGCTGCGCGCGCCTTTTGCGCGATACGCGCAATCAATTGCTCGACCTTTTTCCCTACGACCATCATCATGTCGGCAAACTCATCGATCACCACGACAATTGCCGGCAGGGCCTGAAGATCTGGCGGCGGCTCCACCTCATCTTTCCATAATGGATCTTTTAATGGCTCACCTTTCTGCGCCGCGTCTTTTACCTGTCGATTAAACCCGGCTAGATTACGCACCCCCAAAGCCGCCATCACCCGATAACGACGCTCCATTTCTGCAACACACCAATTTAACGCATGAGCAGCTTCCGTCATGTCGGTGACGACCGGCGTAAGGAGGTGCGGAACCCCCTCATAGACCGAAAGCTCTAACATCTTAGGATCAACCAGAATCATCCGGACCTCATCTGGTGTGCTCTTCAGCAAGAGACTCAGCAGCATGGCGTTAACTCCAACGGATTTGCCAGATCCGGTAGTTCCAGCCACTAACAAATGCGGCATTTTTGCTAAGTCGGCGACAATGGATGCCCCGGAAATGTCTTTACCGAGGGCTAGAGTCAATACCGACGACGCATCTTGAAATACCGCAGAACGAATGACTTCTTGCAACTGCACCATCTCGCGATGTTCATTGGGAATTTCGATTCCGACAAACGACTTGCCAGGAATAACTTCGACAATACGCACGCTAATCACTGCTAAGGAGCGCGCCAAGTCCTTCGCCAACGCACTAATTTTCTGCACCTTAACGCCCGCAGCCGGCTGTACCTCAAAGCGGGTCACCACTGGACCCGGAAGCACCGATACCACCTCTGCTTCAACACCAAAGTCTGCCAGCTTCAACTCCAGTTGCTTGGACATGGCCGCTAGGACATCCGCCGAAAAACCTAAGCCTAGGTCCTTCGATTGCCCATCGAGCAGGTCAATATCGGGCAGCTCGCCAACCCCCTTACTGTCAAAGAGACGCTTTTGACTGATCTTGGCGGCAGGTTGTTGCTCCTTGGCCTTGGGCAAAATTTCAATTTCGGATTTTGCTACTTGCTGCTGGGTAACTTTTTTAAGCGCTGCTTGCCGATGTTCAATACGCAACTGTGTTTCTTTACGCGCCTCTACCCGACGAGCACGACGAGCCTTATAACGATCATATTGGCCGTCAAGAAAAATCATACCCTGGCGCCATAATGCAGCGAGCAATCCCAAGACCAGACGCGCCACATCCAACCAAGAAAAACCGACTGCGGCCTGTAACCCTATAAGCACCCCAGCACTCGCCAGTACGGTAAGGCCAACCTGTCCGAAAAAAGCAACACCGGCTTGGCCAAGCCATATCCCCAAGAAACCACCATTTCCAGAGGGTAATTCTGCGGTCTGGAGACTATGCAGTTCGAATAAAATACATGCACACACAACTAATCCGAGCCAACCACTAGCACGAACAAACCAAAGCACAGCAGACCATGGAGATCGATCTCGCCGCAGCAGCCGCACGCCAAACAACGTCAGCAGCAGCGGAATCGAGTAAGCGACCCAGCCCAACACAAGTAAGGCTAAATCGGCAAAGAAGGCGCCGCTGGTTCCGACTAAATTACGGACTTCGTCGCCAGTGCCGGTGAAGTTGAAGGATGGGTCGTCTGGCGAATAAGAGGCGATGGCCAAAAACAGGAACAGCGCACTCGTGCCCAACACTACCAGTGCCATTTCCTTGAACGGAATCGATCGGTTGGGTGCAGAATCTGACAAAAATAAGCTCCGACGGCGTGTGATCGCCAGTGTACGCATTCACCGAAATCCGCACAAATCATCAACTACGCAGATTCACTCCAATTTGAGGAAAGCTAAGACAGACGACGGAGCATAGCCGTACAATGGACCACTAAAAGTTGCCGAGAGAAACAATGCGTGCAGACAAAGTCAGAAAAACTGATAGCGTTTGGGACGATGACCGCATTCAAAACTTTCTAAACAGGCCCTCAATGGGACAAGAAACCGGGGATTACAGCCGGCTGTTATTTGCTTATCGCAGCATACGGCGTAAGGATTGCTGGCGTTCTGTCGAAGCGCTCGTGAAAACTGAAAGCGACGTCAATAGCAAGAATAATGACGGATTAACTTTCGCGCCGCTAATCAAAGCGCATCTAAAGTCAGCCGCATTTATCAATACGTCCGAGCACTGCAGCTAAACCCATCGTGGCCGGCATTCCTTTCCTAAACAAACTCGACGTGCAGTTCCCAGACCCAAATCAGGCTCTGGACGAACCGGATGGGTTGCTTGCGGCCGGCGGAGATCTGACACCTGAATGGCTATTAACCGCATATAGCTTTGGCATATTCCCCTGGTTTAACAGCGATGAGGAACCAATTTATTGGTGGAGCCCCAAGACGCGCGGCGTCTTGCAACCGGGGCACATGCGCATAACCCGAAGCTTGCGCAAGCGTATCCAGAACGGCTCGTTTAGCATAACCACGGATGAACAATTCGATGCAGTCATCGAATGCTGCGCGACCACACCAAGGAACGACCAAGCGGGAACATGGATAACACCGCGGATGCAATCGGCCTATCACGCGCTATTCCAGAGAGGCGTTGCACACAGTGTCGAGGTTTGGAATGACAATGCGCTCGTCGGCGGCTTATACGGTATCGCCCTTGGGCAGATGTTTTTTGGCGAATCAATGTTTAGTAAAGTTCCAGATGCCTCCAAAGTCGCCTTTTATCATCTGCAACAGTATTTGCTAGCGGAGAACTTCAGTCTTATCGACTGCCAAATGATGAACCCACATCTGGAGACCCTAGGCGTACGCCCGATGGAGCGGCCCGAATTTTTAGCACGCCTGGGGACGAACCGCGACAAAGCGACTAAAATAGGGCCTTGGTCTTGGGCGCAGACGCTGCCAGAGACACAGACAATTACTGATCATAATCAGCAACCGCAGATCAAAGTCGACACAGGTCAATGATGCAAGACGATCATCAAGAACAAATTCAATTTTTCCTGACTCCACCGCATCCCTGTTCTTACCTCGCTCGTAATGATGCCCAAACCTTGTTCGTCGACCCCCGGCGAATCATCAGCTCTGACCTTTATCAAACTCTGACCGATCGCGGCTTTCGCCGCAGTGGCAGTCACTTATATCAGCCGCGCTGCAACCATTGCAGCGCCTGTGTCGCCACAAGGATCCCGGTTGAAGAATTCCGATCGCGACGCACGCAGCGCCGTGTGATTAAAAACAACCAAGACTTGCGTCTAGAAATCGAAGATGCCCGCTTCAGCCGCCGACACTACAACCTATACGCACGCTATATCAGCTTACGTCACGCTGACGGCGACATGTATCCAGCAAGCGAAGATCAATTTCGCTCGTTTCTTCTTAGTCCATGGTCAGCAAGTTTTTTTATTTGTTTGTATCAAGGCCAGAAACTTCTCAGCGTAGCGGTTACCGACCAACAACCCAGCGGTTTGTCCGCGATTTATACTTTTTTCGAACCTAACGAGGAACGCCGCAGCCTAGGAGTGCTGAGCATACTCCAGCAGATCGAGGTATGCCGGACCTTGGAATTACCCTATCTTTATCTCGGTTACTGGGTGAGAGACTGCGCGAAGATGGCCTACAAAACCGATTTTCGTCCCACTGAGTTATACCAAAATAACCATTGGACCCGTTTAGATTAACTGCAGTCGCACTTCTAATTGAGCAACCGATACGGCACAATGCGCCCCTTCAAAAATACAGCTTAGCGTTGAATGCCAAAAGAAGAACAGATAGAGATGGACGGCACAGTCGTCGACACCCTGCCTAATACGATGTTTCGGGTAGAACTTGAGAACGGCCATACTGTGACCGCTCACATTTCCGGAAAAATGCGCAAGAATTATATTCGTATACTTACCGGTGATCAGGTCA
>ERZ802830.2624-NODE-2624-length-16032-cov-7.97428_pt1 | contig 16032 bp, 17 predicted proteins | sample MGYA00345654_ERZ802830 | MGnify/ENA primary metagenome ERZ802830 (study PRJEB30503, sample SAMEA104212375) | marine metagenome | biome: Westerlies Biome; feature: [SRF] surface water layer (ENVO:00010504) within the epipelagic zone...; material: water...
TTACTTCGATAGCATTATGCTTCATTTTTGGTAAAATGTATTGTAAGACTATTTGAAGCATCTTAATACGTTGATTAGCATCTAATTCTTTTACATTTAAAGAGTCTATTAAATCATCTATAAGTAGTTGTAGTTTATCTTTTACTTCTGATGTTATTTTGTTCTGGCTACCTTTAGGTCTTGGCATATTTAATAATTTAGTTTTATGAAAAACACTAACATACTTGCATTAATTTTTTCATTTGCATTAGGGTATTTTCTGTATGTATATTTTGGAATAATTTTTATTGTTTTTATTCCACCTGTAATTGCTTATTTATTTAAAAAGTATAATAAAAAGTAGTATTCTATTTCAATCTTAAACAACTCAGCGAAGCGGGAAAGTAAGACTATTCAATAGATTAATTTATTGCATAGTAAACCCCTTACGACCTCAACGTATCTTACTTCTTTTCTACTTACACTTCAACTGACCAGTCCGCTTAAATACCCATATCAGCATTATAGTAAGTCCATTTTCGTAACTATCGGAGAAACCTCAACCACTATGTTTAGATGTTATTGTGTGGCAGGCTTTTCTACACCCTACACTCAATCCTGTAGTTTACTATCCGACTTCTAACCCACTAACTAACAATTGTCCCTCGTGGGTGGTAAGGCTAACATTGACTCCTGACGTCAATACCTTGTTACTATTTATACAATAAAACCTTTGGTGTTTTGTTGTATTTTGTAAAATTAAGGTATTGTATCATAGACTAAAAGTTATGTTACAAACATTAATGTTGTTTAATTAACAAAATTTGGTGCCAAATGAGTGCCAAGAATTTGACTAACTTTACATCTAAATTTAATTGTAAGAAAAAACCCCTCACTATTGTGAAGGGCTTTGATTGTTGGTTAGGTATTGTGTAGTGTAGCGGTTAGGCTAGCTCCCCCTCTTGGACTCGAACCAAGGACCCTCTGATTAACAGTCAGATGCTCTAACCAACTGAGCTAAGGAGGAATGTTTTTGAACCCACAAGGAATTCAATAAACGAGCTGCAAATATAAACGCATTTCAGGATTTCAAAAACAAAAAATAAAAATAATTTTAGTGGTGTGAGAATTGTGTTTAGTGCAATTTTAAACCTTCGGGGGATTTGTTCTCAAACAATGCCTATTTTAGAACAATGTTTAAACTAGATGACCCTACTCGAATGAATTCCTATTTGGCAATTCTATTATGTATTTTATCTCTCACTTTTTCCATGGCACAACAGTATGAAACCCAACACTACGAAACAATTAAGACCCTAGAGGAGGCTGAAATACGCTACTATCCTCCTGTGATGAAAATCAAAGCCAATCGCGCGGGTGGTTTTGGGGCCTTGTTCGGATACATCTCAGGGAAGAATCAGTTGGGACAAAAAATTGCAATGACCACACCCGTGTATATGCAAAAAGAGGAGGGTAAAGAGGTCATGGAGTTTGTACTACCTCGTGCTTTTACCAAAGAACAGACTCCCAGTCCTTTGTCCGCTGAAGTGAACGTTTATGAGTCCCAACCTGGATATTTTATCGCCTATGCGTTCGGAGGCTACGCCATAGACTGGGTTACTAAAAAGGCAATAAAAGAAGTGCAACGAATAGCAGTAGCCCACCAGATATCATTGCAAGGAGATCCTTTAGTGCTAGTTTACAATTCTCCCTACAAACTCATCAATCGAAAAAACGAAGTTTTATTTCAAATCGATTACAAAGCACCGGAAACGACTAACTAAAGAACGCTCGAAACAAGTCATTTCCATTGGCGTAAAGCACTAGCGCCAGTAATAAAAAGAAGCCAAACATTTGAGCGTATTCCATAAACTTGTCATTGGGTTTACGACCGGTTACGATTTCGTAAAATAAAAACATGACATGCCCGCCGTCCAATGCAGGAATGGGCAGAATATTCATAAAGGCTAGGATAATGGAAATCAGTGCCGTACTGGACCAAAAACCTTTCCAGTTCCACTGACTTGGAAACATATTTCCAATAGCTCCAAAGCCGCCCAATTGAGAAGCTCCTTTGGAAGTAAAAATATACTTAAACTGAGCCACATAGTCTCTCAGCGTCCAGTATCCATAGTCAAAACCTTCTACTATGCTCTCACTCAGGGTCAAGGTTTCCAGCTTAAAGGACACATTTGATTTGGGATAGACTCCCATAGTACCATCTTCTGAAGTGGTGAGAGATAGGGTGTCTATAGATCGATTGCGTTCGTAAACCAACTGAAGGGTCCTTGAAGTTTTCGTCATTAAATTTTTAAAATCTGTCCAGTTGGAAATCGGAGTTCCGTCTAGATTCAAAATCTTATCATCGGACTGAAGACCAGCAAGAGACGCAGGGGAGTTGGGAATAACACTGTCTAAAACTGCAGGGACAACGGGTGTGAAAGGGAACATCTCTCCCGATTCAAACATCTGTGAACCTATATCTTGGGGAATAGACAGGGTGGTTTTCGTGCCGTTTTCTCTTCTTAACGTGACTTTGGAGACATCGCGCAAAAGAAAATATTTATTGATTTCCATCACATTTTCCAGTTCTTTTCCATCCACGGTCAGGATTTGATCTCCTACTTCAAAGCCCAACTGAGAAACCACAGGGGAAGGCTCCATTCCTAAAGGTAATTCCTCTGAAGCTAAAGTGTATTTACCCCATACAAAGAGAATCATCATATAAATAAGAAAACCCAAAATAAGGTTTACCGTCACCCCACCCAGCATAATAATCAAACGTTGCCAAGCCGGTTTGGAACGAAATTCCCAAGGTTGTGGAGGTTGTAGCATTTGCTCTTTGTCCATGCTTTCATCGATCATCCCCGAAATTTTCACATAGCCTCCCAAAGGCAACCACCCGATACCGTAGGTGGTTTCCCCAATTTTTTTCTTAAAAAGAGCAAACTTTACATCAAAGAATAAAAAGAATTTTTCCACACGTGTTTTAAAAAGACGCGCTGGAATAAAATGACCCAGTTCGTGGAGTACAATCAACAAAGATAGACTCATAAGCAACTGAATGGCTTTAACAACAAATGGACTCATATTCAATTTTTGATTCCAGCAAAAGTAGTACAATAGGATGCATAATAAAAATATGATCCCGCTTTTAAGCTACTTTTTGGACTTTCCATTTCGGCATCGTATGTAAAACAGCTAAATTTGCGTTAGCGTTTGAATTTATGAAGACATTTTTTGACCGGTATAAAACCTTTTTAGGAATTTCAGTAGGAGTTTCCTTGGTAATTTTAGCCCTGTTTTACAACGCACTCACTCCCGAAGAACGACTGCCCATTTATCAGCCTGCAATGGTGAACTACGAATTGGTGGACAGCAGTTTACAACATGTAAAAAAGTACCATAAAATTGCTCCGTTCTCTTTGACCAACCAAAACGGAGCAACCATTACTCAAAAGGCGTATGAAAATAAAATCTATGTAGCAGACTTTTTTTTCACAACTTGCCCTACGATATGCCCAAAAATGACTGCAAATATGGGCCTGCTTCAAGAAGCTTTAAAAGAAAACGATCAAGTCGGATTGCTTTCTTTTAGCGTAACTCCCCAAATTGATTCTGTTGCCCAATTAAAAAAATATGCCCTGGAAAAAGGAGTGATAGATTCCAAATGGAATTTGCTCACTGGAGACAAAAAGCAGATTTATGAACTCGCCCGAAAATCCTACCTCGCAGTAAAAAATGACGGAGACGGAGGCCCCCATGACATGATTCATACTGAAAATTTTGTACTGGTAGATCCTGAAAAACGCATCCGTGGGTTTTACGATGGAACCGATACGGTAGCTATGGAAACCTTACTTTCCGATATCGAACTTTTACAACAAGAATATCCCCTTCCCTAATTTTTTTTTGCAGAACCTAATTTTAAGTGGGTAATTTCCCTACTTTTGTTCTTTAAAATGATTCTAAATAATGATTCCACTGGATGAGCTCAAAATAGGTGAGCAAGCAGAAATCGAAACAATTGAAACAGACAAACTTCCTCTCAAGCTCATTGAAATGGGATGTCTGCCAGGCAGCGCTATCTCCCTGATTCAGAATGCACCTTTTAACGATCCCTTATACATCAAAATAGACGAGTCTCATTTGGCCATCCGCAAAGAAACAGCCAAAGACATATTTGTTCGTTTAATCGACTAGTGCATGAGTAAAGCCCTTAATATCGCATTGTTGGGAAATCCTAATACGGGTAAGACTTCCGTATTTAATGCATTGACGGGTTTGTCTCAAAAAGTAGGAAACTATCCGGGAATTACTGTCGAAAAAAAAGAGGGTATTTGCAAGCTAGACCGAACCACCAAGGGGCATGTATTGGACCTTCCGGGAACCTACAGTCTAAACGCATCATCGATGGATGAAAGTGTGGTAATCGAGCTCTTGCTCAACAGAAACAGCAAAGATTTTCCTGATGTTGCTGTGGTTGTCACCGATGTAGAAAACTTAAAGCGCAATCTACTGCTGTTTACACAGGTTAAGGATTTAGGGATTCCCACGCTGTTGGTCATCAATATGGCTGACCAGATGAAACGCAAGGGGATCACACTGGATATCCCTCTTCTCCAAGAGGCGTTGGATACCAAAATAGCAGTGGTGAGTACACGGGAGAAGAAAGGCCTGGAGGAACTAAAAAAAATGATCATTGACTACAGACAACTGTCCACTGCTGCCACCATTTCGATCAACTCCATAGATGAAGCCTATTTTCAAAATCTGGAAAAAATCTTCCCCAATCAGTCGCTTTACAAATTGTGGCTGGTCATTACACAAGATGTCAATTTTGCTAAACTAGACCGAAAACGAGTTTCTGATACCACCGACTTTAAAACCGCATCTCCCTCCAATCTCAAACGCCTTCAACAAAAAGAAACCGTAAAAAGATACCAATTTATCAATCAGGTATTGAAACAAGGCCTTAACATAGACCGTGCCGCAGCCACAGACCTGAGAAGTCGTTTTGACCGAGTTTTGATTCATAAATTTTGGGGCTATGTCATTTTCTTTGTCATCCTAATGACCATTTTCCAATCTATTTTTAGTTGGAGTAGTATTCCTCAAGATTTTATCGATTCCAGCTTTGCTTCTTTGAGTCAAATCTTAAGCGAAAAACTACCTGCAGGAGTTTTTACAGACCTTTTGACCCAGGGGATTGTCCCAGGTTTGGGGGGAATTGTCATTTTTATTCCACAGATTGCCTTTCTCTTTCTCTTTATTTCCATACTTGAAGAAACGGGCTATATGAGTCGTGTGGTGTTTTTGATGGATCGGGGGTTACGTCGTTTTGGACTTAATGGAAAAAGTGTGATCCCGCTAATTTCAGGAACTGCCTGTGCCATACCTGCGGTCATGGCTACTCGAAATATTGAAAACTGGAAAGAACGCCTGATTACAATCTTGGTGACCCCATTTACAACCTGTTCCGCCCGATTGCCAGTCTATGCCATTCTCATCGCTTTAGTGATTCCAGAAGGGTCGCTTTTTGGATTGAGTTACAAAGGGCTGATGTTGATGTTTTTATACTTAGTAGGTTTTGGTATGGCTCTCTTGGCAGCTTGGATTTTAAGTAAAACACTAGACATACAAGCCAAGAGTTATTTTGTAGTAGAAATGCCAAATTACAAATTGCCTTTGCTAAAAAATGTGGGAATAACCGTTTGGGAAAAAACACGAACTTTTGTTGCCGAGGCGGGAAAAATTATTTTAGCTATTTCTATTTTGCTTTGGATTATGGCCTCATACGGTCCTGGAAAAAACTTTAACCAAGCCGAACAAATTGTTCAACAAGATTATCCCGAACTAAACGACACCGATTTGGAAATCAAAACAAATGCCTACAAATTGGAACATTCCTACATCGGAATTTTAGGAAAAACGATAGAACCGGTCATTTCACCTCTTGGCTACGATTGGAAGATAGGAATTGCACTGATCAGTTCGTTTGCCGCACGAGAAGTTTTTGTGGGAACACTGGCAACAATTTACAGTGTGGAGAGCGATTCCGAAGACACCATAAAAAACCGTATGGCTTCAGAGGTAAGGAAAGATGGAAGCCCTCTTTTTAACTTGGCTAGTGGGATTTCTCTAATGCTCTTTTACGCTTTTGCCATGCAATGTATGAGTACCCTAGCGGTGGTTCGAAAAGAAACCAATTCCTGGAAATGGCCTATGGTACAGCTTTTTGGGATGACCCTATTGGCGTATCTTGTAGCCTTTTCAACCTATCAAATTTTAGCCTAATGGAGAACATACAAACCCTTTTGGTTATTCTTTCTGGGGCTAGTGCCCTACTTTTTCTGTTCCGTAAAGTTTTGTTTAAGAAAAAAACAACCATCAATAAAAGTTGTGACTCGGACTGTGGCTGTCACTAAACAAAAAGAGTAGAAACCGGATTAAGTTCAGTTCATTTTGCCCTTGTTTTATAAAATCCTATATCTTTAAGGATACAAATTGAAACAAACTTAACAATGACAAATTCAAACAGACTCTTCTATGGTAGTTGTTTTGCCCTAATAACAACTGCCTTTTCATTTAGTATCCGAGCGGGGATTTTACCTCAACTTGGAAAGGAATTTCTTTTAGATGGACAACAACTAGGGTTTATCAATTCCATGTGGTTTTTGGGTTTTCCCATTTCTATGATTTTAGGAGGCCTTTTTTATCACACTATAGGCCCCAAGCGTATTATGCAATTTGCTTTTATCACGCATACTTTAGGGATTATTTTCACCATCTATTCAGGGGGTTATAGAGGCTTACTTCTTTCAACATTGCTTATCGGAATCGGGAATGGATGTACTGAAGCAGCTTGTAATCCGATGATTGCAGACGCCTATGAAGGCAAGAAAATGAATACCCTACTCAACCGCTTCCACATGTGGTTCCCTGGCGGAATTGTATTGGGGAGTTTGGTGTCCAAATTCATGACCGATGCAGCATTGGGATGGCAAGCACAAATTTGGATCATCATGATTCCTACCCTTATTTACGCTTATTTCTTTATGGGACAAGAATTTCCCAAACCAAAAGTCCAAGCAGCCACTTCTATTGGAGAAAATTTTAAAGCGATGTCTTCACCTATTTATATTTTTATTTTGGCCTGTATGGCACTTACTGCTATTTCCGAATTTGGACCCCAACAGTGGACCAGTTTAATCATGGCCAATAGTGGTGCCCAGCCTATGGTCATCCTAGCCTTAATTACCGGACTAATGGCAGTAGGGCGGTATTTTGGAGGGGCTATCGTACATCGTTTGGATCCAACAGGCGTACGGTTAGGCTCTGCAGTTTTGGCAGCTATTGGGATCTTTTTATTCAGTACTCAAACCGGAGGAATGGTCTATGTTGCTGCTGTCTTTTTTGCCTTGGGGATTTGTTATTTCTGGCCTAATATGATCGGTTTTGTAGCAGAAAAAATCCCTGCTAGTGGCGCTTTAGGAATGTCCATAGTAGGGGGAATGGGAATGTTTTCCTCATCCATTTTTCAACCCATTATCGGTTCATGGATTGACAGCTCACGGGAAACACAAAGCGCTTCAGGACTAACGGGAACAGAACTGGAATTAGCCGCAGGACAACAAACCTTAACCTATATGATTTCTTTTCCAGCGATTCTAATCATCTTGTTTACCATACTCTATTTCTGGCAAAAAGGCAATGTAAAAACTGCCACTGCCTAAGACGTATAATTAGTGTAAAAAGCCACCCCTGGGGTGGCTTTTTTTATGCATTCATCAGACTTTCTATTTCTTCTATTTCTATGGGAATGTTTTCCATCAGATTTAGGGGGGCTCCTGTTTTTTGGATCACCACGTCGTCTTCTAAACGGACTCCAAACCCTTCTTCGGGGATATAAATTCCAGGTTCTACCGTAAAAACCATATTGGGCTCCATGGGCAAGTGGAGTAGCCCATAGTCGTGGGTGTTGAGACCTAAGTGGTGCGCTGTCCCGTGCATAAAATATTTTTTGTAGGCCGGTTTTTCAGGAGTTTCATTTTGAACATCCGCTTTGTCCAAAAGACCTAATCCCAAAAGTTCGGAGGTCATCAGTTTCCCCACTTCCACATGGAATTCTTTCCAGAGCGTGCCGGGGACCAAAAGTTTTGTAGCTTCATTTTTTACTCGCAAAACGGCATTATAGACTTTCTTTTGGCGGGGGGTATAAGTCCCAGATACGGGGAAGGTTCGGGTTAGATCCGCCGAGTAATTACCGTATTCTGCAGCGACATCCATCAAGACTAAATCTCCCGCTTTACACTGCTGATTGTTTACTGTATAGTGCAATACATTGGCATTGGCTCCAGACGCAATTATGGGTTCATAGGCAAAACCCTTGGAACGATTTCGGAGGAACTCATGGACCAACTCAGCCTCAATCTCATATTCCCAAACCCCAGGCTTCAAAAACGATACTACCCGACGAATTCCCCTTTCCGTAATGTCGCAGGCTCTTTGCAATTGTTCAATTTCTTCAGCATCCTTCACCGATCGCAATTGTTGTAATATGGGATTGCTCTTTGCCACAGCGTGGGCTGGATAATGCTTTTTACACCACTTGATAAAGCGATCCTCTCTGGTTTCCGTTTCCACAGCTTGACGGTAATGCTCGTTAGTATTAAAATAAAACGTTTCGCACTGAGTACTGAGTTTTTGAAAAACAGCTTTAAAATCGTCTAACCAATACACGGTTGGGACACCACTTAGTGCACTTGCATCATTTTTGCTGAGTTTGGCGCCTTCCCATACAGCAATATGTGCATTCGTTTTTCGAACAAAAAGAATCTCTCTGTCCTTGGATTCTACGGCGTCGGGAAACAAGACCAAAATGCTTTCCTCCTGATCCACTCCTGACAGGTAAAAAATATCGCGGTGTTGCTCAAAGGGAAGGACACTGTCTGCACTGACGGGATAAATATCATTCGAATTAAAAATTGCGAGACTCTTGGGTTTCATATGACCCATAAACGCTTTTCGGTTTTTACGATAAAAAGAGCTGGAGAGGGGTAGGTACTTCATTTTGTGGTTTTTTACGAAGATAACAGTTTTTTAAAACCCCATTTGTTTAACCAAACCCCCCTTTTAAGAACGATTTTAGAGGGAATATTCAACAAAATAGTAAAATTCACTTTTTCTTTATTTATAAAGTATAAAAATTAGATAAAGCGGTTTGCTGCTATGGGTTTATGCCGTAATTTTGTAAAACAAATTGAAAACTTATGACTTTGACTGCCTCTTCGATCGGAAGAAAAGTAACCATGGCACTTTCTGGGATTTTTCTAGTACTGTTTTTGACACAACACTTCAGTATCAACTTGCTTTCAGTTTTTAGTGAATCGCTTTTCAATCAAGTATCTCATTTTATGGGGAACAACCCCATAGTACAATTTATTCTTCAGCCTATTTTGATTTTTGGTGTCCTTTTCCATTTCGTTATGGGGTTTGTTTTGGAGCTCAAAAATTCAAAATCTCGAGGGGTAAAATACGCTAACTACAAAGGAAGTACCAACGCCTCTTGGATGTCCCGAAATATGATTTATTCGGGGATTGTGATTTTGTCCTTCTTGGGCTTGCACTTCTACGATTTTTGGGTTCCCGAGATGAATTACAAATACGTGGAGGTCTTACCGCTCAATCCAGACCGTTATTTTGAAGAACTGGTTCATAAATTTGAAAGCCCAGTTCGTGTGGGGATCTATGCCCTTTCTTTTGTGTTTTTAAGTTTACACTTGCTGCACGGCTTTGCTTCTTCGTTCCAGTCGGTTGGAATCAACAATAAATATTCTAAAGCTTTAAAATCATTCACCACTGCTTTTTCATTAGTGGTACCCTTAGGGTTTGTTTTTATTGCATTGTTTCATCATTTAACTGCATTTTAATATGGCCAAGCTAGATTCAAAAATTCCTGAAGGACCCGTTGCGGACAAGTGGAATAACCACAAAGGCAAAATCAATTTAGTAAGCCCTGCAAACAAACGTTTGATTGATGTGATTGTGGTGGGAACAGGACTGGCGGGTGCTTCTGCTTCTGCTACCCTTGCAGAACTGGGTTATAATGTCAAAACCTTTTGTTTTCAAGATTCCCCGAGACGCGCACACTCTATCGCTGCCCAAGGAGGAATCAATGCAGCAAAAAATTATCAAGGAGACGGAGACTCAACCTATCGTTTGTTTTACGATACCATCAAAGGAGGTGACTACCGCTCTCGAGAAGCCAATGTTCACCGATTGGCCGAAGTGTCTACCAATATCATTGACCAGTGTGTTGCCCAAGGGGTTCCTTTTGCTCGGGATTACGGTGGATTATTGGACAACCGTTCTTTTGGAGGGGTTTTGGTTTCCCGTACTTTTTACGCTAAAGGACAAACAGGACAGCAGTTGCTATTAGGAGCCTACTCTGCGATGAACCGTCAAATTGGTCGAGGTAAAATTAAAATGTACAACCGCCATGAGATGATGGATGTCGTAGTGGTGGACGGGAAGGCACGTGGAATCATTACACGAAACTTAGTCAATGGAAAAATTGAGCGCCATGGGGCTCATGCCGTAGTCATCGCTTCGGGAGGCTATGGAAATGTTTTCTTTCTTTCCACCAATGCGATGGGGAGTAATGTTTCTGCCTCTTGGAAAATTCATAAAAAAGGAGCGCACTTTGCCAACCCTTGTTTTACTCAAATTCACCCCACCTGTATTCCCGTTTCTGGAGATCACCAGTCCAAGTTGACCTTGATGTCGGAATCACTCCGAAACGACGGACGCATTTGGGTACCTAAAAAATTAGAAGACGTCAAAGCCATTCGCGAAGGGAAATTAAAACCCACAGACCTTGCTGAGGAAGATCGGGATTACTATCTAGAACGACGCTACCCTGCCTTTGGAAATTTGGTTCCCCGTGATGTGGCTTCCCGCGCTGCAAAAGAACGCTGTGATGCTGGTTTTGGAGTAAACAAAACAGGAGAAGCTGTGTATTTGGATTTTGCTGCAGCCATCATGCGCTATGGAAAAGAGCAAGCCCATGTAAAAGGCTTGGACGAAAACGATGCCGTTTTAGTAAAAAAATTAGGACAAACTGTAGTCCGTTCCAAATACGGGAACTTGTTCCAGATGTATGAAAAAATTGTTGACCAAGATCCGTATGAAACTCCGATGATGATTTATCCTGCGGTGCATTATACCATGGGTGGGGTATGGGTAGATTACAATTTGATGACCACTATTCCAGGCTGTTATGCTATTGGTGAGGCCAACTTTTCAGACCACGGTGCCAACCGCCTTGGAGCTTCTGCACTTATGCAAGGTTTGGCAGATGGATATTTTGTTTTACCCTATACCATTGGCGATTATCTCGCAGACGATATCCGAACGGGGCCGATTGACACCCAACTTCCCGAATTTGAAAAAGCCGAGGCAGCTGTAAAAGCACAAATTGATGGCTTTATCAGTAACAAAGGGAAAAACTCAGTGGACTATTACCACAGAAAGCTGGGTAAAATCATGTGGAACAAATGTGGTATGTCCCGAAATGCAAAGGAACTTAAAGAAGCCATCAAAGAAATCCAAGAACTGCGCGAAGACTTCTACAAAAACGTCAATGTTCCGGGCAAGGCAGACGAATTCAACGAACAACTGGCCAAAGCAGGGCGCGTTGCAGACTTTTTAGAGCTGGGCGAGTTGTTTGCCAAAGATGCGCTAGAACGCACCGAGTCGTGCGGAGGACATTTCCGAGAAGAATCTCAAACACCCGAAGGAGAAGCCTTGCGGGATGATGAAAACTTTACGTTTGTCTCTGCCTGGGAATACAAAGGAGTACCCGCAAAAGCAAAACTTCACAAAGAGGAGTTGAACTATGAAGAAATTGAAGTAAAAACAAGATCGTATAAATAGTTGTTAAGCCAATAAACTAGAACTATGAATTTGACATTAAAAGTTTGGCGTCAAGCCAATTCGCAAGCCAAAGGAAAAATGGAAACCTACAAAATGGACGAGGTTTCACCAGATATGTCTTTCTTAGAAATGATGGACGTGTTGAATGAACAACTTATGGTGCAAGGGATAGAACCTGTAGCATTTGATCACGACTGTCGTGAGGGAATCTGTGGGATGTGTTCGATGTTTATCAATGGAGAAGCACACGGTCCCGATCGTTTGGTAACCACTTGTCAACTGCACATGAGAAAGTTTAAAGATGGAGATACGATCACTATTGAACCCTTTCGTGCTGAAGCTTTCCCCGTAATCAAAGATTTAACCGTAGATCGTTCTGCTTTCGATCGAGTACAGCAAGCGGGCGGTTTTGTTTCCGTAAACACTTCGGGGAACACCCAAGATGCCAACGCGATTCCAATCGACAAACACGATGCGGACAAAGCATTTGACGCAGCGACCTGTATCGGATGTGGGGCTTGTGTAGCCACTTGTAAAAACGCCTCTGCGATGTTGTTTGTTTCAGCCAAAGTGTCTCAATATGCATTGCTTCCACAAGGAAAAGTAGAAGCCACCGACCGCGTCCTAAGCATGGTCAAACAAATGGACGAAGAAGGCTTTGGAAATTGCACCAATACAGGCGCTTGTGAGGTAGAATGTCCTAAAGGAATTTCACTGGAAAATATCGCTAGAATGAATCGTGAATATTTATCCGCGAGTTTGAAGGGGTAACCTTTTACCATTGTAATTGGGTGTTTCTTTCAGAATCCCAAAACGTCCCGTTATTAAAATCACTTTCGAGAAAAGCGTAAATGTTTTTTGCCGACTCTTCAGCGGTTAATCGGGCATTTTTAAGACTGCTTTCTGTAATGGTTGTTTTTACCCAACCTGGGTGAATGGAAGCAACTCTGATTTTATTTTCAAGCCGATTCGATAAGATTTTTGTGTACATGTTTAAAGCACTTTTCGACATTCTATACGCTACAGAATCGGTTAATTCACAAACCTCAATAGATCCCATTTTTGAAGAAATAGTGAGAATCACTCCACTTTTCGGTATCAATTCAATAAGTGGTTCTGTAAAAAAAACAGTACCGCTAACGTTAACATCAAACGTTTGGCTAAAAGAATCTCTCTTTGGGTTTTTGGTGTCTAGATCGGGGCCAATTCCAGCATTGTTGATTAAGATATCAATACAATCAAAATTTGTGAAAATATTCTTATGAGTATTTTCAATACTTCGGGGATCAGAAAGATCTAGTTTTAACGGGAAAAAATTTTTGTGATTGAAGTCAAAACTTTGGGTTCTGCTTGTGCCAATAACATAATATCCTTTGCTTAACATTTTTTGGGCTAAGGCTCTACCTATGCCTTTACTGGCTCCTGTGAGTAAGACTGTTTTTTTCATTTTTTTTTACGATTTTTTACCCAAAAGGGTTCACTAGTATTGTTTTCCTAAATCAAACTAAACAAATAAGTAGCCAAAAGAAATTTGAAATTGAGTTAGAAAGAGGTTGTCTTTTTGAAGAACAATTGTATTCAATTTTAAGTCGAAATCAATTTCAAAATAGAAGTAAGCCAGACCATGTGCGCACTCATGTAGAAAATAGGTTAAGCAGGCTACTACAATAAGACCTAATAAAAGAGTGAAGTGTGGGAGATTCATTCATTTAGAATTAGAATTAGTGATTTATTTTTTGATTTTAAATTTCAATATATTCAGAATTACCTCTTGAAATTTCACCAATGATCCACTCCCAATTCAATTTTAATCTAATCTTTTGACTTTCTGTAAAAGAGACTGTTGCTAGCGCTTTTCCTGCTTTGAGCTGTCCCTCATCAGTTACACATTGATACAGCATATCTAGTTTATCATTTTCTAAGAGCGCAATGATTTTACCATACCGTACGGTTCCTCCTTGATAATCAGCAGTTACTAAATCTCGCTCTTGTTTGTAGAAAAATAAGGTTTCAGAATTTACTTTTCCTGTTTTGGAGTTTTGTACGAGTACAAATTTTTTATTGTTAAAGCTTAGGTTTTTCATGGTAGAAGATCAATTAGGGATTTATAAGTAGCTAAAAATAAAAACTTTTACTTAGGGCAAGCTCAAAGAACTGTAATTTTCGATAACCTGAATACACCCCAACTCTAAAAGTGTTTTTTTATCAAGCATCGTACGGACCCCTATGACCTGCATCCCAGCAGCTTTTGCAGCAGCGACTCCCGAGCGGCTGTCTTCAAAGTCCACCCAGTCTTTTGGGCGAATTCCTAATTTTTGGGCGGCAGTGAGAAAAATCTCAGGATGGGGTTTCCCATGTTTTACTTGATGTCCCCCTGTAGTAGAATGGAAAAAGGAATCCAGATCCAAGGCTTTAAAAATAAAATCAATGTTGTGCTGATCGCCCATCGTAGCGATTCCCATTGGTAAATTTTGGGCTTGGATTTTTTTTAAAAAGGGAAGCAATCCTCCAAGAGCTTTTACATGGGGTCGGTAGAGATCTCGATACAGAGCTTCCTTATAACTCCCCATGCGAAAAAGTTCTTCCTCATCGGAAATATGAGGAAACAAATGTGCCATGATTTCCACTAGCGAGCCTTTGTGATACTTGCGGTCAAAGGTTTCGTAGTCTAAATCCAGCTTGTGGTATTCAAAGAGGTCGATCCAGGACTGTTTGTGATACGACATATTATCGACCAAGGTCCCGTCCATATCAAAAACTAGTGCTTTAGGGGAGAGCATCCATTACTTTTTTCATAAAACTTCCCACTTGACTAGGTTCTAGCCAACGGGTGACGACGACTACGTTTTGGTCTGGGAGAATAATGATAAAATTTCCTCCAAAGCCTGCGGCATAAAACACGTTTTCAGGGACTCCTTCCCAATACCGATTAGTTCCTTTTTTATTGAGCCACCACATATAACCGTAATTCACTTGAGCCAGGGAAGACTTCGTCGCCTCTTGAATCCATTGTTTGCTGAGGAGTTGTTTTCCCTCCCAATTTCCTTGGTTTAAAAACAAGAGGCCAAAGCGTGCGTGATCTTCGGTGTTGATAAACAGCCCACCCCCCGAGTGTCCACCTCCAGAAACAGATTGCATCCGACTACCATCCAGCTCTATCCAAGAGTTTTTGTATCCATGCCACCGCCAAGTAGGGCTGGCTCCTATGGGATCCATAAGATTTTCTTTTAAAACTTGAGGTAGTGGTTTCCGCCATACATTTAAAAGTGAATAGGCAAGTACATTCACCCGTACATCGTTGTATTCAAAATGAGTTCCGGGAGTGTGGTAACTTCTGTTTTTCCAATCGTCTATTCCTCCTTCACTTGGGGGACGATCTGCCCAGTCGTGTCCTCCCCAAAGGGTTCCAGACCAATCCGAAGACTGATTTAACAGGTGCTCCCAACGGATTTGTTGGTTGTGAGCCCCGTCAAAAGTGGTATCCCAAATCAAATTTGTAACTCGATCCTGGGGTTGGAACATTCCTCGATCTACCGCTAGACCCGCCACGGTGGACAGGTAACTTTTTGTCACACTAAAGGTCATATCCACCCTTTGGGTGTCTCCCCAAGAGGCAATGATATATCCGTCTTTTAAAATTATTCCAGCGGGACCTCCACGCTTTTTGGTAGGACCTAAAATCTGATGATAGGGTTCGCGTTCAAAACCTTTATAGATTGCAATGCGCAAATCCTTGGCTCCGCTGTACTCATTTTCTTGGGCATAGTTGATGGCGACCTCTAAACGTGTACTTTTTATTTTGAATTCTTCTGGAGTACGGTGCTCCCATGGTGTGCCATTAGCAGGTGGGAAATAGGTTTGTCCCAGGGCTAGCGCGCTCGTCAGTAAGAAAGGCAATATAAATTTTATCGTTATTTTCACTTAATCATAAGCGTTTTCGATTACATTTAAAGATAAATAAATAATGAAGTAAAACCCTATTTTTTATTGCGAACTCCAGCTATGAAAGCAAAACTGAATGTCACTGCCCTGCAAATCCCACTTTTTTGGGAAATTGCTGGTAAAAACAGAGCCTATATCGAGCGGCATTTCGATAAATTGAACCCAGCTGCTGAT
>ERZ802830.2626-NODE-2626-length-16023-cov-7.36304_pt1 | contig 16023 bp, 14 predicted proteins | sample MGYA00345654_ERZ802830 | MGnify/ENA primary metagenome ERZ802830 (study PRJEB30503, sample SAMEA104212375) | marine metagenome | biome: Westerlies Biome; feature: [SRF] surface water layer (ENVO:00010504) within the epipelagic zone...; material: water...
CTCTTTCAGTTATTCGGTCGAAATAGGCTTGATTGTATATGTATGCAGACAGCTCCTCATCTACCGCAAAATGATCATAGTGATCTACTAGTTGGAATTGTGTTTGCAGTCGCACCCATAAATTGTCAGATTTCTTGATTACGTCAATATCTTCTGTAGGAGGTAGAGATTGATGGTCAATTTTAGTGGGAATGCTGCTCGTATCAGAAGTTTTGGGCAGGCTGTCATTAATTTCGACCATTTTTACCGTGCTTGCAGATTGACAGGCCGCCAATGCTAGTATCGCTGGTGCGAGCACTGTGACGCGAAGAAATAAGTGGAAGTTTAGTTGTGACATAAGTGCTTAGATGATTTTGATCGATGAATCCATCAAATTGGTTTTGGAAGTTAACTTAAATTATTGATTTAATTAAAAATTAATAACTATAAATCGTACAACAAAGCGCCATAATATAGAGTCTTGAAATGATTACAAGTTCCGATTTTACTTAATAATATTTTATAATCTACTCCCGATTAATGAAATAGCGTATGTTGCTTAAAGCTCAGGTGGTAACTTTGAATTTATTCTTGAATTTTAAAAAAGTGAAAACGCCTGAGAGTACTGATTTCTCCGCTGGATCTATTGATGAATGGTACCAATCCCCGCTGGGGAAAAAGACCTTTAGTGCCGAAAAATTATCAGTTAACGAAATTATCTCTCGACTGTTCGGCTATCATATTTTACAGGTTGGTCTCGAAGAGAATCAGGACCTAATTGACGAGAGTCCGGCCGGCCACAAGATAATGTTCGCTCCGGCTTGGCATCCTGGAGTCAGAAAGGCGGTAACGGACAGCGAAAGGCTTCCGCTTGCTAGCGATAGTATTGACGCAATAGTAGTATATCACGCGCTTGACTTCACCGATGACAGCCATGAACTATTGCGAGAAGTTACCCGGGTGCTGAGACCCGGAGGGCAGATGTTAATAATTGGATTTAATCCTGTTAGCATTTGGGGCATATGGAGATTGTTTAAGAGAAAGAAATCATTGCCTTGGAAGGGTCGATTTTTGTCAATACGCCGATTAAGCGATTGGTTGCGGTTATTGAACTTGCATATTGATTCGATCAGCACATGCGTTCATTTTTTACCATTCAATATTAACAGAGTATTAAATTACGCTGAAATCACGGAGAGTTTTGGTCATAAATTGAAGAGTCCTTTTGGAGGGTCTTATTCGATTCGGTGTGTTAAGCAAGTTGTTCCGATTACGCCTATAGTGACTAGACGTCGCTCTATCAGATCAACAGCTTCGGCATTTCCTGTTACTGAAAATGTTAGGATAAAAACTCATTAAGTTAAAGGGATGATAGTGAAGCAAGCAGTAGAAATATTTTCCGATGGAGCCTGCAGGGGCAACCCAGGTGCTGGTGGATGGGGTGTGCTTATACGTTACGGTAAGCTTGAAAAGAAACTATGTGGCGGAGAGGCCTCAACTACGAATAACAGGATGGAATTAAAGGCAGTTATTGAAGGTTTATCTGCTTTAAATAAGTCGTGCCAAGTCAAAATAACTACCGATTCTAAATATGTTCTATCTGGTGCAACGGAGTGGATGGTGAATTGGAAAAGGCGCAATTGGAAAACAGCTGGAAAGAAACAAGTGCTAAACAAGGATTTATGGGTAAAGCTTGATAATCTTATTCAGAAACATGACGTTGAGTGGGTTTGGGTGAAGGGACATAGCGGGCATGTCGAAAATGAAATAGCAGACGATCTTGCTAATCAGGGCATTGATGAGCTGGAATAGATTGTTAAATCTGTCACAAATAACGTAAGGAAAATAAATGAGGCAAGTGGTATTAGATACTGAAACGACTGGTCTTGATCCCTCTCAGGGTCACCGAATTGTAGAAATTGGTTGTATCGAGATTGAAGATCGGAAATTAACTGGTAAAAACTTTCAAGTATATTTAAATCCCGAACGGGAAATTGATGAAGCAGCGATGGAAGTTCATGGGCTTACGCTAGACTTCTTATCAGATAAACCTAAATTTTATGATATCCATGAAGAATTTCTGAAATTTATAAAAAACTCCGAACTAATAATACATAATGCGCCGTTTGATGTTGGTTTTATAGACAGTGAGCTTGAAAAGCTCCAGTTGTCTGAGTGGAAACTGGAACATCACTGCTCCGTATTGGATTCGCTGATCCTTGCTCGTCAGAAGCATCCAGGGCAGAGAAATAGTCTGGATGCATTGTGCAAGCGTTATGGGGTAAATAATAATCATCGAGAGTTACATGGCGCGTTGCTTGATGCAGAAATTTTAGCAGATGTGTATCTTGTAATGACTAGCGGTCAGTCCAGTCTTTCATTAAAAGAGACTCCCCATGCAAATAGCAGAGATAATGGAGCTGGCAAGAAATCAAAATCAAGGGTAATTGAAATACCCATTTATGCTGCAAGTCCAGCAGAGTTGGAGGCGCATAACGCGCGCCTTCAGGATATCCATGAAAACAGTGAAGGAGGTTGCTTATGGTTGTCCTCAGAGTCTAAGGAAGAGAGGTGACGACATCACTATACCCTGAATTTGCTAGCGTTTGGGTCTAGAAATACCTTGAATAGAATAGAGCAAAAGACTAGTATCTAAACGCCTTATACGCCCTAGGATCAATGTGCCCATATTTATGCTGCTGGTCATTTAAGGCTCAAGAGCTAACTAAAAATAACGCCTCACAATCAGTAAAAACCTAAAATCGGTAAGGAAAACTGCAAATGGAAACTTTAATTTGGAATAACGATATGTTTGTGTCAGCTATCATTCTGACCCTTACTTTCGTTGCCGTCTTTACAGAGGAAATTCATAAGATTCACCGTGTAAAGTCCGCTATGGCAGGTGCAGCGGTTATGATTGTCGCCGGACAAATAATGGGTTTCTATAATCCCGAAGAGGCGGTACATGCAATAGATTGGAATGTAGTCTTCCTTCTTGGAGGGATGATGACTATTGTCTCTATAATGATACCTACAGGTGGATTTCAGAGATTAGCTTACTGGTGTGCTGATTTTAGTAAAGGGCGCTTGTTCTTGTTACTAGCACTTATTGGTTCGCTAGTAACAGGCCTCTCATTGCTGCTAGATAACGTCACCACCGTAGTAATCTTTGGACCGTTGATAATATTGATTTGTCAGTCGTTAAAAGTACCGGCAATACCATTCCTTTTGGCTGCTGCTCTTTTGTCTGATACGGGTGGTGTGGCAACCCTAGTTGGAGACCCACCTAATCTAATGATTGGTTCAGCTTTTGGGATTGATTTTAATACATTCTTAATACATATGGGATGGATGGTGTTAGTAGCATGGATGGTTGTTCTATTTATGCTCCGTTATATATTTAAAGAAGAATTGGCAACGGTTCCGCAGGAATTAGATTTACAGGACCGGGTGCCGTTATCTGATTCAAGGACTTGGTACGGTGCTTTAGGCGTGCTGGGTGTGATGACGATAGGGTTCATTTTACATAATGCTCTCCACTGGGAGCCCTGGTTCGTTACCGCTTTAGGTTTGACAGCGTTAATCTTTATAGGTAAAGACATCGATATGGAGGAGGCATTCCATCATACTGAATTAGCACTTTTGATGTTTTTCATCTCGCTATTCATTATCGTGGGCGGCGTTGAGCATAGCCAGTTTCTGGAATATTTAGGACAGTTCATTATTCCGTACGTGCAAGCAGACCTTTTATCTGCGACGCTTATATTAATGTGGGTGGCCGCGATTCTATCTGCAGCTATCGATAACATACCTTTTACAGCAGCGATGATCCCAATTATTGCAGGAATGGAGACTCAGGGAATTAACGTCTCACCATTACTTTGGGGTTTGGCCGCCGGCGTAGGAATGGGCGGTAACGGGACTCACATAGGCTCAACAGCGAATGTCTTTATTGTGACAATCTCAGAGAGGATGGCCAAGGATGCAAATGATCCAAGCTTGGCCATCACACCGCTCTTGTGGATGAAGAAAGGCCTACCTGTAATGTTAGCAACATTGGTAACCTGCACCCTGATTATGTATTTTTTCTGGGATTTCTTTTCTGCACCGGTAATTTAAACTTGCCCCCTACAACTTTACCCATTAGTTGTAGGGGGCAGTCAATGGTAGTTCTAGGTCGTTATTAGAGATGGATAGGAGCCCCTCAGTATAGCAGGGTGTTGCATATCAGTTATTTTTCCAGATTAGATGAATTGAAGCATTCAGACGAAGTCATACTTTTCTATGAAAACAAAATTATCATGGATGAAAAGAGATACACCTGGAATAAAGAAACTATACTTAAACACGTACCGCGCGATTCAATATTGCTTTTGGTAGCATCATTAGAAAACCGCACTTTTGTTTTAGAACTTGCCGCTGACGTTTCCTTGTCACTATCTGCAGAACTCCGCTCGCTGCGAAGCCTTATGTTCAATGAAGAAGGCGAGTTCTTTCTAGCTGGAAAAGCAAACCAGATTATTGACTGGTATAAGACACATAGATATTGTGGTTCCTGTGGCTATGAGACGACGCTGAATAAAAATCAACGAGTATTAACTTGCCCTTCGTGCGAGATTCAATATTTCCCCCGAATTAACCCTTGTGCGATAGTATTAGTCACTAGAGGTAGTGAAATTCTGTTAGCACGAAACGCACGATTCCGAACTGGGTTTTTTAGTTGCCTGGCAGGCTTTATAGAAATTGGGGAGAGCGCTGAAGAGACAGTCCATAGAGAGATAAAAGAAGAAGTAGGGATTACCGTCAAAAATGTGAGGTATAAAAAAAGCCAATCTTGGCCATTTCCTAGCCAATTAATGCTTGGTTTCCACGCGGATTATCTTTCCGGGGATATAGTGCCGGAGCCCGCTGAAATAGAGGAGGCAGCGTGGTTCAATGTTTTTAATTTGCCAGCTGTACCATCCGCTGAAATTAGTGTAGCAGGCGAATTGATTCAGCTTTATAAACAAGAAATTGAGGAAAAAGTATAGAATGACATAGTCAAAGAATCTTTAGGACTTTAATGAAATTGATACTGGTGCGGGGTAGGAGAACGTTGTGGAATTTATAATTGAGTACGGTATGTTCTTGGCTAAAGCAATTACTATCGTAGTGTCGATAGGGTTAGTTGCCGGTCTGATCGCATCGGCTGGACAAAAAACTAAAAAAAGTGGCAATAAAGGAAATATAAAAGTAACCCGAATTAATGATCATATTGATGAGCTTCGTGATGCATTACGGATCTCAGTTCTAGGTAAAGACGAGTTAAAGAGTATTGAGAAAGTTGAAAAGAAAGAGGCAAAAGAATTTCAAAAGAAAAAGAAAAAGTTAAAAAAGAGTGACGTAGAGGAAGGGTCGAACGACACTGATGCAAATCTAAAGAAGTTTTTTGTTCTCAATTTTGAAGGTAATGTTGCCGCTGATGCAGTTTGTTCCTTAAGAGAAGAAATTACGGCGGTTCTATCCTTGGCCACACCTCGTGATGAAGTAATTGTTCGATTAGAGAGTCCCGGGGGAATGGTTCACGCCTATGGGCTAGCATCATCGCAGCTGCTTAGAATTAAAAATCAAAAAATCCCATTAACTATTTGCGTGGATAAAGTCGCTGCTTCGGGGGGTTATATGATGGCATGTCTTGCGGATAAACTAGTAGCGGCGCCATTTTCGATTATTGGTTCGATTGGAGTTTTAGTGCAGCTTCCTAACTTTCATCGAGTCTTAAAGAAGTATGACGTAGATTATGAAATGATTAGTGCTGGAGAGTACAAGAGAACCCTGTCCCATTTCGGTGAGATCACAACTAAGGGTAAAGATAAAGTACAAGAGGATGTGGAAAACATCCATCGAATATTTAAAGATTGGGTAAAGACTTATCGTCCCAGTATAGAAATTGATTCGATAGCAACTGGTGAGACCTGGGTGGGAACTCAAGCCAAAGACAGATATATGGTGGATGAAATTAAAACAAGTGATGAGTGTATAATTGAAGCGTGTGAAGAATCCGAGGTATTCGAAGTAGAATTCGAAATTAAAAAGTCTATTCAAGATAAGCTTGGAAGCCTCTTAGAGGCTACCGGAGAGCGGTTATTGAATCGTTGGTTTAGTAAATCGAATAGCGATATCTATCAATAGAGAGAAGCGAGAATGACAGATCAAATTTTTAAAGCATTAAGGGTCTCAGAGGTTTCAGAGCATAAATTCGAATCTAATATCATTGACCGCTCAATCAACGATTTGCCAGATAATGAAGTTCTAATTGAAGTTCTATATTCGTCAGTGAATTACAAAGATGCACTTTCAGCATCTGGAAACAAGGGAGTCACACGAAATTATCCTCATACCCCTGGAATTGATGCTGCCGGTATTGTTGTTTCTTCGAAAACTGACAAATTCCACCCTGGAGATGAGGTAATTGTTACTGGGTTTGATCTGGGAATGAACACAGATGGCGGGTTTGCCCAATTTATTTATGTCCCATCTAACTGGATTATAAATCGACCCAAAAATTTGAGTATCAAACATAGTATGATTCTAGGCACGGCTGGCCTCACAGCGGCTTTATGCGTAGAGAAATTGATCAAGGCTGGAGTGACAAAAGATTGTGGTGATATCCTGGTAACTGGTGCCACGGGTGGGGTCGGTGTTATAGCAATTTCATTGCTACGGAAACTTGGATATGACGTAATAGCAAGTACCGGGAAACCTTCTGAGGCCGGTTTTTTAGAAAGCCTCGGTGCGAGTGTAATTGATAGAGCAGAATTGAGTGAGCCCTCTAAGAAACCATTATTGCGAGAAAGATGGGGAGGTGCGATAGACGTCGTTGGGGGTGAAACTTTAGTCAGTGTTTTGAAGCAGCTTAAATATGGCGGAAGCATCGCAGCTTGCGGTTTAGTGGAGTCGCCAGCTTTGAAAGCGACCGTTTTGCCGTTCATACTTCGAGGAGTGAATCTATTAGGAGTAGATTCGGTAGAGTTGCCGTTGTCCAGCAAGGATTCTGTTTGGCAGAAATTTGCGGGTGACTGGAAAATTGACAACCTTGAGGTGTTAAGCACGGAAATTGGGCTCGAAGAGTTGCCAAGTAAGCTTGAGTTAATTCTATCTGGTAAAGCCCGAGGGCGGTTCTTGCTAAATATAGGTAGCTAACGACGATTAAAAAGCGGGTCTGGTGTTAGTACATTACCCTGATAGGTTGCTTGAAAGTCGTCAAAAGCTTTTATACAGGCCTCAGGGTCTTGGTCATGTCGGATGAGGTATGAATCGAATCCACACTGCGCCATATAAAAAAGCTGATCTCGCAAAACATCCCCAATTGCCCTAATTTCCCCCCGGTAATTCAAAACTTCCCTTAATTCTCTTGCCGTTGTGTAGGGTCGTCCATCTGAAAAGATAGGAAAATTCAACGCAATCATAGGAAGATCGCTCAAGTCGGTATCAATTTCATCTACAAATTCATGGCTATCGAGCCATATAGTTATGTTGCCCAGATGCGCTTCAATTTCTGAGTTGTAAAGTTTCCAAAAGTTCAATGGCACTATAAAATTCTTCTCAGGGACGGCTTGTAGAATTTCTGGCCCCGTTGCGTCTTGGAGTAGGGTCCATCTATCTTGTATTACCTTGCCAGACTTAATCAGGCTTTGCATAAACATATTCCTTGAATGGCTGTAACCCTATTCGATTATAGGTATCTATAAATGCTTCGCCTTCATTCCTTGCACCGAGGTAGACGTTAACAATTTTATCAATTACTTCGGGAATTTCATTTTGAGAAAATGCAGGACCGATTATTTTTCCTAAACTAGCTTTAAGTTTAGAGGAACCGCCAAGAGATATTTGATAGAACTCCTCACCTTTTTTGTCTACGCCTAGTATACCAATGTTGCCTACATGGTGATGTCCGCATGCGTTCATGCAGCCGGAGATGTTTACTCTAAGCTCTCCGACTTTTTTAAGGAATTGTTCCTGAGCGAATTGGCGCTGGATTGATTCTGCTATAGGAAGAGATTTTGCATTAGCTAGCGCACAAAAGTCGCCACCAGGGCAACAGATCATATCTGTCAACAAACCTAGGTTAGGACTAGACAAAGATTCTTTGTCTAATTTTTTCCAGAGCGTCAGGAGGTCTGCCTGTTTAACGTCGGCCAGGACGATGTTCTGGTGATGAGTTACTCTCACTTCACCAAAACTGAATTCTTCAGCGATATCGGCTAAACAGGTAAGCTGAACATCGGTGATGTCCCCAGGAGCCACCCCGGTTTCTTTCAGGCAAATTGAAACTATAGAATAACCGAGTTTCTTATGAGGCTTAACATTTTGGTCAAACCATGACTTGAATAATAAGTTCTTATCTAGCTCAGAGGTCAGCTCTTCTGGGTCGTCAGCTAGTTCCTCATAACTTGGAGCAATGAAGTAGGACTTACATCTATCAATCTCTTGCTCAGTAAGTGTTGAAGGCCCATTTTTAATCTTTTGCCATTCCTTGAACACTAGGTTCTTAAATTCATCTATTCCTGTTTCTTTTACTAATATTTTTATACGCGCCTTATATTTATTATCACGACGACCTAACCGATTATAAACTCGTAATATTGCTTCAAGTGCTGTTAGTAAGTGAGGTTTAGAAACGAATTCAAAAACCTCCCTCCCGATAACAGGTGTTCGTCCTAAACCCCCGCCGGCGAGTATCTGGAAACCAATCTCCCCTTCAGGGTTTCTCTTGAGGTATATGCCAATATCATGAACTTGCGTAGCCGCTTGATCCTCAGTGGTCCCGCAAACTGCAATTTTGAATTTTCTTGGTAGGTAGGCAAACTCAGGATGAAATGTTGACCATTGCCTAATGATTTCACAATAGGGTCTACTATCTTCTAGTTCTTCAGGGGAGACTCCTGCGAATTGATCAGTCGTGGTGTTACGGATGCAATTACCACTAGTTTGAATAGCATGCATCTCTACCTTTGAAAGATCTTCTAAGATGTCAGGTAAATCTTCAAGAGCTGGCCAATTAAACTGTATATTTTGGCGGGTGGTTAAGTGGCCATAGCCCTTGTCGTAATGATTTGAGATAAAAGCTAGCTTCCGTAACTGATCAGAAGATAACATGCCATATGGCACTGCTACTCTGAGCATGGGTGCCATCCGCTGGATATACAATCCATTTTGAAGCCGTAACGGGAGAAATTCTGCTTCGCTCAGGTCACCTGAAATGTATCTTTCGGTTTGATCGCGAAATTGTTTAATGCGATCCGAGAGCATCTGATGATCGTACTGGTCGTATTTATACATATAAAATTTCAGTCGCGCTCAAGATGAGCCTAGCGATCGCTCGTTTTTTTAACAATTTCGTCTCGGTCAATACTAACGTTAAAATCAACTTTAGCAGAAAAGTATTTTAAAGGACTGGTGAGTGAACTCACTCAACTCGTAACATAAAATTACAGGTTTTGTGACAAAAGCTTTGCTAGTTTCTCCTTGCTCACAGACTTTCGTAGAGCTAAATCGTCAACTTGGCTTTCGGAAATCTTCCCTACAGAGAAGTATCGAGACTCTGGATGGGAAAAATATAAACCACTAACCGATGCAGCAGGGCGCATTGCATAACTTTCAGTCAGGGAGACGCCGATACTCTTTTCTGGCTCCAATAAAGAAAACAATGTCTCTTTCTCGGAATGGTCTGGGCATGCTGGATAGCCCGGTGCAGGCCTAATTCCCTGATAATTTTCAGAAATGAGTTCTTCATTGTTGAATGACTCTTCGGTACAGTATCCCCAGTATTCTTTTCGCACTCTCTCATGCATGTGCTCCGCAAAGGCCTCGGCTAAACGGTCCGCAAGCGCTTTTACTAATAACGCATGATAGTCATCATTTTCTTTCTCGTACTCTTTTGAAAGAGCTTCTTCGCCTATTCCAGCTGTTACAACAAACCCGCCTAGAAAGTCCGAAACTGTCTTCTCTTGTGGCGCAATGAAATCTGCTAAGCATAAATTAGGCAGCGCAGGTTCTTTGATCATTTGCTGACGCAAGAAATGGAATGTGTTGTAAGGGAGTTTGTCGCCTTCTCCTCTAAAAATTCCAACATCATTAGTTCCAATTCTCTTTGCAGGCCAAAACCCGATCACCGCGTTAGCCTGCAATGAATTTTCTTTGACTAATCGCGATAGTAGCTCTCTTGCATCATTAAATAATTCAGTTGCTGCCTTACCCACTTTGTCATCTTCTAATATGTCGGGATACTTTCCACTAAGTTGCCAGGTAATAAAGAACGGAGTCCAGTCAATGTATTTTATCAATTCCTCAATTGGATAGTTCTTGAATACTTTTTTATCTAAGAACATTGGGGCGCTAGGCGTATACGCGCTCCAGTCAATTGATAACGAGTTGTTATTAGCTTCCTTATAATCAAGAATACTTCGCGAGCTTTTTCGTTTGGCTGTCCTTTCACGTATGTGGGAGTACTCAGACTTAATTGCATCGCAATAGCCTTGTCGCTTTTCTTCATTCAGCAATGAGCTTACAACGGAAACACTTTTTGATGCGTCTGGCACGTATATTGTGCTGTTATTCTTATAACCCCCTTCAATTTTGACAGCTGTATGTGCCTTTGATGTCGTAGCTCCCCCAATTAGGAGGGGTACTGAAAAATTAAGGCGCTGCATTTCGGCGGCCACATGCACCATTTCATCCAATGATGGTGTGATTAATCCACTTAGACCAATGATATCTACGTTCTCTTTTTGCGCTACTTCTAATATCTTCTCGCATGGAACCATTACACCTAAGTCAATGATTTCATAATTATTGCATCCAAGAACTACCCCCACTATGTTCTTACCAATATCGTGAACATCACCTTTTACAGTTGCCAGAAGTACTTTACCTTTTCTTTGTATTTTCTCACCAGCTTGCTCCGCCTCAATAAAGGGTAGTAAATATGAAACGGCCTGCTTCATAACGCGGGCACTTTTCACTACTTGCGGTAGAAACATTTTGCCAGATCCAAATAAATCTCCGACCTGGTCCATTCCGCGCATGAGCGGCCCCTCAATGACCTCAATGGGCTTGGAAACCGTCTTTCGAGCCAACTCGGTGTCCTCTTCGATGTATTTTGTAACACCCTTCACCAAGGCATAACTTAGTCTATCTTCAATAGAATTATTCCTCCAAGACAGATCCTCTGAAGACCCTTCTGATGCCCGGTTTGTAATAGACTCAGCTAGTTTCATTAGATTATCTGTGGCGGATTCATTCCGGTTCAAGACAACGTCTTCTACAGCCTTTTTTAACTTAGGCGGAATATCATCATAGACTGTAAGTTGGCCGGCATTAACAATCCCCATCGTCAATCCTGCTTCAATAGCATGAAAAAGGAAAACCGAGTGAATGGCTTCGCGAATAGTATTATTCCCTCTAAAAGAAAAAGAGACGTTGCTTATTCCGCCTGAAATTTTAGCGTGAGGGAGATTTTTCTTGATGTATCGGCAGCATTCAATAAAGTCAACTGCATAGTTATTGTGTTCTTCGATGCCGGTTCCGATCGCGAATACATTGGGATCGAAGATTATATCTCCGGGGGGGAAATTTAATTTCTCTGTCAGTAATTTGTAGCTACGTGCACAGATTGTATTTTTTCTTTCTAGTGAGTCTGCTTGGCCACTCTCGTCAAAGGCCATTACTATAACTGCCGAGCCGTATTGCAAACATAACTTTGCTTTCTCAAGAAATTCAGCCTCACCTTCCTTTAAGCTTATAGAGTTAACAATTGACTTTCCTTGCGTCCACTTTAAACCCGTTTCGATGATTTCCCACTTTGACGAGTCAATCATAATCGGAACCCTACTTATGTCTGGTTCCGAGGCGACAAGTTTTAAAAATATCTCCATGGCTTCTCGTGAATCGAGCATGCCTTCATCCATGTTAATATCGATAATCTGAGCTCCAGCCTCAACCTGCTGGCGCGCAACATCTATTGCTTCTTCATAATTCTCGTCTCTGATCAAACGCGCAAATTTTGCTGATCCTGTAACGTTGGTACGTTCGCCGATATTTACAAATAATGATTCCTCTCCGATGTTTAACGGTTCCAATCCACTTAAGTTGCAAGATTTTATTCTGTTTCTAACAGTGCGAGGAGGGAGGTCGCGAACCGTTTCAACAATTTCTTTGGTATGCTCAGGAGTTGTGCCACAGCACCCTCCAACAATATTCACAAATCCTTGTTCCGCGAATTCTTTAATCAGAGCAGCCATCTCTGACGGAGTTTGGTCATACTCACCAAACTCATTCGGCAGACCAGCGTTTGGGTGAGCGGAGACATAGAAGGATGCGATTGAAGAAATTTCCTCTACGTGAGGCCGAAGTTGCTCAGCGCCTAACGCGCAATTGAACCCTACTGAAAGGGGAGAAGCGTGCATAACAGAGTTGTAAAAAGCCGAGACAGTTTGTCCAGACAAAGTTCGACCGCTAGCATCCGTGATTGTCCCTGAGATCATTACTGGCAAGGCTACACCCAGTTCCTCGAAACAGCTTTGGATAGCGAAAATTGCTGCTTTGGCGTTTAATGTGTCGAAGGAAGTTTCAACCATAATAATGTCAGAACCACCTTTAATTAAACCGCTTGTTGAAATTTTGTAGTCCTCGACTAGCGAGTCGAAGCTAGTGTTGCGCAAGGCTGGGTCATTCACATCTGGGGAAATTGATGCTGTCTTACTCGTGGGCCCAAGAACTCCAGCTACAAACCGAGGCCTTTGTGGGTCGTTGTTATAGATCTCGTCACAAGCGGATCGAGCTAGTTTTGCTGCCTCTAGGTTTAGTTCGTAGGTAATTTCACTAAGGCCATAATCAGACTGGGAACTCCCCGTAGAGTTGAACGTGTTAGTTTCAACTATGTCACACCCGGCATTCAGGTAGGATAGATAAATCTTACTGATGATGTGAGGCTGAGTTAGCGTGAGTAAATCATTATTCCCAGAAAGATCGGACTCATGATTTTTGAAGCGCTCCCCTCTAAAATCTGATTCAGACAATTTTTTACCTTGAATCATGGTGCCCATAGCACCATCGAGAACAAGAATTCGCTGTTCCAGTAATTCGGTGAGGATCTTGAAAGAAGAGTGGGGTCTCATAAAGCTTCAGTCGTGTTGCAAATAACAAAAAGTAAACAATTTTATCAAAAACGAGCGGTTACGCTAAGTTCAAATAGCTGCTGAAATATTTCAATTATTTTCTTTACGCCTCCAATCAAGTAAAATGTGTGTGTTTTCAAGCCTGATGAGATATGTCTATGGTTAAGGTCACAGAATCCGCACAAGAGTATTTAGCTGAACTCCTGAGTAAACAGGAGGTTGAGGGTATTGCAGTAAGAATATTTATTCTTGATGCAGGAACCCCTAGAGCAGAAACCTGTATATCTTTTTGTCGGCCGGGAGAAGAAAAAGCTGACGACGAGGAAAAGGTATACAAGGACTTTAACGCGTTTATTGAGCGGGCTAGCATACCTTTTCTTGAGGATGCTGTCGTCGACTTTCAGAAGGACTCAATGGGTGGGCAACTTACTATAAAAGCGCCTAACTCAAGAATGCCTAAACTCACAGACGATAGCTCTCTCGAAGATCGCATTAATTATGTTCTGTATAACGAGGTTAACCCAGGTTTGGCATCCCACGGCGGGCATGTATCTCTAGAAGAGGTATTCGAGGAGAGCGTGGCTGTCCTTCGCTTTGGTGGTGGATGTCAAGGATGCGGAATGGTTGATGTAACTCTTAAGGATGGGGTCGAAAAAACCCTTCTAGGGCAGATCCCTCAGCTAACTGAGGTGCGAGATGTAACGGATCATTCTGTTAAAGAGAACGCGTACTACCAGTAAGATTCATTCCGGGTATGCCTTTTGAAGTGAGTTATAGACAGCTTCCTTAAAATTAGTATTCTTAGGGTCGAGAGAATCGATTATATCTACAAGATGCTCATTGTCTTCTCGGCCGTCCCAAATCTTTATATAAGTCCCTTTTTTATATCCGTAGTCTTGGCGGAAGATATTCAAGACATTCTTGCCAACATATTGAGAGTATAACTCTCCCCAAGATAACTCGCAGTCATCCATAATCATGCTAAATAAATCGATTTCAATGCGTTGCGATATTGCTGTGGCGATCAATAGTTCAAGCTTTGAAATTAGATCGCAACCTTCCAAATTAATCTCTTTATCATCAAACCTAATATTCTTTTCGGGTTTGGTATCTGGAATCAGCCTTAGCAGTAGTTTTAATGACTCTTTTTGGTCTCCCTTAGCTCTCAAAAGAATTTCAGATAAGAAAAAGTGCCATATGTCTATTAGCTCCATTTGGAGTTGGGCTAAGTCTTTTTGTTGCTTTTTCCACCATTTCCACCCGTGATGTTCTATGGCTTCCGCGCCCTCGATCGCCACCGCGCGAAGATAGGGGTACTTCGCGTTTATCCAATCGGGGTCAACCTTAGAATTCATGGTTGCTTGAAGTTCCAACATTGTAGTTGCTTGGTCTGATGACAACATTGCGGGCTATGATCTATATAACTTTGGCGGGGAGGGTGCGCAGACTAGATGGCCTGTAACTTTGACTGTTTGGTAAGAGTGTTAAGCATTTCTTTGCGACTTCTAAGCATGTCATTATAGGACTTTCTTGCTGCTTCGCTCTCAGGGTCTTTAGATTCTGACGCATCTAATTCGTTCAACCAAGATTCCAAAACTTTGATTTCGCTTGTCAATTGAGCGGTGCCTTCATCGATTAGCTGTTTATCAATGTTAATTTGAGCTTGTTTACTGTCTTCCTGGACCATAGGTTATCTGCCGTAGATTTAAATCATAAATATCAGATATTTAGGGAAATATACTAATGTATTTATTTAGACTTTTCCCATCCTAAATAGCCTTATTCTGGCATAATTCTAGCTGGAGAAGCAGGGTCTCATAGGGTAGTTTATTGGTCAAGACGAAATGGTAGTCTCTAAGATCGACAATTACACTCTTTGGAAAACCAATAATTCGTGTAACCGCTTCTGATACACTACTCGAGGAGTACCATGCTTGGTAGGCTCACCCCACATGTCAACGATTATGCGGATGTCCTGCTTTGTGAGTAATGGCAACTCCAGATACCCTAACTGATTGTACTTAAAGGAAAAACTGTTAATTCGCTCCATATCCAATCGTTTTAGCTTAGAAGGTGGGATATTGTTGGAGCCCATTTTCTTTGAATGGATTAGTTCTGCGGCCGCGGCGACCCTATACAGTTCTAGGGTGAGTGTTTTCCTGACTTCTGTATTAGTTTTCTTTGAGTCTAATCTCGAGCGCAAAATAATGGTCGCTTGTTTATAGGCAGTGTATAGAGGGAATTTCTCCCGGCATAGCATAAGGGCCGCATCAAAATCATTCTTCCTCCTCATTTCTGAAACTAATTGCAGCCAGCTAACCGGCTTTATGGGAGCCTTTTTATCAACCTTATTGATTTTGCTATGGATTTTTGCCCCTTTCAGAGGGGGATTAAGGTTTGATTTGCCTAACGGTGGAAGTGGCAATGATCTTTTTATTTCGCGGTCGCGTTGAATCAATTGATGTCTATGCAATAGGAAACTTGTGATCCCGACAGCCGTGATAAATAGAAGTAAGAAGAAGGCGTCCATGTGAATTAATCAGTACTAGCTAAGGTTTACAGATCTTATGACTATAGGCATTTTAGTATCATTATATTTTAACCTTGACTGACGGGTCCAAGCTTTTTAGAATGCGCGGCGTCCAACAGTAACACTGAACAATCAGACTGTGTCCCGTTCGTCTAGAGGCCTAGGACACCGGGTTTTCATCCCGGCAACAGGGGTTCGAAACCCCTACGGGACGCCAATTTTTATTTAATTAAATCAGTAGCTTAAAAAAAATAGGGTCAAAATCGAGGGGAATCTGAGGGCAATGGCGTTTTATTAGAGCGCATATTGAATACCTTGACCTCAGTCGTCACGAGCCTTCTGATCATTTATCGTTTC
>ERZ802830.2629-NODE-2629-length-16007-cov-8.40252_pt1 | contig 16007 bp, 21 predicted proteins | sample MGYA00345654_ERZ802830 | MGnify/ENA primary metagenome ERZ802830 (study PRJEB30503, sample SAMEA104212375) | marine metagenome | biome: Westerlies Biome; feature: [SRF] surface water layer (ENVO:00010504) within the epipelagic zone...; material: water...
TGACATTCTCGCCAGACTGCTTGAGGTCGGTGTGGACATTTCAAAATATAGCTAAGAAGGAAAACACATGGCTAAAAATCAATACGAAAAGATGGTGTCACCTGCTGGCATAGCAGTGTGGCCCCACCTCAATTCACCTGACACCAAGTTTGATAAGGGTGATGGCAGTGGTGAGTACAAGGTCGATGTCAAACTGGACGAGGCTACAGCCCAACCCGTCATCGATAAACTGCAAAAAATTCTTGACCAGTATCATGCAGAGGAAATCTCTCAGAACCCCAAGGTCAAACAGTTCAACACCCACTTGCCAATTCAAGAAGAGGTGGATGACCAAGGTAATCTGACAGGTAGCTGGATACTGAGGGTTAAACAGAAGGCGCGAATTCACACTAACAACAACGGGCCAGTTGATATGAAGGTTGCTTTGTTCGATGCCAAGCGGCGTCCTACAAACGCTCAGATTGGTGGTGGTTCTACCATCAAGGTGGCAGTGACCATCGTACCGTTCACTATGCCTAGTAACAAATCAGTTGGCATCACCCTGCGCCTGTATGCAGTGCAAGTTATCAACCTAGTTGAAGGTGGGTCTGATAGCGATGTCTCCATGTTTGACGAAGAGGATGGCTTCACTGATGAGGTATCTGAAGTAGCCAGCACCTTTGCTAAACCAGATGATACCAGCGACTACGGTGCCACTGATTTCTAGCATTGGTGGCATACGCTATCCCAGCACTACAAGGCAAAGAGCAATAGCGAATGGTTGGCGGTCTGGCTTAGAAGAAAGCCTTGCCGCCGACCTCACTGTGAAAGGTGTGCAGTTCAAGTATGAAGAGAACAAGTTAAAGTATCTAGTACCTGAACGCACTGCTACCTACACCCCAGATTTCTACATCACTACACGGTCAGGTAAGACCATTGTGATTGAGAGCAAGGGCCAGTTTAAAACTGAAGACAGAGCCAAGATGTTGTTGGTGAAAGCACAGCATCCTGACCTTGATATTCGGCTGGTCTTCTCCAACCCTAATACAAAAATTTCAAAGCAATCAAAGACAACCTACGCGATGTGGTGTGAGAAGCATGGCTTCCTCTACTCAAAGCGTGTTGTCCCACAAGAATGGATAGATGAATGAAGAGGACAGACGTTAAGTATCTTATCGTCCACTGCGCCTACACCCCACCCAGTATGAACATTGGTGTCAAAGAAATTGACCAGTGGCACCGCGAGAAAGGCTGGCTAGGATGTGGTTACCATGTGGTTATCAAGCGCAATGGTAGAGTCGAGCGAGGTCGTCCCTATCACAAGCAGGGGGCGCACGTTCGCAGCATCAATAATAAATCTGTGGGCATCTGCCTGATCGGTGGCATGACCGCCGACAAGAAAGGCCCAGAAATTAACTACACTGATGCTCAATACACAGCACTGCGAGAGGTGCTGGAAGAACAGCAGGAACTATTCGGAGATGACACTGAGGTCAAAGGTCACACTGATTTTGACAGCGGCAAGACCTGTCCGAACTTCGATGCTGCCCTCTGGTTTGAAACCGGAGAACTGAAGCAAACTTTCTAGGTTGCACTATAGCTCACTCAACAATTCTGTTGGGTGGGTTTCTTTAAATCCCAGACATCTTGGAGATATCCGCATGACACAAATGCAAACAGTTACTAAGCACCTCAACACCTATGGTTCTATCAGCCCACTGGAAGCCCAATCGAACTACAACATCTGGCGTCTAGCCGCTGTTGTAAATCGGCTGAAGAACGCTGGCACTGACATCGTAATGAGCATGAAGACAGCACCTAGCGGGGCCAAGTATGCAGAATACAAACTCGCAAGAGGCTGAATTCTTAGGCCATGAAAGCTGCCCTGACTGTGGTTCCTCAGATGCACTGGGGGTCTACAGCAATGGCACTCATTGCTTCAGTTGCGGGGTAAGTAAGACCTTATCCCGTGACAGTTCTACCGCACCTGTCCGAAAGGTATCTCAAATGCAGACTAATCTTATCGCCATTGGCGAACCACAGGCTTTGCCACGGCGCAAGCTGACTGAAGAAACCTGCAAGAAATTTGGTTATAACATTGGTGAGTACAACGGTCAGCCATGTCATATTGCTAACTACCGCAACAACTCAGGTCAGGTGGTAGCACAGAAGTTGCGGTTCGCTGACAAGGGCTTCAAGTTCTTAGGTGACACCAAGGCTGCTGGCCTGTACGGGCAGCACCTCTGGTCTGCTGGCAATGCTAAAATGTTGGTGATTGTAGAGGGCGAGATTGATGCCTGTTCTATGAGCCAAGCACAGGGCAATCGTTTCCCTGTGGTGTCAGTTCCCAATGGCTGTCAGGGTGCTAAACGTGCGGTGCAAAACTCACTTGAATTTGTTGAGAGTTTTGACCGTGTGGTTATCATGCTAGACAGCGATGATGTGGGCCGTGCGGCAAGCGTAGAGATTGCTGAACTGCTGACACCAAGCAAAGCTGCCATCGCCACCCTGCCACTCAAAGACCCTAACGAAATGCTGGTGGCTGGACGTACCAAAGAACTGATCGATGCCATGTGGCAAGCGAAGGTTCACAGACCAGACGGTATCCTTGCAGGTACAGACCTATGGGATGACGTATCAATAGATGCTGACACCCCGTCTATCCCTTACCCATTCCAATCACTGAACATCAAGACACACGGCATACGTCGAGGTGAACTGGTGACCATCTGTGCTGGCAGTGGCGTAGGGAAATCGCAGGTGTGCAAAGAGATTGCATACCACCTTATCAACCAAGGCCAATCAATCGGGTACATCGCATTGGAAGAGAATGTGAAGCGTACCGCATTGGGCCTCATGGGGCTGGCATTGGATAAGCCCCTGCACCTCAGTAAAGAGGGAGTATCAGACGATGACTTACGATCAGCTTTTGACCTTACAGTTGGCAGCGGTAGTGTTTATCTTTATGACCACTTTGGGTCGCTAGAGACAGACAACCTGCTGAACAAGGTACGTTACTTAGCCAAAGGTTGTGGCGTATCTTATGTCATACTCGACCACTTGAGTATCGTTGTAAGTGGCATCGATGACGGCGATGAACGCAAGAACATCGACGTTGTAATGACTAAGCTACGGTCCCTGTGTGAAGAGACAGGCATTGGCCTCATACTTGTGTCCCACCTACGCCGCCCATCTGGTGAACGTGGCTGGGAGAATGGCCTTGAAGTCACCCTCAATTCCCTACGTGGCTCTGCATCTATCGCCCAGCTATCAGACATGTGTCTGTCAGTTGAGCGTGACCAACAGGGCGAGAACCCAAACCAATCTACCGTGCGTGTCCTGAAGAACAGGTTCTCCGGTGAGACAGGTATTGGGTGCTTGCTCAACTACAACATCGACACAGGCCGCATGACTGAAGTGACACAAGCCAGTGTCTTTGAAGTAGAGGAACAGCATGATGACTTTTAAAGACAAGTATTGGCACGAGAAGTGTGCCGAACTGGAAGAGTACATCGCAACGCAGAAGCGTGAATGTGAGTATTGGGAACGAGAAGCGAAGACACTCATTATCCGCAACAGCAAGCTGAAAGCACAGATTAGACTTTGGAAAGGTACAGCACCATGATTAACCTACTGTTCGACATTGAGACTGATGGTCTTGATGCAACTGTGTGTCACTCACTCGTCATCATCGATGTGAACAGTGGCGTTAAGATTAGCTGCGCTGACAATCAGCAAGGCTACTTTCCTATCGATGAAGGGCTTGACATAATGTCACAGGCTGACATCCTGACAGGCCACAACATCATGGGCTATGACCTTCCCCAACTTGATAAGCTGTATGGCTTCAAGTTTACTGGTGAAATCCATGACACCCTGCTCATGTCCCGCCTGATCTGGTCGGACCTGAAGGGTGATGACTTCAAGGAACAGAAAGTCACAGGCAGACTGATCGGCAGTCACAGCCTGAAGGCATGGGGTCATCGCCTTGGTAACTACAAGGGTGACTTTGAATACAGTGTCGAGAAGTTTGCTCAGTGGTCTAAGGAAATGCAGGACTACTGTGAACAGGACTGTCACCTGAACCTGCAGCTATACAAATTGATGCTGGCTAAGAAACCATCACCGGAAAGTATCAAGCTAGAGCATGACTTTGCAGCCATCATCCTGAAGCAGGAAGCGCAAGGTTTTAACTTCGACGAGGATGCAGCACACAAGCTGCTGTCTACACTACAGGGCAGACATGCTGAACTAGAAGTCGAACTGCAGAAAGCCTTCCCACCGTGGCAGGTAAAGGAACCATTCACACCCAAGGTCAACAATAAGACCAGAGGATATGTGAAGGGCGTCAAGACCTACAAGGTTAAAGACGTTGTGTTCAATGCTGCATCCCGTGACCATATCGCAGACAGATTGCAGAAGGTTCGCGGGTGGGTGCCAACTCTATACACACCCAGTGGTAAGCCACAGGTAGATGAAAGTGTGCTGTCTAAGCTGGACTATCCAGAGGCAGAGTTACTGAACGAGGTCATGCTGATTAACAAGCGTATCGGTATGCTGGCTACAGGTAACAATGCGTGGCTGAAGATGGTGAAGGATGGGAAGATACATGGAAGAGTTACCACCAATGGTGCTGCCACAGGTAGATGTACACATCAAAGACCAAACGTCAGCCAGACACCCAGCATCAACTCACCATACGGTGCAGATTGCAGAGCCTTATTCCATGCACCATCTGGATACTCGCTTGTGGGGGCAGATTTATCAGGGCTGGAACTCAGATGCCTAGCCCACTTCATGTCAATCTTTGACGGTGGTGCCTATGGCGATGTGATACTGAATGGTGACATACACACAGTGAACCAGAAGGCTGCAGGTCTAAGTTCACGTAGCCAATCGAAGGTATTCATATACGCATTTCTTTACGGTGGAGGTGCGGAGCGCATAGGTTCTATAGTTGGTGGCGATGCCAAAGCTGGCAAGAAGTTAATCAACAAATTTATGCAAGCCACACCAGCAATCAAGCTACTGCGAGAAGCAGTGCTGAATAAGGTTAAGACATATGGTTACCTCAAGGGATTAGATGGCAGAAAGCTACCTATCCGGTCACCACACTCAGCACTTAACATGCTCCTGCAAAGCGCGGGGGCATTACTAGCAAAGAAAGCAACCGTCATTCTGTACGAAAATCTAACCACTAAAGGTTATGCTTTCGGGGATGATTATGCGCTGGTCGCACACGTCCATGACGAAGTTCAACTCATAGCACGAAAGGACTTAGCCGATGATATCGGACGAGAAGCAGTTAAGTCTTTTCAGCAAGCTGGGCAGCACTTCAACTTCAGAATGCCAATCACAGGAGAGTACAAGACAGGACGAACATGGGCAGACACCCACTGATAAACAGCAGAGGCGAAGGCAGAGAAAGCTGGACCTGATCGAATATAAAGGTGGCAAGTGTGAGCGATGTAATACTGAGCATCATCCTGCCGCCTATGACTTCCACCACATAGACCCAACGCAGAAATCATTCACCCTGCACTCAAGTAACTTAGACCTGCAGTGGTCTAGGATACTAGCTGAAGCTGACAAGTGTGCGCTGCTGTGCGCCTGTTGTCATCGAATAATACACTACGAGAATGACCCACAGTTTAACTAAATCTAACCATAAGGGACTAGACATGACAGACGTACAATATATGACGCACATGGGCGATGACGATCTAGTCACCGATGCAGCCCGTGTGTCCTTCGACAAACAGGCAGAGAACTATGGACCTAATAGGAACGCAGGACTGATTGCATTCTTAGCAAGAGAGAACCACCTGCATCCCTTCTCACATCCTCAAGCTACATTCCGATGCAGCACCAGCATCTTCATAAGCAGACAACTTGCAAAGCACCAAGTCGGTGGAACATGGAATGAAGTAAGCAGACGGTATGTGAAGTCCTCACCCAGCTACTGGAAGCCTAACTTCTTTAGGGCTGCAGCACCTGATGTAAAGCAAGGGTCTAGCCCTGAAGCGCACAGACGCAGCGAGGAATTCCTAGAGGAATACCATGACATCTGCATCGATGCGATTGCCACCTATAACAAGATGGTTGCACTCGGCATCTGTGCTGAACAGGCGCGAGGTATCTTACCTCAAGGCGTCATCACCGAGTGGGTGTGGACAGGTTCTCTCCTGTTCTGGTCCCGTGTCTACAACCTTCGCATTAAGCCTGACGCCCAGCGCGAAGTCCAAGAGTTTGCCGAACTACTAGGCGAGCAGATGGCGTCTTTGTTTCCAATCTCATGGCAGGAGTTAACCAGAAATGGATGAACGATTAGCAGTAAGCGTAGACCTCGCAGAACTACTGGCAACCACACAAGTTCTGACTGAGTTGTGTATGCAGGGCGCAAGAATTTCAGATAACGATTGCCCATTCAGAAGTATCCTTCTGGACACAGCTTTTATTCTTAGTGAACGAGTTCAGCCTAAGAAGAACCCTGATCTAAGTGTGATGCCTTTCAAAGGTAAGCCACAATGAAGTTGCTGTTTGATGCTGATATCATAGCGTTCAAAGCAGCGGCTGCTGTTGAGCGTCCAATCAAGTGGGGTGATGGACTGTGGACCTTACATGCGTATGAGCATGAGGCCATAGACCACTGCCTAACTTACATCTCCAACGTCATGCGTGACCTGATGGCTAGTGACTACACCCTGTATCTCACAGGGCCAAACAACTGGCGTAAAGATATCCTTCCAACATACAAAGAGAACAGGAAAGATACACGCAAACCTCTGGTCCTACCTGCTGTCAGGCAGTGGATGATTGAGGAACAGAATGCAGTATTGTCTACCACCTTTGAAGCTGATGACCTACTAGGCATTCACGCTACTTCAAACCCAACCACCACCATCATCGTCAGTGAAGACAAAGACCTGCAGACTATACCTGCCCTACTGTACAACCCTGCAAAGGACACAGCGGTCAGACATATCGGTGTCTTTGAAGCTGCATACAACCACATGCACCAGACACTGACAGGTGACAAGACTGACAACTATGATGGTCTAGCAGGGTGTGGTCCTGTGACTGCCACCAAGATACTGGCATCTGCCAAAGAACCGGAAGACCTGTGGCCCTTGGTGGTTGCCGCCTTCAAAAAGAAAAACCTCTCAGAAGAACACGCTCTCGTACAGGCACAGGTTGCCCGTATCTGCCACGCCTCTGACTTAGATAAATCAGGAAAGGTTATACCTTGGACACCGATGTAAAACACCCCAGCCACTACGCTGATTATCCCATAGAACCTATCGTATTCATCATGGAAAACGAACTGTCATTCCATGTTGGCAACATCATTAAGTACGTCTGTCGCGCTGGTAATAAAAAATATGAAGGCAAGTCATTTGCTGAAAGTGAGGTAGCCGACCTGAAGAAAGCAATGCGCTACGCAGAGATGCGTATCAATCAGATTGAGGGAAAGGATATCATTGATGGCTAAGTGGCGTGAAGACTTCTCCACCAATGAACTTACCTTTAACCAGTACCAAGAGAATGCAGCCAAGACTGCCATTTATCCTGAAGACAGAGCCTTAGAATATCTGTCGCTTGGGCTAGTGGCAGAGGCTGGTGAATTCGCTGGTAAGATTGCCAAGTTCTACCGCAAGGACAAACCCTTTGAGACACAAGCAGTCATCGATGAACTCGGTGATATCTTGTGGTTCATCTCAGAGATGTCCCGACTGATGCAACAACCGCTGTCGATAATTGCAGATAACAACAACAAGAAATTAGCGTCCCGTGCAGAGCGAGGGCAGCTAAAGGGTGATGGAGATAATAGGTGACAGCAGCACTAGATACCAGAGCGCAGGTAGTAACACGGCGCACATATAACAGACCCCTCGACAAAGAGGGTACAAAGTTTGAAACATGGGGGCAGACTATTGGGCGTGTCATAGACCACCAGCGGTGGCTATGGGAACGCGCCAAGGGAACCAACCTGTCACAAAAAGAAAAGGATGAACTTGAGGAACTGAGGTTCTTGTTTCTTGAGCGCATCGCCTGTCCATCAGGCCGTACACTGTGGTTGGGTGGTACTGACGTAGCCAAGCGCAGAGAAGCCTCACAGTTTAACTGTTCATTCGGACAGGTAGAGACAGTCCATGATGTAGTCGATGCTATGTGGCTGTTGCTACAGGGCTGTGGTGTAGGCTTTGAGCCAGTGGTCGGAACCCTCAATGGTTTCGCTAAACCTGTAGAGATTGAAACCATCAGGTCCACCCGTGACTATCGTGGCTATGATAGGAACAGGGCGCATACACATAATGGTGTATATACACTTGAGGTAGGTGATAGCGCAGAGGCATGGGCGAAATCTATTGGCAAGCTGCTGGCTATGAAAGACCCTGTTGATAAGGTTGTCTTAGACTTCAGCCAGATCAGACCAGCAGGTGAAAGACTTAGTGGATACGGCTGGATTAGTTCCGGTGACAATACAATCCACAAAGCCTTTGAAGCTATCTGCGCTATCCTAAACAGACGCGCTGGGCAGCTACTGGACCGCATCGATATCCTTGATGTAGTCAACTGGCTTGGCACTACACTATCGTCTAGACGGTCTGCTGAGATTGCAGTGATGAACTATGGTGACAAGGATTGGGAACGCTTTGCCACTGCTAAGAAGGACCACTGGGTGGACAACCCACAACGAGGGCAGTCTAACAACTCACTGCTGTTCTGGAACAAACCAACGTACAGTCAACTGTCACATATCTTTCAGCTTATGACAGAGGCTGGTGGGTCTGAACCTGCCATAATTCATGCCACTGAAGCACAACGCCGTGCGCCTTGGTTTAAGGGAGTTAATCCATGTGCAGAAATACTTTTAGGTAATAAAAATTTTTGCAACTTAGTAGAGTTTGACCTCAACAAAACTAACGGTATGCACCCTGATCTGGTGAGCCATTGGATAGGCTTGATTGCCCGTGCAAACTACAGGCAAACCTGCGTGTCTTTCGATGATGGTATCCTTCAACGTAGCTGGCACGAACTGAACCAGTTCCTACGTCTGACAGGTGTAGGGCTGACAGGCATCGTGACTTGGGAACACCTCAATAATCCAGCTATGTTCGATATGTTGCGTAACGCTGCACATGAAGGCGCACATAGTATGGCTGATGAACTAGGACTGCCACGGTCCAAAGCAGTCTGCACAGTCAAGCCAAGTGGGACGCTTTCCAAAATCATGTCAACCACTGAGGGGGTGCATAAGCCCTTGGGCAAGTACATCTTCAACAACATAAAGTTCTCTAAGCATGACCCTCTCGTTCCCATCCTTGAAGCGGCTGGATACCGTGTGTTTCCTGACCCTTATGAAGGTCAAGGAGGTGATAGTGTTCTGGCTACCTTCCCCGTTTCTTACGAGGGTGTCAGCTTCGATACAGTGGATGGTAAGCACGTTAACTTAGAGAGCGCAGTGGCACAGCTAGACCGCTACAAGATGATGATGCAGCACTACGTTGACCACAACTGTTCTGTCACCATCAGCTACGACCAGACTGAGATTGAAGATATCATCGATTGGTTCCAAGAGAACTGGAACAACTTTGTTGGTGTGTCTTTCATCTACCGTAACGACCCTACCAAAACTGCAGAAGATTTAGGGTATCCTTACCTGCCACAGGAAGTGGTCGATCAGGAAACTTTTGAAGAATATGCAGCTACATTGAAACCCATTAACCTTGATGCAGCCAACAGCCTTGACGAGTTAGAGGATGATGGATGCGCCACAGGTGCATGTCCAATTAGGTAACTAATGCGTAAGAAATCGACGTACAAAAAGAAGGTAGAGGATATAGAGGTTGCACATGGTCCCCGTGTGCAGCCCCTACTTCCAATGAATGCAGCCCAGCGCAACTACATTGAGTGTATTAAGCAGTATCCTCAAGTCTTTGTCACAGGACCAGCAGGAACAGGTAAGACCTACATAGCTGCAGCCATTGCTGCTGACATGTACAACAGGCATCAGATACATAAGATAATCCTGACGAGGCCCAACATCCCTGCAGGTAAATCTCTTGGTTTCTTCTCTGGTACTATTGAGGACAAGATTGCACCGTGGGTCTACCCTCTCACTGAGGTGCTACAGCAGCGTCTTGGTAAGGGTAAGTATGAACATGCACACAAAAGAGGTGCTATTGAGATTGTACCTTTTGAGGTGATGCGTGGGCGTAGCTTTAACAACGCATTCGTTATCTTGGATGAAGGTCAGAACCTGACAACACATGAGATGAAGATGTTCCTGACCCGAATAGGTGAGGACAGCAAAGTCGTTGTAAACGGTGACATATCCCAACACGATCTAAAGGGTACACAGTCAGGTCTGCAGGTAGCTATCGATCTAATGCACAAGCACAACATCCCTGCAGCCCACTGTAACTTCACTCACGATGATGTTGTCAGGTCAGGTATATGTGCCGCTTGGACTAGGGCATTCTCTTAAAGGTTGCACTATAGAGGATTTATAAAATCATGAAAAAATTTCCATATATATCGGAAGAACTTATCACAGCACTGACCGAAAGAATTCCCCACATATCACCTAATAAAGGCGAGAGCATTGAAACGCTGATGTGGCGTGGAGGTATGCGCTCAGTAGTAGACCTTTTAACGCAACTTCATAAAGAACAACTTTATGAGAATTCACAGGATTAATATTTATGTGCTTTCCTAAATCACCCGCCCCTACGCCAGCACCGCCGCCACCAGCGGCACCACCTGCAGCGGCACCACGGCAAACTACCCAGCTTGGGTATGACCCGTCGAACCCTGAGAGTGGCATCGCTGCTGAACTGGGTGCTATCTCTAACAAAGCCAAAGGTACATCACAGCTTGTGGTTCCCTTAGACCCAACAGTTACTAACATTGGTGCTGGTGGTTCTGGTCTTCAGATTACTTAGGGGGTTCCATGTGTAATCCTATTGGAAAACTGGTGAAGACTGTCGCAAGTCCATTAAGCCTACCCATGAAACTGATGGAAAAAAATAAGATGAAACCAAAGGATTTCTTATCCGGTGGTGCAACTCTATTTATTGGTGGTGACAAACATAAAAACCGGACGGTCAACAAGGCTCCAACCAACGTAAACACAGGTCTTACAGATAACCTGCTGTGAGTATGGGAAGCTGCGAGGCACGTTATCGGCAGTTAGAACAGACGCGACAATCCTACCTCGACAGGGCTAGAGATTGCTCTGAACTAACTATCCCATCGTTAATTCCACCAGATTCACATAACGAAACCAGCGACATCTATACGCCCTATCAGGGCATAGGTGCTAGAGGTGTGAACAACCTAGCATCTAAACTCTCACTGGCATTGATGCCACCTAACGCACCATTCTTCAGGTTCATGGTTGAGCCTTACACTCTCAAAGAGATGGCTGAAGACCCTGCAGCCCGTACAGATGTTGAGAAACAACTGGGCGAGTTTGAACGTGCAGTGATGAACGAGATTGAAAGTTCAGGTGACCGTGTTGCAGTCCATGAAGCACTAAAGCATTTAATTGTTGGTGGTAATGTATTGCTACATGTTGGACCTGAGAAGGTTCGTGTCATTCACCTCGACAGTTATGTTGTCAGTCGTGCGCCTAACGGTGACGTACTGGAGATAGTAATCGTTGAGAACGTATCACCTAATGCTCTGGACAAAAGTACAGCAGCGGCAATCCACGGTAAGCTGGAAGGTGACGAAAAGACTGTAGAGATTTACACGAAAATTGAGCGCAAGGCTAACATGTTCTACGTTTACCAAGAGGTAAAGGGAACTGTGATTGCTGGCTCTCGCGGTAAATACAAACCAAATGCAGTCCCGTTCCTACCGCTACGGTTCTCCCGCATTGATGGCGAGGATTATGGCAGAGGCTTTGTAGAAGAACTGCTGGGTGACTTACGGTCCCTAGAAGGTCTTAGCCAAGCTATCGTGGAAGGTGCAGCGGCAGCGGCGAAAGTCCTGTTCATGGTGAACCCTAATGGGACCACCCGTATTAGAACCATTGCTAAAGCTGAGAACACAGCAATTATCGAAGGGAATAGACAGGATGTTTCAGTCCTTCAAATGGACAAGTTCAACGACTTTAGAGTTGCCTACCAAGCAATGCAAGGAATCGAAGAACGGCTTTCACAACAGTTTATGCTTCAGTCTTCAGTTCAGCGAAATGGAGAACGAGTTACAGCAGAAGAAATCAGATACCTAGCTGGTGAGTTGGAAGACACACTATCTGGCATCTATTCAATACTGTCTCAGGAATTCCAGTTGCCATATGTCAATCGAAAGATTGAGGTACTTACCAAGGAAAAGAAGCTACCCAAACTGCCAGAGGATGTTGTTAAACCAACTATCGTCACAGGCATGGAAGCACTAGGTCGAGGACATGACCTACGCAAGTTAGACCTGTTCATACAGGGCATGACACAGGCACTAGGACCGGAAGTACTAGCACAATATGTGAACCTTCAGGACTACATCAAACGCCGTGCCACAGCCCTTGGTATCGACACTGAGGGTCTTATTAAATCAGAAGAACAAATCGCCCAAGAACAGCAGCAAGCCCAGCAGATGCAGATGATGCAACAGGCTGGACCCGCTGCCATGCAAGAAGGCGTGAAACAATTAGGAAACTCATATGCTGAAAGCCAAAGACAGCAAGGTGAATAAGGGTAGCAAGGGTAAACCCTCCGCTAAACCTAAAGCACCTGCCAAGAAACCATTGGCAACTCCCGCAATCAAGAAACGCAGAAGCACAAGGACTGATTACTAATCATGAGTGAAAGCGTAGTAATAACAGAAGCACCGACCGGCCCTGACGCACCCACTGCACAGGATAACTCGTCTGAGCGTCCTACGTGGTTGCCAGAAAAGTTCAATAGTGCAGAGGACATGGCTAAGTCCTACAGCGAACTAGAGAAGAAGCTGTCAGGTGGTGGAACTTCTGAGGACAAACAAGAACAAGAAGAAGCACCAGAACAGCCTGAAGAAACTGATGATGCGCCTAAAGATGGCTCACCAGACTTCACAAAGTTCTCTGAAGAATTTGCCAAGAGTGGTGAGTTAACTGACGATAGTTTTAAAGAACTTGAAACTATGGGCTACCCCAAAGAAATGGTGGAAGCCTACATCAGAGGAACCCAACAGGGTTCTGATGCTGATGTCTCTGCTGTCATGGATGTGGCAGGTGGGACTGATGGATATAAAGACCTGACCGAGTGGGCGGTGGATAATGTTCAGGAAGCTGAATTAAAACTCTACAACCAGATGGTCGAGACAGGCACCGACAATGCTAAAATGGCAGTGGAGTGGCTTATGTCTAAACGAGATGCAGCAGAGGGCGTTGAGCCTAATCTGTTATCCGGTAAGTCTAAGGGTGCGCCCAAGGACGAGTTCCGGTCCACAGCAGAAGTTGTGGCTGCAATGAAGGACAGTCGTTACGGCAAGGATACAGCGTACACTCAGGACGTTGAAGAGAAGCTGGGACGATCTTCAGTTTTTTAAAAAAGTAATTCTACAGCTTGAATATCTGGCGAGGGGACCATAGCAAATGACCCCTCGTCAATTATGACCTTGGTATCATAAATTACTAATATGACATGCAAGTCATAACAGAAAATGACATGCCTCTTTAGGCAGTCGAACTATCGACAATGAACGACTAGACCGGATGCGTCCGACAATCTTGGCAAGTAGTGGCGAAAGTTATTTCTGTTCAATATTTTTCAAGGATAATTCCAATGGCTAACGCAACCCCGTCCCGTCTAGGTGCGGCTAATGGCGCAGTAGCAAACTTCGACCAGAAGAACGCGCTATTTCTGAAAGTCTTCGCTGGTGAAGTTCTCACAGCGTTTGACGAAACTAACGTAATGAAAGACTTACACGTATCCCGCACGATTTCTTCAGGGAAGTCGGCACAATTTCCTGTGACAGGAAAGGCAAACGCAGCCTACCATACAGTAGGAACACCACTGCTGGGTACACAGAACATCAAGCACAATGAAATCGTCGTTAACATCGATGACGTTCTGATTGCTGATACCTTCATCGCAAACATTGATGAAGCAAAGAACCACTACGATGTACGCGCTGAGTATTCACGCTTGCTTGGTATGGCTCTGGCTAAACAATTCGATGTTCGCTGCTTGCAGCTTGGCGTCCTTGCGGCCCGTGCATCTGCAACTGTAACTGGTGGTAACGGCGGTACTGCAATCACAGACGCTGACGCAGCTACCAACGGCGCTTCACTCGCAGCTTCCATCTTTGAAGCAGCACAGGCTATGGACGAGAAAGACGTTCCAGAGAATGACCGTGTGGCTATCGTTAAGCCAGCACAGTACTACAACCTCGTACAGACAACTGACGTAATCAATCGCGATTTCGGTGGTGCTGGTGTGTACGCTGACGGTACTGTCCTGCGTGTTGCTGGTATTCAGATTGTTAAATCTAACAACGTACCAACAACCAACGTGTCTGCTGTTACTGGCGAGAACAACACCTATCACGGTAACTTCTCGACCACAGTTGCTCTGGTAATGCAGAAGTCTGCAATCGGCACAGTGAAGCTGATGGACCTCGCAGTCGAGCGCACATCTGGTGACTTTGAAGTTATGTATCAAGGTACACTGATGGCAGCTAAGTACGCTATGGGTCACGGCATCCTGCGTCCTGAGTGTGCAGTCGAAATTAAGTCTTCTTAATTCTATTTTGGGTCAGTCCTCTTCTTGGGGTCTGGCCCATTTTTTTCATTTTTATGAGGGCAACATGACAACACCTTCAACTATGACCGAACTAGAGGCGGTCAATGTCCTTCTGACAACTATCGGTGAACAACCTGTTAACACCCTGATCGGCAATCAAGTTACAGACGTAAAGATTGCTGAACAGATTATTAATGAAGTTAGCCGTGAGGTTCAGTCTCAAGGATGGCACTTCAATACAGAAGATCGTGTCCCTCTAGCACCAGACAACAACAACGAAATTAACATCCCCGCTACAGCAGCGCGTATCGATATAGAAGATACTAACGTAACTGTTCGTAGCAGTAAGCTGTATAACCTAACAGATAGAACGTACACGTTTGACACCACTGCCTATGCCACCATCGTTTACTATCAGGATTTCTTAGAACTACCTGACACAGCAAAACGATACATCACAGTCAGAGCATCACGTATCTTTTCAGACCGGATGATTAACTCTGAAACTATGCACAAGATGCTATCCCGTGATGAACAGAAAGCCCTGACAGACCTTAAAGAATTTGAGGGTGACACAGCGGATTTCAATATGATGGATAGCTACTCAGTGTCCCGTGTAATGAACCGCAACAATTCTAATCAGAGGATACTGATGTAATGCCAATGATTAGTTCTGCTATCCCAAACTTAATCCAAGGGGTAAGCCAACAGTCTCCACCGCTACGTCTGTCAAGTCAGTCAGAAAAGCAGGAGAATGCATTCCCATCACTTGTAGAAGGATTGCAGAAACGACCACCACTGGAACATGTTGCTGTTATTTCACAGAGCGAAACATCTGGTTCTTATGTGCATCTCATAAACCGTGATGCGACTGAGAGATACTTTGTGTTAATCAATGCATCCAACCAGATCGACATCTATGATCTGGCAGGTAACCAGAAGACTGTGACGTATCCGAATGGAACAAGCTATCTGACAACCAGCACACCATCTTCAGCTTTCAGAGCGGTGACGGTTGCTGACTATACGTTCATTGTGAACACCGAGAAAACTGCAGCCTATAACAGCAACCTCAGTCCATCCAATACATTCAAAGGTTTGATAGCGGTAAAGCAAGGTGATTATAACCAGCGGTATACTGTGTATGTAGACGGTCAACAGGTCGCAAACATTACAACCAGTGCAACAGACCAATCACAGACCAGAACCACGTATATTGCCAGCACACTTGCTAGTGCAATCAACGGTCAGTCAGGTCCTACAGCTACGTCCAACCCCTATCCATTGATCATC
>ERZ802830.2633-NODE-2633-length-15989-cov-8.49197_pt1 | contig 15989 bp, 16 predicted proteins | sample MGYA00345654_ERZ802830 | MGnify/ENA primary metagenome ERZ802830 (study PRJEB30503, sample SAMEA104212375) | marine metagenome | biome: Westerlies Biome; feature: [SRF] surface water layer (ENVO:00010504) within the epipelagic zone...; material: water...
GATAAATTCTCTTGAAAGATAGCATGTGTTCCCACAATAAAATTATATTTTTTACCTTTAATTTTTTGATAGATATCATCTTTGTTTTTTGAACTTCCTGTTAATAGAACAGCATTAATTTCATCAAGTTGAATAAGATTTTTAAGATTCTCATATATTTGATTTGCCAATATTTCAGTAGGAGCCATATAGGCAACTTGATATCCTTTAATAATAAAGGGAACAGCTGTTAATAAGGATACAATTGTTTTTCCTGATCCAACGTCTCCTTGTAATAAGATTGTTTCACGATAATGACTATTATTTAATGAATTTACCTCTTCGATAATTATTTTTTGTTTTTCAGTTAGTTTAAAGGGTAGTTTACTGATCAATTCTTTTTGAGATGAAAAATCTAAATCTAAACTATCCTCCTTTTTTTTAGTTTTTTCTTTTAAATAGCGAATTGCGAAATAGTTTGAAATCAACTCATCAGCCGCAAGTCTTTTTCTAAAAAGTTCTTTTTTTTCTACATCTTCATTATTTTCAGGAAAATGTAATCTTACAATTGACTCATAGAAACTATGAAAATTGAATTTATTAATAATTGGCATTGATATCCATTCTTCATATTTTTCAATATATGCTTTTCCAAATTCAAAAATTTTTTTTAAGTCTTTAAGATGTATACCCCTTGTTAGTGGATATATGTTTTCAAAGCTTCTTAGTTTTTCCTCATTTTCTATTTCCTCTATATAGTCTGGATGGGCAATACCGATATTACTTTTGTAAAACGAAACTTTTCCACTAACTATGAATTCTTTATTTTCTGGGAACTTATTTCTTAAAAAATTCCCTTTTATGGAGAAATAGATCAAATTAATGATTAAATTTTCTTTAGTACACTCAATGACATAAGGTAATTTTGGATTAAAAGGGTAGTGATGTTTTTTTACCTTTAAAGAAGTTGTGATTATTTGACCTTTTTCTAATTTTCTAAAATCTATGTCTTGTGTGCGATCAATTACTCTTGTGGGCAAGATATAAAAAGCATCTATAACAGAACTAATTCCTAAATTTCTGAGATAACTAGCTTTTTTAGGCCCTATACCTTTAAGTTTATCTACATTTTGATATAAGAACTTAAAATTATTATCATTCATGACAGATATTCAAAATAGATTAAAAAAATTAAAATATCGATGCCAAACATTAGGTATCAAAGAGCTTGATGTTACTTTTTCTAAGATATTTCAAAAAATTGAAAACTCACAAAATATCGAAGACATCTCCCTTTTAGAGGATTTAGTTGAAAAGGAAACTCAATTAATCCTTGATATTTTTTTTCATCCAGAAATGGAAGATCTAAGGTCAAAATATAAGGCTATTATAAATCTCTCAAAATAATGAATTTTGAAAAACCATCTGTCGTTTTATGTGAAGATGATAAATCTGCTTTAGATTTATATAACATTCTTATTTCAATTTATCCCCAAGACAATATCTGCTATTTTCCTGCACATGACTCTCTTCCGTTTAGTGATGAAAAATCTAGTAAAGAAATACTATTAGAAAGATCATTTCAATTAATAAAACTCCAAAACCAAAATATAATAATTATTAGTTGCAATAATTTACTTAAAAAATTTTCAATTCAACATGACAGTAAGCATTATTTTAAATTAGATGTTAATCAAGAAATCTCATTAAGTGAAACTCTTGAAACTTTAGTTAATTTTGAACATGTTAATAATGCAAATGTTTATAATCGATGTGAATTTTCTCATAGGGGTGATATTTTAGATATATATAACTTCCATCGTAATCCTTTTCGAATTTCTTTTTTTGATAATACAATTGAGTCGATTAAAGAATTTTCTCCCCAAACACAATTAACTAATAAAAAATTTCTAAACTCCATTACAATTGTTAATCCGAATTTCGAAAATAACATTAATTCAAATCAAGGAATTTCAATTTTATCTTATTTAGAAAATCGTGATATCTATAGTTTTAATCGTTCAGATATAGTTCTATTTGATCGCATTAATTTTTTTAAATCGATATATGAAAAGACAGAATTAACTAATCCTTATAGTTCCTATTATTTGGATAATGATGATATAAAAGATATTAATTTTATTAATATACAATCATCATCACCTATATTTTCATTAACAAATAATAATATTACTCTTGAAAAACTTAAAAATGAAAAAAAGAAAATATTTATTCACCAGGGAAATAATTCATCAAGTCTACAAAAAGAATATGATGAAAAAATTAAGGCAAATCCATCTTTTGAGAATAATTTAACTTTTCAAACCACAGTAATATCTAAAAATTATGAATTAAATCATTCTATTCACTTAAACCTATACTCCAAAAAAATTGATAATAACAAAACTAGCCAGGTTATTAATTTTAACGACCTTAACCTAGGTGATGCAGTTGTTCATCATAAGCATGGAATAGGTAGGTTTATTTCAATCGATCGGATTGATGTTGATAGAAGGACTAGAGAATTTATAAGATTAATTTATAGAAATAACGATAAATTACTTCTTCCTATAGAAAATTTGAATTTAATCAGTCGATATGGTTTCGATGATAATAGTCTCATTTTAGATAAACTGGGTTCTAATGATTGGTTGCTCAGAAAAAGCTCTGTTAAGAAAAGAATTAAATTTCTTGCAAATAAATTAATTAAAAATGCAGCCAAGCGTGACTCAATAAATATAAATCCCTTGAATTACTCTCAATTAGAATTAGATAAATTTAACGAAAAATTTGAGTTTATTGAAACGGAAGATCAATTAACAGCTATTGAAAATTCACTTCATGATTTAACTCAAGAAAAACCAGCTAATCGTTTGATATGCGGAGATGTGGGTTTTGGAAAGACTGAAGTTGCATTGCGTATTGCTTGTGCAACTTATCTTTCTGGATATCAATTTGTAATTGTAGTTCCAACTACATTATTAGCCTTGCAACACAGCAGGACTTTTGCATCTAGATTTTCAATTTTCAATACCACAGTATCTACTCTTTCACGCTTTACATCATTAAAAGAAAAAAAACAAATCCTAGAGGGGTTGAAAAATGGGGATATTCAAATTCTTATAGCTACCCATAGCCTTTTTAAAAAGGATATTGAATTTAACAATATTGGAACCTTAGTAATTGATGAAGAACAAAAATTTGGAGTAGATCAAAAAGAGTTTTTAATTAATAAATATCCTCACATCCACTTATTTTCTTTATCAGCTACCCCCATACCGAGAACACTACAAATGTCATTACTTGGTTTGAAAGATTTAAGTGTAATTGGAACTCCTCCTTCCAATAGGATAAGTATACGTACTTATGTTCAAAAATATGAACAAGTTTCTTTTTTAACTGCAATTACAAATGAAATAGCAAGGGGAGGACAGGTATTTATTGTTGTTCCACGAATAAGTAATATCCCATTTGTTGAAAATGAACTTAAAAGACTTCAATTAGATGTATCCTATGGAGTTGGACACAGTAAGATGAAAGAAAAAGAAATAGAAGATGTATTTCTTTCCTTTACCAACGGCGATATTCAGTGCTTAATCTCTACAAATATTATTGAGTCAGGCATTGATATAAAAAATGCAAATACTCTAATAATTTTCAATTCAAATTTATTTGGACTTTCACAATTGTATCAATTACGTGGAAGAGTAGGTCGTTCAAATCGAAGGGCTTATGCTTATCTTTTTCATGATAGCGAGAAATTAATTAATAAAACTGCTCTCAAAAAACTACAAGTCTTAGCTAATTATGAGAATTTAGGTTCAAACTTTCAATTAGCCAATGAAGACTTAGAAATTAGAGGTGCTGGAAACCTATTGGGAGATGAACAAAGTGGTCATGTAAAAGAAATAGGTATCGAATTATACCAAAGCATGTTGAAAGATGAGGTAGAAAGACTTAAGAGTCATAGCACTGAAGAAGAGGAAATTTTTGAAGAGTTTGAATTTAATGCATTTTTTGAATACTACATACCAAAAGATTACATATCAGATGATGTATCAAGGTTAATAATTTATAGAAAACTAACAAGTGCCATATCAAATAAGGAATTAAAAGATGTCCTTTATGAAATGGAAGATAGATATGGAGGTTACCCCTTAGAAGTAAAAAATCTCATAAATCTTTTAATTATAAAAATACAATCTATTTCTTTAGGTATAATTAAGATAAATCTTCAGAAAAATTATATAGATTTAGTATTTCATAAAGTTAATCAAAACGTTTCAACTATTCTGTTGGATATGGTTCAACAAAAATTTATAAAAATGAAATCTTCAAAAGCTATTCAAATTAATAATGTAGAAAAAGAGGACCTTTTTTATAGTATTAAGTTATTCTATAAAAAGTTAGGCTATTAATATGGAAGATATGAATCAACAACTGCCAAAAACTAATGCAGAGTGGTTAGTATATTATCAATCAATTTTGACAGAATTGACTGAAAATCAAAAAAAAATAGGTGAACCGATTACCCCTGATGAATTTTTTGAACTTCCAATTAAAAGAAAACAAAAATATATTAAAAAATTATATTTTAAGATAGGCGATGCAGAATAGTTATATTCCCAACATAGATATTTCTTCGTTAATCTCTTCTGATTTTAATGATGACAGTTATAAAAATGTTGCAAAGGAAATTAAAAAGGCATCCGAAGAGATTGGTTTTTTTACTGTGACAGGTCATGGGATATCAAATGCTAAAATTGAAAAATTACTTTCTACTTGTAGACATTTTTTTCATTCCCCAGATAAAGAAAAATTAAAGATTGCACCTAAAAAGTGGAATCCAAATACAGATACAGTTTATCGAGGATATTTTCCTAGTTCTGTTAATGGAAAAGAAGGTTTAGATATTGGCGATCCTCAATTATCTAATGACATGAAAGATCTGTTACTAAAAGAAAAATTTGAAGTAAATCATGACATGTCGTATTTAAATCCTGACTGGCAAATTGTTATTGATGATTATTATAATTCTATTTTTGAATTAGGAATGAGATTATTTAAATCCATTATTAGCGTCTATTCTCCGAATGTGGATTTGGCGGATAAGGCATTTGTGAGACCCAAAACACTTTCTACATTAAGATTTAATTTTTATCCAAAACAGGATAAGCCAGTTGAAATATCAGAACAAGATGGTGTTGCTCTTGGTTGTGAAACACATGTAGATAGCGGAATAATGACAATCTTATACCAAGATAAAAAAGGCGGCCTTCAAGTTCAAAATCGCCATACATTAGAATGGCATGATGTACCCCATGATCCTAATGCCTATGTAGTGAATAGTGGATTAGCACTTGAATACCTAACAAATGGAAAGATGAAAGCTACCAATCATCGAGTTTTATTTAATCAAGAAGAAAGAATATCAATTCCTTTTTTCTTTGAACCTTCTTATGATTTCAAATTAGACCCTAAATATCTAGAAATAGAAGAAGAACAAAAATATAATATTGACAATTATGAGGATTTTTTGACAAACTCATTAAAGAAATTTGTTGAATATGACAGGCCTAATTAAAAAATTAATAATTTTATCTTCTGTACTTTTTATAAGTTGCAACAATATGATCGATGGTGTTGATAAATCTGATACTCAAAAAATAAATACCGTAAAATACGGTACTCTCGTTGCAGCAGAACCCGTTAAAATCAAAGGTGAAGATGATGGGCTTGGCGCTATTACCGGAGGCTTATTGGGTGCTGTTATTGGGTGTGGCGAAGGTATTTTTGATGATGAATGTCGTGATACTGTAGCTGTTGTAGGCGCTATTGGTGGAGCCATTATAGGAAATGCGGTAGCTTCTAGAATTGGCGATCATAACGGTTTTCAATATGTTGTAGATATTGATGATAGTGATGAGGATATCTCCATTGTGCAATCTGGAGATGAACAAATACCTATTGGTTCAAAAGTTACTATCTCCATAGGAACAAACACTAGAATAATAATTTCAGAATAATTTTTTTAATGGCGGAAGGACTGGGATTCGAACCCAGGAAAGAGTTGCCCCTTTGCCGGTTTTCAAGACCGGTGCTTTCAACCGCTCAGCCATCCTTCCGAATAAGCAGTGATAGTCGTTATTTAATAACGATTATAAATTAAAAAACAACCTGAAATTAAAAGCTAAGATTGAGAACCGTCAACTTTTTTTACGCTAAAGATTGTACCTAACATAAAAACGATGACAGAGGAGGGGAATAGCAGATATCCAATAGTGTATGTATCAGGATAGTATTGCATTCCAAAATAAAGCACCACGCCATTCAACAAACATAAAAGCAATAAGATGTAATTTGCACCAAACCTACTTAAAGCAGAAACAAAGGGTTTTAATATTACTAATAAAGCACTAATAGCAAAAATTACAGAAGGGATGATGTTCATTAATAGTCCCATTGATTCTAAGTAAGTATAATCAGAAAGAGAATCCCACGGCAAAACCATAGATAAAAACATCATTATGATTGAGGTATAAACAAATTTTTTTCCTAGGTTTGATAATTCCATGTATACAATATACCAGAAAAGAAAGATTTGGCAAAAGTATACTTGCAAAACAGATCAAAAAGATCTTACTAAAAGATATATAATGAGGTTTTAAATGAGGAATCTAAGACTATGCATAAATTAATTATCCTTACCTTCTCTCTTTTCTTCTTATTTATAAAACCTTCATACTCTCATGACCCAAAAAACTGCGATGTTTTAGAAAATTATGATTTTTCACAATTCGATAACTGGAAAATCCAAGTAATAGAAAATGCTCCTCAATATAACTTAGATAAAAATTTCGTTAAGACATTAGTTCAAAATTATCAGGTCAACAAAAGGGTTATCGAAAATGATAAATGCCAGCCCGAGTTCACTTTAACTTTTTCTGAGTACATTGATAAAAGAATTTCTAAATTAAGAATAAAAAATGGTATTAATAAATATAATAAATACAGTAATATATTAGAAAATATTAAACAAGTTTATAATGTACAACCTAGATTTATTGTTTCCATCTGGGGCCTAGAAACCGCATATGGAGAAATTACTGGTAATTATCCAGTTATAGAGAGTTTACTCACGATGTCATATGATGAAAGACGTCGAAGATACTTCACTAAAGAACTCTTTAATTCATTTAAAATCATTGAGGAAGGTCATATAGATTTGGAAAATTTTAAGGGTTCTTGGGCTGGTGCTATGGGTCAAAATCAGTTTATGCCATCTAGTTTCCTAAATTATGCTCAAGACTTTAATAATGATGGAAAAAAGAATATTTGGACAGATGTTGAAGACTCATTAGCCTCAATTGGCAGATATCTTCAAGGTGTAGGATCTAATAAATGGGATCCAAATTACACTTGGGGCAGGGAAGTGATTCCTCCAACAAACATCAATGAATTAGAAAAAGAACTTTTCATTAAAAGAGAAAAAGGATGTTTAGCGGTTAAAAAATTATCTAAAAAGCTACCTTTGTCAAAATTTAGAGATATGAATTTTCAAAAATTAAACGGAGATAGAGTGGACAGCTTAAACATAGATAGTTATTTGATAAGAATGGGCAGAGAGGAGGGCGATTATAGATATTTCATTGTTTACAATAATTACTTAAATATTCTCTCATATAATTGTTCTAATTATTATGCTCTATCTGTAGGACTTTTAAGTGATAAAATTAAATAATTTTCATAAATTACTGTTTTTACTATTACTTTCATCTTGTGCTATTCCTGTAGTAGAAGAAAAAAAAGAAAATATAGCTACTGAAAAGGTATCTGATGAATCTTATTTTACTAAATTATCTGTTATTTTATCAGATATAGAAGATTACGAAATACAACTATCAACATTAGAGAGCTTTACAATATCTGGAAGTCTAGGTGATTATGAGATTTCACATAAAAATTTGCCTTATCCAGGTGTTGCAAAAATATCTAATCCCAATGATTTAAGTGAATACATTGTTGTAAGGAATGTCAAAAATACAACCAGCAGCAAATTGCTAATAAGTGAAAATTTATCATCTTTATTGCAAGTAAATACAAGAATTTATATTGAATATTTAAAAGATGAGTCCCTAAGACTGAGAAAAGTTGAGGACTCAAAAGAACAAAGTAAGGTAAAAATGGATGACACGGAGATTTCTTTTGAGAGTTTAGAGGAGGAGCAAAAAGAATTAAGTGCAAGCCTTGATAAAGAGAAAATCAAAAAAATTGAAATTTTATCTAAAAACTATGAAGGGTTAGTGCTTATTGACAGTTATAGTGATATCGGTTCTGCAAAATTAATTACCAATAAAATTAGAAATTTAGGCCTTATATTTGAAGAAAATAAGAACCAAATTAATGTTTTTGCTGGTCCTTTTGAAAAAAATGATATTAATCTAAAAATAGATTTTCTAATTAAAAATGGATATACGAATGCTAAAAAATACCCTTAATTCATTAATTTTATCGATTTCTTTAATATTTTTTACTTTTAATTCTAACGCAATTGAAAGTATCGCCAAAACTGCATTGTTAATAGACCTTTCGACTGGCGAAGTGCTTCTTGATAAAAACTCTGAAGAGAAAACCTATCCATCTAGTATGACTAAAATTATGACGGCTTTAATGGCTTTTGAAAAGATTAAGGATGGCACCTTATCGATGGATCAAGAGTTTCTAATAAGCAAAAAGGCATGGAAAATGGGTGGATCAAAGATGTTTATCGAGGTAGACAAAAAAGTTAAAGTCTCTGATTTGCTCCTAGGTGTCGTGGTTCAAAGCGGTAACGATGCTTCAATTGCAATAGCTGAAGGTATTTCAGGTTCTGAAGAAATCTTTGCGTTAGAAATGAATAACTTGGCTAAAAAGATTGGTTTAACTAATTCCAATTTTATAAATAGCAGTGGATGGCCAAATGACAATCATTACACAACAGCTAAAGATTTAGCTAAAATTGCAGAATACACTCTCAATGAACACCCAGAGCTCTATGAAATGTATGCAATAACTGAATTTACTTATGGCGGAATTAAACAAGATAATCGAAATCCTCTTTTATATTCTTTTGATGGCGCAGATGGTTTTAAAACTGGACACACTCAAGCTGCCGGATACGGTTTGGTTGGTTCTGCGGAAAGGGGAGATCGAAGATTATTGTTAGTCTTAAATGGTTTGGAAACTTCGCGAGCTAGAGCTCAAGAGTCTCTGAGGTTAATGGACTGGGGTTTTAATAATTTTCAGTTAGTTGACTTTTACAAACAAGGAGAAGTAGTAATAGAGGCTACAACTTGGCTTGGTAAACAAGAAAAGGTTAAGTTATCCTCACAACAAGATATTAGCGTAAGTATTCCTAAAACTCACATCTCAGATATGAAAGTTGAAGTTCTTATTGAAGAACCTATACCAACCCCAATATCTATTAACGATCAAGTTGGATTAGTTCAAATTTCTTATGCTGATAAAAAATTACAATATCCATTATTAGCCTCTGAGAATATTGAACAAAAAGGTTTCTTTTCAAGAATTACCTCAGCCCTCTATTATATAGTTTTAGGTTCTAACTAAACGCCATAATGAAAATAATTAGCTTTGAAGGCTTTGAATATTCTGGAAAATCTACACAAATAAAACTTTTACAAAATTATTTTAAAAAAAATAAAATCAAATCTACTTTTACTAGAGAACCTGGCGGAAACAAACAATTAGAAAAGATAAGAAAAATTATACTTCAGTCTGATTTTAACAATCTAAGTTTAATTTTATTTTTTTTTGCATCTCGTTTTTCTCTACTTTCATCAATGAAAACAAATAATTTGGTTGTATTTGATAGATTTTTTGACTCCACTTACGCATATCAAAAAATTACAAGTAAAGATAAATCATTAATATTGAATTTAATCGATCAAATTGAAAAAAAATATATCCCGACAATCACATTTTATTTCAAAATTAATAAAAAAACTCTATTAGAAAGAAAAAATATGAGAGGCCATAAGAACTTTTTTGATAAAAAATACACTTCTCATTTTACACGTATTCAAAAAAATTATGATGAAATTGGAAAAATGAAAGTTGGTAAAAGAAAATTCATCACTATAGATGCCAGTAAACCCAAAGAAATCATACATAAAGAAATTGTTGAAAATTTAAAAAGATGCAAATTGATAAGGTAATAAGTTTTATAAAATCTCAAAAAAATGGTTTTTTCTTAATTGAAATAAAAACTGATTATCAATCAGAAATTATAGAAAATTCTCTAAAAGAAATTTTTTTTCAAAAACAATATGAAATCGATATCTCTTTTTTTTTAATAAAACCAGAAGATGCCTCTAAATCAATTAGTATTGAACAGATAAGAAAACTAAAGAGGGAATTTCTTCATACTAATGTTTTAGATCTTCCTAAAATCATTTTTCTAAATGAAATTAATCTTCTTAATAATAATTCTATCAATGCCTTATTGAAAATTATTGAAGAAGTTCCTCAAAAAACTTACTTCATTTTTTGTTCTCAAAACCTTTTAAAAGTTCCTGATACTATTTTATCAAGGGCAAGAATTATTAGAATTGAAGAAACTATTTTAAATACCACAAAAAATCTTCAAGATTTATTGAATACAACAGTTGATCATAATCAGAATATTTCTGATGATATTATATCTTCTATTATCTATCCCTTTATTAATTTAAAAACATCAGATTTTTTTGAAAGTATGAAGCTTTTTGATAAAAATAATTTAAAGATACCATCTGAGATATTTTTAAAAGTTTTAAGTTTTTATTTAAATCAATCTTTGAATAATCAAAAACTTTTTAGATATCTAATCAAGCTGCATTCTGACTTTGTTTATGATTTAGACGAAAGTATTAAATTTAATACATTGACTAATGATTTAATTGCTATTTATTTTACCAGACTTAATTCAAATCTTATCAAATATGGAAAATAAATATTTTACTACACCCATTTATTACGTGAATGACAAGCCTCATATAGGCCATGCCTATACATCTATTTCTGTTGATGTTTTAAAGAGATTTTACAAATTACGTGGTTATGGTTCTTATTTTCTAACAGGAACAGATGAACATGGTCAAAAAGTTGAAAAAGCAGCTTTAGATAAAGGAGTTGATCCCAAAAAATTTACTGATCAGGTCTCTGAAAACTTTAGAGCATTATCAGATATTTTAAACTTGGATAATGATGATTTTATAAGAACAACCGAAGATAGACACATAAAATCAGTTCAAAATTTATGGAATAGACTTTTAGAAAATGATGAGATTTACTTATCGAAATACTCAGGCTGGTATTCCGTTAGAGATGAAGCTTTTGTTGCTGAAAATGAAATAACTGAAAAAGATGGAAAAAAGTTCAATTCTTTTGGATCTGAATTAACCTGGGTGGAGGAGGAGAGCTATTTTTTCCGATTATCCAAATGGCAGGATCGATTATTAGAACTCTATGACTCAATCCCAAACTTTGTTCATCCTAAATCTCGCTTAAATGAGGTAAAAAGCTTTGTTTCTGGAGGACTTAAAGATCTATCTATTTCAAGAACAACGTTTAAATGGGGGATAGATGTACCCAATGATGATAAGCACATTATGTATGTGTGGTTAGATGCATTAACAAACTACATATCCGCACTGGGCTTTCCGGATCAAGAAAATGAGAAATATAAAGATTTTTGGCCAGGTATTCATGTTGTTGGCAAAGATATTCTTAGATTTCACGCTGTATATTGGCCAGCATTTCTTATGGCAGCAGGATTAGAACCCCCTAAGCAGATTGTTGCACATGGTTGGTGGACTAACGAAGGTGAGAAAATTAGCAAAAGTCTCGGGAATGTAATAGATCCTATTGAATTAATTAATGTTTATGGACTTGATCAAGTTAGATATTTCTTAATGAGAGAAGTTCCTTTTGGCAATGATGGTGATTTTTCAAAAGACGCAATGATCAATAGGATAAATGGAGATTTATCTAATAATTTTGGAAATTTAATGCAAAGAGTATTAAGTTTTATATTTAAAAATTCAAATCAAACAATTGATTTTACAGATAAAGTTTTGAATTTTGATATTTATCAAAGCATCATTTCATCACAAAACAATCTATTTGAGATGATGGATAAGTATAGTTTTGATGGCTATTTAAAAATTATTTTTGGCCATCTAAATGATTTAAACACCTATGTCGATAAATCAGCTCCTTGGGAGTTAAGAAAAACAGATCAAGTAAGAATGAAGGAGGTATTAGATCAAATATCTTTGTGTATTCTTAAAATCACTCAATATTTAGCTCCATTTATACCCAATGGTGCAGAAAAAGTTTACTCCACATTTGGACTAGATGGAACTTATCTTAGCTTTGATAAATTTGACGAAATTATAGAAAAAAAATCACTTAAAATATCAAAGCCCGAACCCGTATTTATGAGAATAGATGGTTAAAAGTCGTGTTAACAGACGCACATGTTAATTTTTCCCATAAAGATCTCATTAATTCTGTAGATCAAATAATAACTGAAGGAAGAGAAGGGGGAGTCTCGAGATTTTTAGCTGTGAACTCTAATTTATATGAAATTGAAACTGACTATAATTTGGTAAAAAATTATGATTTTGTTGACCTTTCTATAGGCCATCATCCATATCTATGCAGTGAGGTAGATCAAGATAGCTTCAAAGTATTACTAGATAAATATATTGACTCTTACAAAACCAAGATAAAGGTTATTGGAGAAACTGGTCTTGATTTTAGTTATGATGTAAAACCAATAAATCAAATTAAATCTTTTAAATTACATATTGAATCAGCAATAAAAAATAATCTTCCAATCTTAATCCATGTTCGTGATGCTTTTGAGGAAACATATAATATCTTATCTGATTACAAATCAGAACTTAAGACAGTTTTAATCCATTGTTTTACCGGAGATGATAATTATGCCGAGAAATTTATGGAACTTGGGTGTTATTTTTCAATTACAGGTATAATTACTTTCAAAAATGCTAATAAAATTAGAGGAACAATAAAAAAACTACCAAAAAATAAGATCTTTTTTGAAACTGATTCCCCTTATTTGACGCCAGTTCCTATGAGAGGAGAGATCAACAAACCTTCATTATTAAAGCATATAATTGAATACTATTGTGAACTTACAGATGAAGATTTTACTGATATTGCCCATATTTCATCAAAAAATTATGAAAGATTTATATCATGTCAGCCTTAAAAATAACTATATTAGGATGCGGCTCTAGTTTTGGAGTTCCTTTATTTCATAATATTTGGGGTAAATGCGACCCTGAAGAACCTAAAAATATAAGATCTAGACCTTCTATTTTAGTTCAAAAAAACGGTAAAAATTTACTAATTGATACTAGTCCAGATCTTAAACAACAGATTTTAAGCAATAAAATAGACAATATTGATGCTGTTTTTTTTACCCATGAGCATGCAGATCATACCCATGGTATCAATGAACTGAGATCTATAAATCTAATTCATCGCAAAATTATTCCGTGCTATGGAAATGAGCAAACTATGGACAAAATTACTAATAGTTTTAATTATCTTTTTGAAAATACTGAAAAAAGTTATTACCCAGCAATACTCTCTAAAAATCACTTCTCATCAAAAGAATTTGAAATTTTTGGGATAAATATAAAGCTCATAAGTCAAAATCATGGAGATATTGACTCAATTGGCTTCATTTTTGACAATAAAATTGCCTATAACTTAGATGTTAAGTATTTCTATGACCAAGAGGAATACTTCAAAAAAATTAAAAATATTGATCATTGGATTGTTGGATGCTTAAGAATTGATCCTCACATTTCACATGCTTCTTTATCAGAAGTAAAGAAATGGCTAGATATAGTTAAGCCAAAAAATGCTTATTTAAGCCATATGACAGCTCATTTAGATTATAAAGATACACTAAATTATTTAGAAAATGAGAATTACATGCCAGCTTATGATGGACAGATATTGGAAATATAATAAATTTGAAATATTTAATTCCTATAATATATATTATGCAACAAAAAGATGTATAAATGTCAATAAACTCAGTAACTAAACACTTATCGGAAATAGCCCCTGACCTAATTGTTATAGAACATGGAAAAGAAACAGCATCAGCAGAAGAAGCTGCTGAAGTTCATGGTGTCTATGTTGGACAAATTGTAAAAACCATGGCTTTGGTTGTAGAAGATCCGATTTTAGTGATGATAGCTGGTGATATGAAGCTTGATAACAAGAAATATAAAACCACTTTTAACAAAAAGGCAAAGATGCTGAATCCTGAAGATACCATGAAAATCACCTCCCACCCTGTTGGTGGAGTTTGCCCATTTGGCCTGCCTGAAAAGTTAAAAATATATGCAGATATAAGCCTAAATGACTATGAAAAGGTTATTCCTGCAGCTGGCTCCAGAAATAGCTCAGTTATAGTAGATAGAGCAAGACTCATAAGTCTGCTTGATGCCAAAATAATTGACGTTTCGGTAAAAAAGTAACTATTTTTTAAATAGCTCTCTATTGACTACTCTAGGAGCTGCTGCAAACGTTGCTGCTGTCATAAAAGTACCAAAAATCAATAAAAAATGGGCCGCTACAGTAATTCCAAATACAATAAATGAACCAAAATATAGTGAAAAAATAATACACCACATCCAGGACAAGAGTTGCATTATCAGGTGTCTCATCGCTACACTAGGAATTGCTCTAAGAGGATTCCACTCAGCATCCATAATTCCATTATAAATACTTAAAAAAAGATTTTTCATAGTTCTTATACATGCGACAGAATTGACCAGATCACTAATTTTAATAATAATTTCAATTATTTCAGATAAGATAAATTTATGAAAAAAATTGAATTCTGGTATTCAATTGGAAGTACATATACTTACCTCTCAACACAAAGATTGGGGCAAATAGAGTCTCAAAATGAAGTTAAATTTGAATGGATGCCTTTTAGTGTGAGATCAAGAATGATTGAAATGGAAAATGTTCCTTTTATGGCTGAAAAAAAAAGGGACAAAATTGATTATATGTGGCGAGATGTTCAAAGAAGAGCTAACTTCTATGGATTTGATGCAAAAATTCCTGCCCCTTACCCACTTAAAGAGTTTGATTTAGCTAACAAAGTAGCAATTATGGGAAAGGATCAAGGATGGATCAAAGAATATACTGTATTAATCTACAAAAAGTGGTTTTTAGAGCATTTAGAACCTGGATCAGAGCCAAATCTTAGCTCTACTCTTGAAGAAATTGGACTTGATGCAAAAAATATAATTAAACAAGCTCAAGCAGATGATATTGAGCAAAAATATTTAAAAAATACAGAAATGGCTAAAAACAAAGGTATTTTTGGAAGCCCCACATTTATCGTTGAAAATGAGGTTTTTTGGGGTGATGATAGGTGTGAAGATGCTATTAAATGGCTCTCAAAATAATGGGTATTTTCAATTTTTTTGAGTTTTTAGCTATGTTGTAAATTTAAGAAGTATAAATCCTTATAAAAAAAAGCTGAATTTGCTATTGTTTTTATATAAAAAATATTGATAATATTTAACTCTAAATTTCACCTATATTCGAATTTTTTATTTTTGTCGTAATTTGCAAGATAAAATTACGTTTTTTGAAGTAATTTTTCTTATATTTTAATCATTTAGTAAAATGACCCAAAAGAAAAATACCATAGCTAAATAAAAAAGCATTTAATTACTGAAAAATATATAAGTCTTTATCTATTTAACAAAAGATTGATTAGTAGTTTAAAAAAAATGTTCAAAATTGAAGTTTTAATGAAAAAAATGACTCAATGATTCCATAAATGTTAATTTTTAAATGGATTTTTGACCACATACCTTTTTAGAAGTTATTTTTACTTAAAAATAAAACTAAATATTTTTATATTTCCTTTTGTATAAAAAAACTAATTTTTAAATAAT